>Ga0307515_10011401_pt1 | contig 16872 bp, 4 predicted proteins | sample 17_EM_MG_FD_194513 | JGI IMG/M metagenome (GOLD analysis project Ga0307515, IMG submission 194513) | Populus trichocarpa ectomycorrhiza microbial communities from riparian zone in the Pacific Northwest, United States - 17_EM | ecosystem: Host-associated > Plants > Roots > Unclassified | place... | reverse complement strand
AATAGAAGTACTAAACCTGTTAGAAAAGTCTTTCCGCTAGCTAGTAGAGGGCGATTATACAATGGAAGAAGCCCGTAAAGCGCTACCCCCTTATTTTTATAATTTCCTTAAGATAAACCTAAAAACCAAGCCTAAGTCTCTACGCTAGAAGATAGTTAACACTAATATTAAAAAATTCCTAAAAGGCAAACTAGGATTAACCCGTAAAGATATTTTGTAATGCTTACTAAAGGAGTTCCGCGAACATATTAAGCACTTTCTCCCTAAGAACGCAGATAAGCTGCCCCCTTACCAACTATGGGACTATAAAATTAAGATTATCCCTAGAAACTAGGCCCCATACTATAAAAACAGACCACTCTTACCTGCTAAACTTAGGTGTGTAAAAAAGTGGATTAATAAGATACTAGATAAGGGTTTTATCCGCGAATCGACCTTATTAGCTACCGCACTACTCCTCCTCGCTGCTAAGCCTAGTAGCGGTATACGAATCTACTATAACTACTAAGGCCTAAATATAGTCACTATTAAGAATTAGTACCCACTGCCACTAATCTATAAGATACTTAACGCACTTTATAGTGCCAAGTACTTTACTAAACTTAATATAATCGCTACGTTTAACCAGATCCGGATTATAGAGGGCTATAAGTGGCTTATAGCATTTATTACCCGGTTCGGACTCTATAAGATACTAGTTACACCATTTAGCCTCTATAATACACCCGCTACGTTCTAAAACTATATTAATTATATCTTACACAACGCCCTTAATAACTACTACACTGCCTACCTTAATGACGTCCTTATCTTTTCTAAAACACGCACCGAGCATACTAAGTATGTAAATGAAGTTATCTAAAGACTCGGTAATACTGGACTTCAGATTAATATTAATAAGTCCGAGTTCTACTCTACTAAAACAAAATACCTCGGCTTAATTATCTTAACTAATAGTATGACTATGGACCCTAAGAAGGTATAGGCCTTACAGAAATAGAAGGACCCGATATTAATTAAAGAACTATAATAATTTCTTGGCTTCGCGAACTTCTACTAACAATTTATCTAAGGCTACTCTGCCGTCGCTATACCTATAACAAAACTCCTAAAGAAGGACATTAGATGGCTATGGGGACTAAAATAAGCCAAATCGTTCGAGGCCCTTAAGGGAGCCTTTACCTCAGCACTAGTACTAGCATACTATAACTACACGAAGAAGACAGTGGCAAAGACAGACGCATTAAATTAGGCTTCTAGCAGAGTCCTTTCCTAGTATAATAATAACGGTAAATTAAGACCGGTCGCATTCTTCTCCGCAAAGCACTCTACGCCAGAGTATAACTATGAGATCTATAATAAAGAACTCTTAGCTATTATTAAGGCTTTAGAGGAATGGCGTCCTAAGCTATAAGGGACTAAGGAGCCGTTTAAAATTATTACCGACTATAAGAACCTATAGACGTTTATAACTACTAAGCAGCTAAATTAACGCCAAGTCCGGTAGGCAGAGTTCCTTTTATAGTTTAACTTTATGATTATATACAGACCTAGTAGCAAAGCCACGCTCCCTAATGCCTTAAGCTGGCTACTAGGAATAAGGCCTAAGGACGCTAATAATAAACGCCTCCGCTACTAAGCTTAAGTCGTTATACCGCCCTAGAAAATTAACCCTATAATCTTAGAAGAATTGCTATATAAGTCCTATAACTCTAATAATGCGGAGTTTATAGCCGCTCTAGACCCTAAAATAGCCAAAAAGTCACTAGATAAGTTAATCTAGTTGGGATACCAGGAGAACGAACTCGCAAGAGATATAGTAGCGGCCCTGCGTAATCGGAAAGCTCGCCGTTAGCTAAAGAAGATTAGGAAATTACTCCGTTGCAATAAGTTAGAATATACTTCCGCCAACGCCTCTTCGTCCCTAACGCCCTAGACCTCTACCTAAAAGTTATCCATTACTCTTATAGCAGCGGCCCCGCTAGTTACCCCGGCCGGGTTAAAACCCTCAACCTCTTAAACCAAACATACTGGTGGCTAGGAATCTCCTAATTCACAGCTACCTTCGTTAAAGACTGTGCCCTATACTTTCGCACTAAAACCCCCCGTTCTGCCCCGCCTGGTTTCCTAAAGCCACTAGAACTACCCGCTCGCCCATAGACCGATATTTCGATCGACTATATTATAACGCTGCCGATATACTAACGCCACGGCAAAGTATATAAACATATCCTTATTATTATAGACCGCCTAACTAAAATGCGACACCTTGTTCTAGTAACAGGACTCTTAACAGAGGAGCTAGTTAACGGCTTTGTTAATAATGTATATAAGCTCCACGGTGCACCAAGTACGATTATCTCTAATTACGGTATACAATTTGTTAGCAACTTCTGGCGACGACTAAGTGAACGCCTTAAGACAACCTTAAGACTAAGCTTAGCCTAGCACCTAGAAATAAACGGCTAAACTAAAATTATTAACGCTACTATAAATAAGTACCTCTATGCTTTTGTTAGCTTTATATAGGACGACTGGGTTAACTACCTACCGCTTACTAAGTTTGCTATAAATAACCAAGTCAACGAGAGCATAGGCATCTCCCCGTTTTTTGCAAACTATAGCTTTAACCCTCGCCTCGGAATTAAGCCTACTGGCCCCCGCCTACTAACACTATTAGCATAAGTAAAGAAGGAGTTCTTCTGCGCAGACTCTATGGCCAACCGCTTTAAGCGGATATTAACATAGCTTAAGGCCCTAGCCCGGATTTTATAGTAATGCTATAAAGATAATGCTAATACCCGTAGGGATAAGAGCGCGTTATTCTACGAAGGCGATATAGTTATAGTTAGCTTAGAAAATATAAAGACAAACAGACCTAAGAAGAAATGGGACGACAAATGGGACGGCCTGTACCCCGTACTTACAGTATACCAAGAGGCAGTTGTAGTAGACCTCCTAGACCACATCCGAGTAAATAAATCCTTCTACACATCTAAGGTCCGCCTCTGGGCTGCTAAAGAGATCCCTGGCCAAGCAAATATTAATACTGTAGAGCGCCGTAATATACGAGGACGAGTAGTAGAGAGAGATAATGACGGTAATATAGAAGACAAATGGGAGTTTAAAATTTTTTTTAATGTATACGACGAAGACCCCCAAGGCCTAACTTATAAGATTAAATGGAAATATTACAAGGACATAACCTAGCAGCTAAAAGAAGACCTAAAGGGTTACGAATAGGCTGTACAGCGCTTCTATAAGCAATACCTTAAGAAGCCAGGACCCCCAGACTAGGCACGAGATAAAATTGTGGTGGTTAAGATATTATGGAACTTTAACTGGCGGTCAAAGTTGTCTAATTGGCCAGATCCTTGCTAAGAAACGCCACGCGGATCGATTTGGGTGGCGGTGTAGAGTTCTGCCGACCTTACTTACTAAACTAACTAATTAGGATTTTCTATGCCCGGTATAGAAAATCGCTATTGGCTTGGTTAAGGGCGGTAAGCGGAACTAATATCTTTGCGGTAAAAAATAGGCGACCCTAAATACTGCCTATTTTAGAGTTATCTATTCGGTTTGGGGACCAAACTATTTAGGGGAGAGGAGTATTGTTACGGCACTGACCTGACGCATACTGTTTTATACTATCTTGTACTATTTCCTACTGTTAGCTAGCCCACCACTAGTACCTTGGCGGCCGGCCCTACTATTTATATATAATACCCCCTTTCCACCTTCTTCTCCTCTTTATACCATAACGTAGTTATTTAGTCTACTTCATTGCAGCACTGTGACACTTTATTACCTTATTATTACTAAATACTTCGCCTATATTAAATTTATTATCTTTAATATCTAATCTATAAAATGGTTTATTAGTTTCTTTAAACTCTAATAATTTTAGCTCCTATAGCTAGTAGCTTACGCTATACTTAGCGTCCTTATAAATTTAGTATGCATTATTATAATAAAACGCAAAACTTTTAATTAAATATTCTTTTGTTCCTTATAGTATATTATTATCCCTCTATATATATATATATTGTCTACTAATCTTATTCCTCTTACTATATAATAACTTTACCTACTTTTATAATCTTTAATAAAATAACCTTATTTTCTGTAATTTATATAAGCTCCTTTTTTAAACCATTTTTCTTACTATAGAGTCCGCCTAAATGTCTTCTACTACTAAAATCCCTAATTTAGCCTCTACTCCTTAGACCTTTAATTAATTAATCCTTATCCTTTAGGTTTCTATAGTTTCTTTTTTTATTTTTTATTTTCTTTAGTACTGCTTAAGTCTATTAGGTCTACGCTATATTATAATTTCTAGTTTTAACTTTATTATTATATACCCTACGTTTTATATAACTATAGAACTCTATCTTAACCCTTTTTAGTCTACTCTCTTTAGTAGATCCTGTTATTAATCTTAATTACTTAATTAATTATTATTTATATTTGTTCATTGCTTAACGTCTGATACGGATCCTATGTGGCCCACGCAGACTACTCCGTACACAGGGGAAACTTATAAATTTACAAGAAGAAAACCCCTGATATATTAGGGGAGGAAAAACCCTATAAGCCACCTTAGTAGGATAAAAAACCCTGAATTGCCATGCCTGCACGAGCAGCGGCCCTGCGGGCCTACAGCTCGTCCTCCTCCTTGGATGTTTCGAACTCCTTAGGAACCACTACTTCCTTCTCTGGCTTATCCAAAGCTAGGGTTTACTATGTCCTAGCTAGGCCTTGCCGATCGATTGCTGTACGCTTATAGTTGTGCCCCATATCTTAACCACCCCCTATATACTATCTCTTATTAACCATTGCCATATACGCCATGCCTCCCCCCCCCTAAGGCCTATCGAAGGCGTAAGGGGGATTTATCCGTTCTACTATCCTAAAACTAAAAGACAAAAGCGGGATGTGTGTGTGTGTATCTAGGTATCTTTTGTGCCTAGGCCCCAGTCACTAGGCCCTCTCTAAGGGTACCACTCCGTTAAGAGGAGACAAGGAAAACCGTACGGGGTTATCCAGCTGCCGCTTTTAGTAGTATTATAGCAGTACGGCGAGTGACCGTATGCTCCGCGGGCGATCGCCCTAGGGGTTAGGAGGGGCCGTATATTTGCTCATTCGTTCGTTCGTTCGCGTTTGCTTATTTATTAATATGAGGTTGTTAATGCTTTCTATTAGGGGACGGGGGATGATATCGAATACTGTGCATCCATGTTGGATCGTATAGGTGCCCTGGATAGGAGAATATAGTAGTCGTCGTACTATAAAGAGCCAACAGTAGTGGTTTTCAAGATCTCACCATCTGAAAATTTCTCACCACCGCCCTCAACGCCTACAACCACCACAGGTCCTGTCCGCACGCTGTGCGACGTCTCTGCGTTGGCTCTGGATCTGAACTTCGAAGACCAGGTTTGTAGCCGTCACCACGTACAGGTGCAGAGTCCGATTTCGACGGCCTACTTAATTAATTAATTCCCTAAGAGTATCTGCATCTTTTATTAGGATAATTATATCCTAAACTTTTACTTTATGTCGGGAATGAGGCAAGCGGTCGTCACGTGACGCCGCGGCACTAGCGTGGCGAGGAGTCTTAAGCTCCTCGCCCTTCCTCATTCTAATAAACAAGTATTATTAACCAACATTACTGTAACCTACTCGAGTAGTCGTTATTAGTGAGTTACCCTATGTGACTAACACTGATTAGTGGTTGAATATATAGTTAACTATAAAGCAGCTAGGTTTTCGAATAGAAAAGACAGTCTCGTATAGGGGTGCTATATGCGCTTATATGGAATAGATCCCGGCGATACTGTGCTACCTTAAACTTGCGGAAAACTAGTAATAGAAGTGTTACTAAATACTAGGAGATACCAAGTTGCGTCCATTATATAGAACAATCGCGTTTACGAAGATTTGGTCGAGTACTTTAGGTCAGAAGTGTCACTAAACCTACGGTCCCAAGTTAACGTCTAAAACGCGTTAAACGACGTCCAAAACGCGTCAAACAACATCTCAAATTGCCTACCTCTTGACAGCAAACCTACGAGATCCTACGAAACCGAAAATCCTACCTACCTTCGACGTACGACACCCCGTCGATTCTATACCTACTATGGCGTTAACCTACCCAAAGAAGTATAAGAATAATATTAACCTAGAGATATAGAACAGAGATATTAGCCCTATAACCGCTAAGCAATAGGACCTAAACGGATTCCTATTATACCGTATAGTACACTACAAAGACAGCGAATACAACAATACTATGCTATAGTATTGTATAAAGGAGGACTTTATTAAATAGATAAAGGAAATATAGACTCCTATAAAGAAGGATATTATATAAAACTTCCGTAACTTTTTACGGGAGTATAGAGTGTTTATACCTATAGACGGGGGTACTATTAGAGATAATATTTAGGAGCAGGTTATTAACGTAAAAGAAGAACATAAATGGACTCTATAAGAGATTAAGCACTAACTACGCACTATAAAGAAGCTTAATTCACAATAGAATCCAGGTAATACACCTCTAGAGATGAACCTACCTCCGCCTTTAACTCCTCCGTATCCAATTTAACCTATAGCCTTAATATCGGATACTATACCCTAACAAGAGCAGGCATAGGATTCCATTACTTCGCGATTTAACGACCTTTGGACTCCACCAACCAGACCTATGTCCCTACTGCAGCCTATAATGCAACTCCTACCTCCTCTATCTTAATCTTAAATTAGAGGTAGTTTAAAATTGCTTATAGAGCTTACAAAGCTCTATTCGGATTAGGAGAAGAAATTTAGCAGAAAATTATATAATATTCTTAATTTAAAACTAGATATCTTTTATAACTGTTACTAAAAGGTAGGAATAGAGTCTAATTAATACCATAACGCCTATTCCGTTATACTTAAGGGCCGAGCTAGTACCTTCTATTATAATTGTTTAGCAGGAAAAGGATATAATTTTAACCGCATAATATATAAGTTAAGATGCCACTTTAAAATAAAAGAGAATAAGTAATAGTATATATTAAAATAGAGAGAGACTACCTTCCTAAGAATCATTACTACAAACCCAGGTATCCCTCGGCTTAATTGTCTTTAAAAGCTCTTTAATTAACTTTAGATAATTTAGCGTAGTTTATCTAAATTATATTAAAAAGACTTTAGCCTATATAATTAAGTTATTAGCGTATGCTAAGGTATTAAAGAATATAACCTTACTCTTTTTAATCCTGTAAATACTTACAAAGGAGTGTATACTCAATTAAGATATTCTATTAGCACTACTCTACGCTCTTAAGAAGTATAGTAATTTAACGCCTAACTTTAACCTACTTTAATTAACCTGCCCAACTAATATAATTATAACTAGACTAATTAAATATATAGTGGCCGGGGTAGATAATATAGTAAAGGGTATAATTAACGACCATAAGGCAAAGGTAGAGGCCCTCGTGGAGGTTTATTTTAAAGTAATCGCTAGAAAAAGTACTACGTTTGTAAGAAACCAAATTACTAGTTAACTAGGCATTCTCTTAATAAGCGAAAGGAGGTATATAACAAGTTTCGCCAGAGTATAAGAAACGTCGGAAATTATAAGGTTACTATAGCCTACTTCTAAAGCTTCCTAGTTTAATATAAAGGCGTAGAAGATCTTAAGGGTAAGGTTAATAAGGCCGAACAGCTCCTTATAGATATAGAAATTAAGGACTACTTACCTAACTAATACTTTACTAAGTATAGTAAGGTAGATAGTATATAAACCGTCACTATTCTTAATAACCAATCTACGCTCCACTCTATTACAAAGTTAGATATCTTTAATAAGCCATAGGAAAGTTCTACGTTCTCCTTTAATAACAGATACTCGGCGAACGTCTTCTATAGTATTATACCAGACACTAGAGCCGCAGGAGTATCTACAGTAGGAGAACCTTAAGTTTAAGCCCTTTAGCAGCTTAATAGCTCTATTTAGATTAACTATTTAACGGCAGGCTAACACACGATTCGTTTCGGCAAGGGTACTATAATCTCTCTTAGCATAATTAGGGTCTAAACCCCCTTAGGGTGTATTACTTTCCACATTATTTCTATAAATACCCCATTTCTATTTTACATCGGAGGTATAGACAAATTAGGTATTAAGCTTAATAACCTTAAGAATATACTTATTTAGGGAGATAATCGGGTGCCCGTTATGCGCAAGTAGGGTCACCCCTAGTTGCTTCTTTATTAACTAGAAAAGAGTATTACTTAGAGCCACTTAATTAAGTTAGAGTTACGTCAACTATACCGTCGCTTTAAGCCACTTAACTAAGTTAGAGTTACGTCAACTACACTATCGCTTTAGCCACTTATCTGTTCACCGACTGCTTAGGGTTCTTTAGCAAGTAGGCCATAAAGTTAAGGTTAAGGCAATTAAGCATCTTATAAAGTACTACTATTACTACTAAATAAACCAGAAGTCCCCTGGCCGATTTAAGTTTACCCTTAAAGATAACTACAACTTTAACTTCTGTATTATCGTTAACGTTATATATCTCAGCGGCAAGCTAGTACTCTAAGTTATTATCTTCTTAACCTCCTTCTAAGCCGCACGTTTTTTTAAAGGATATATTAGCCAGGAACGTATAGGATACCCTTTAATTATACTAGATTAATATCTATCTAGGACCCCCTAATTAAATTGTCTATAATACAGAAAAGAACTTCTTATCTATAGAGTTTCGATAATAGATAAAGGCAATAGTAATTAAGGTTAAGGAAGTCCCCGTTAAGGCACATAATAGTATTAAAAAAGTAGAGCGATATTACGCGCCATTACGCCGCGTATATAAGATTATCTCTTTAGAACTAGAGGACGCTAGTAAAGAACTTACCTTATAAATGGCTGTTAAAGCCATTAATAATTCCGCTAGCCTAGATAAACTCGTACCTATATTACTAGTCTTTAGCGCCTACCCTTAAATAACTAATAATTCTCTACTATCTCCCTCCGTTATATAATAAGCTAAGGCTATTTATAAGATAATGAAGAAGGTACAACGTCTTTACGCCACACGCTAGGTTAACAACGTACTAGGAATAAGAAATAGCCCAAACACCTTAACTATGCTTAATCTACTACTCCAGTCTAAGGTACGCATATGGCGTAAAAAGGGAGGATAGTTAGGCCCACATTAACTTATTACAATTAATGGTTAAACTTATACTATTTAGATGCCTTACAGACCCACTTAATTCCGTTTAACTATTATTAAGCCTTACTATAAAGATAATAGTTTTAAGCCTTTGCAGGATGCTATAGAAGATGCCCTAGAGGAGAGCTATAATTAACATGCTCTAGAAGGCGACCACAATTCTAATATAATTATAGTAGATACGCCGCAACTATAACACGGTAGAGGTCGCCCGAAGGGATTACAAAATCGCTAATATCTTATTAATTTTAAAGAGCAATTCGTTACCGCCATTAAGAATAGAGTTAAGCTATTAATGGCCTTTATAACAGTTAAGGAAAAGGCTAACTTTAAACTCGTAAAATAGCTCTAAAAGGAAGGTTGTATTATAACTCTAGGAGTTCCTTTCTAAGCATCTAATAAGTAGGAAATCAATGGCCTTATTACAAGAGAAGTCTTTAAATTTAAGAAGTATAACCCTACCAAATTCGATAGAGTTCGTATCTTTAAGTTAAGAATAGTTAATAAGATTAAGGGCAAAGCTACTAACGCCCTATTTAAGAAATTAAGGCTTATTATCTAAGGCTACAACAACAATAGCAAGGAGGTAATTTTTACGTAGTCTTCTACGATTTAACGAGCTAGTCAGCGAGTTATTATTACGCTAGCTGCCTCCTTAATAAAGAATAGAATAGCGGTCTATTTATAAGATATTACTTAGGCCTATACCTAATTAGAGACGCACCTTTAGCGCTTAATATTAGCATACCTTCTAGAGCAAATTCGCCACTAATATCCCAAAGATACGATTATAGTTATACTTAAGCCACTATATAGAATCGCGGAGGCAGGAACTTATTAGTGGGCTACCTATAGCAAGCACTATAAAGAGAAGCTTTTGATAACTACTTCTATATTTAATCCCTACTTCCTTATTATAACTACGGGAACTCCATTCGGAATTGTCGGCATATAAATAGATAATATAATTATCTTAGGAGACAACCAATTCTTAGCTCTTAAAGAAGATAAGCTAGTAAAGGTAAATCTTATAGCAAAGCTAAAGGAAAAGCTTAATTTAACAACACCATTACTTTTTAATAAATATATCCTCTCCCTAACCGAGGATTCTATTGCTTTACGCCAAAAGGGTTAAGGTAAGAAAATTGACGTTATTAATATTAATTCTCTAAAGTAAGGATATGTGGAGTAACGCGCTCGCGAAGCTTATATTGCTTCTATCTATTAACCCAAGGCTTTATTTAATCTCTTTATTACCGCTTAACACTAGGAACCAACTAAGAATAACGTTCTTACCCTAAATAAGCGTCTTTCCTGGTAAATAAACCATCTTAATTGGGGACTACTCTATGTGCCTATTAATCTTCCTACTGCTAAGCTCTTTATATTTATTAATAGATCGTTTATAAATATTAAAGATTTTAGCTCCTAGCTAGGATATAAGATTATTATTGCGAATAAATCTACTAGAGAAAATAGCTTTATAATCTACGGCAATCTTATTTATTAGAGCTTAACTAAGAGTAAGCGTATTACTTAAAGCGTTCTAGCGTTAGAGATATATGGAATAGTTAGCGGAGTTAATATAGCAATCACAATTAGAACTACCCTAAAAATAATTACAGATTAACTTAAACTTCTTATTATCCCTATAATCGTGTATACTAACTTATATTCCCTTTATAAGTATTTAGTTAAGCTTAGTACTATAAAGGAAAAGCGCCTTATAATTAATATTATAGCACTTTAGCAATCCTATAAGCGTTAAGAACTCTTTAAGATTTAATAGATTAATAGCCAAGATAACCCAGTAGATGCGATAATAAAGGTAAACCTAAATAAGGCACTAGAGACGTTTGTTAATATAAATACTCTATATATATAAGTTAAAGGTTAGGTTAAAAGGGAGTCCCTAGAAATTTCTTAGTTATATAAGGTCTTAAGATGTCCAGGAACTTCAACCGGCGGTTAAAGTTATTTAATTAGTTAGATTCTCTTACCAAGACTTTTCTAAAGGGGGGAGCATAACATTCTGTAGACCCTAATTCCAACCAGCTAATTAGGATTTTCCATCCCTGGGATAGAAAATTGCTATTGGCTCGCTTATAACTAGCGCCTTAGCGGCCCTAACACGATATCCACCCACAACTCTAAGCAAGAAAGCACTACGTGCTAAGAGGCAAATTTTAGAACAGCGAGACTTATATTACAATAGTAATAGTAAGTAAGGAGGATTAATATTTATTACGCTAGTTAAGCAGTATTTATATATATAAATGGCAACCATAAAAGAAGAGTTGCCAGTGTTGGGAATAAGGCAAGCGGTCGTCACGTGACGCCGCGGCACTAGCGTGGCAAGGAGTCTTAAGCTCCTCGCCCTTCCTCATTCTAATAAACAAGCATTATTAACTAACATCACTGTAACCTACTCGAGTAGTCGTTATTAGTAAGTCACCCTGTATAACTAACACTTTAAGTCCTTATTTATACTATGCTATAAGCGCCTTATTATTTTATTTAACTTATATAGCTAATATCTAAAATTATATCGTATACTTAATTATTAAGGTCTATTATGTTAAATTTTAAAGCTTTTATTCTGCTATAGTAGTTACTTTTAAGTCTCTAAATATTTACGTTAGGCGTTTCTCAAACCTATTCTAACTAGCAAATATATATTATACTTCTTAGTTAGTAGTTACTATACCGCTTCCCTATACCTCTATAAGGTAAGATTTAAACCACTTAAGTGCCCTTCCTAATAGGAATAGTCCTATATAGGCTATTTAATCTATAGGTATTGCTAGCTTTACTCCTTCTTACGTAACCTTAAAATACATTTACGTAAAAAATCCCTTAAGTTTTAACTTCTTACCTAAAAATCGCTTAATAGATAGTAGCTTAATTTTCGCTACTTTAATCCCGTTAATTCTTTCCTTAAGTATCCTATTATTATCTGTTAATTAATCGACTATTACTTATAGTTATCCAACCGTAACTAGCTAAGAGTTAGTATCTATTATACTAGTATTATTACCTAATCCTAATATAGTTGCTGCTATTAACGGCGTTGTAACTACTACTTTTAGTAGTATATTATTTAACTTCTTTTACTATAACCTTAGTAGTAAATATATAATAAAGCCTTGTAGGAAATACTACGATAGACTTATTAATAGGCCGGGTATATAGGTATAGAATAGTTAATAACGTAAATATAACTAGTAGAGTAGTTACCTAATAAATTAACTCTAATTATATTTTAAGATTCACTACAAAGAAGAGAACTATTTAGGTAGGGACTATAGTCCTTTAAATATATAATACTGCGTCTAAGAAATATACTAAATACGTTGGTACATTAGTATGTTAGTACATCACGTTCCCACGTTCCCACGTTCCTACGTTTCGAACTTATAACGTGACTAACCACGTAACTCAGCTACCCCTCGTCCTATGATTCGACTGGTTCCAGTACCTCCCGTGCTTCTACTACTAGTCTGTTTATATATCTCCTTAGTAGTGCTACTACTGCCGATATAAGGTCCGTAATATTAGGCCTTAAATTCGTTCTAAAGGCTATAGAAAGAGGGGGAGGAAGAGGCTAGGGAGGCTTCCTTTAACTATAAAGTAGACCGTAGGGTAAGAAGATTCTTAAAAGACTTTATCTCCGTAAGAGGTTAGGGGAAAGACGCGTAAGTATAGCGCGGGTATAGGTAAATAAAGCTACTAAACGCGTAAATATTAATAGAGAAGGAAAAGAAAAGAGCTCTATATTATAGAATTAGAATTAAAGCAGGCCGTTCTATATAAAATTAGAAGCCTTACGCAAGCTAGGAGCTAGCGCGGGTATAAGAATAGGAAGAGGGTTAAAAAATGGATTGTCGAGGCAAGGATAAAGTCGAAGGCGCGCGACGAGGTCCTTTATACTAACCTAGGCCTCAAAAACGCGTCCAAAAAGTAGGGGCCACCACCAAAAGGGGGGGTGATATTTGGACGATATGTCGCGGGCCTTGGGGGGTCGTACGCAACCCGAGGTTATGCCAAGCCTAACCCGGACCTCCGATACCTAGGGTGGTAAGGAATTACTCTACAACTACGTTGAAGATCTACCTGCAACTTACCTAGGTGGTGCAACATACTATACCAAATAACATATTTAAATTTGGGGCAATTCTAATCACTTTTCGTCAATCCAACGTACCTTACTCCAACGTTTGGTATATACTACAATTTACGCACATATGAGTTTATCGGAGCACTAACATTTCAATCCAACGCTTCAACATTGCCTTCGCCGCCATGGGATAGTAAGTACAGCTACTCCAGGAATTGTCGGTTAATGGTGATGCGGCCCGTACACTATTATCGTCGTTGTTATCGCCGCCGTCGTTGTTGTCGCCGCCGCCGTCGTTGTCGCCGCCGCCATTATTGTCGTCGTCAAAAGCTCTACAAGGGGGTAACATCAATGCCTCAGACGCCCCCCCTGCTAGTATGGAGAGGAAAATAAGCGAGCCCCAAGTAATATAGCAGGGCTAGGTTATTTTGTGTACTATACTAGCAGGGGGGGTCTGAGCAATTCGTGTTACCCCCTTGTATGCCAACCTTCGCTTGGCGACACCTCTGCTGTTCCGCTTGTCTCGCCTGTTTCTCTAACCCAGTCCGCGTCCTCCGCGCTGTCTTCCTCCTGTAACAATGGGACAGGCTCCAACCATTCGGCTAGTTGCGGTAGAGGAGATCCGCGGACTGAAGATAAAGACTGAGTTGACGCTGTCGACCATACTCGTTCGGCGAGCTGCCATTGCGCGGGTTCGCAGGCAAGTACGCCAAAATCAAGGATATAGTTAAAAAGGTCCATAAATGGGATAAAATACAATATAGTACGGCTGCACGCAAGGACTATTTTGGTTGCCCTGGAGAATTATTCTGGTTGGCCAGGATAACCAAATCGAAGTAACTCAGAACTTCAACAATATCAGCCGCCATATTTGTCTCATCGAGCGTGAATTACGAGGTTACTTAAAAGGACAAACGACACCGTCACGCGAACGCAATGAGCTTCCGTCCCTGAAGCACATTTCTCACCTGCTGCTGGACCTTCTCAAACCTCATGAAGGCACACGCCTCACTCTCTAAGTGGTTAAATAATCCAGCCAACGTGATAAATTCCTTCCCACACCTACTCTTTGTATTCGGGCAACGATACACCTTCTGCTTATGCACAGGCGAGTTGAGATGCGCATTTAGGGCGTTCACGGTGGTGAACTTGTTGTGGCACATATAGCACTCCCAGTAGGAGCCGTTGAACGCACGGTTGGTAGCCGAGTATTTGACGTTCTCTTCCTTGTGCCATTCAATCTGCTTGTTGGTGATGACGCCGTCCCGGTCACGCTCGCGAACCATGCGGAGGATAGTTTCACGGTTAAGCATCGGGGCATGAGGGCAGGAACCCGTCTCGAGATGATGGATGAGGCCGCTGGCGGAAGTATAGTTGGCCTTGCAGAAGGGGCAAGGGGCGTTGGTGCCGCGGTGTGCCTTTGAGTTGAGGTGCTGTAGGCACGCCTGTTAGCAATTAATGTACTTTAAAGGGGAGGGTGGGAGTGGGAAAGTCTTACCATCCGTAGGTTGTTCTCGTTCTGGAATCGCAGGCCACAGCCTTTGCAATAGTTCTTGTAGTGAGCCTGCTCTTTCATGTGCCGATCCGCTGTTTTTTGCGTGTGGAACTTCAGCCTGCATGTTTCGCATGGTATCTTCGGCGCCCAATGTCCTAACGCGTTCATGTGTTGATTCGCCGCGTCCTGAGTGTGGAATTTCTTCCCGCATGTCTCACAGGGGATCTTGGGTGTCCAATGCCCAACGGCCGTCATGTGCTGGTTCGCCGCATTTTGCGAGCGAAACTCATTGGTACAAGTCTCGCATTCGAAGATCGGCGCCCAGTGATCTGTGTCATTCATGTGCTGATTGCAAGCACCCTGGGTACGGAAGGTGCGGTTGCAGGTCTCGCATTCGGGCCAGTGGTCATATTCGTCCCAGTGGTCATATTCGTCCATATGGTTCTCGCAGTCATATCGGTAGCTGAAGGTGGCCATGCAGTTCTCGCACTCGTGCATCTTGGGGAGTAGTCATCAAAACAACAGCATATAATCGATGAAATGGAGAGGACGACAAAGGGTTCCCTCGGGGCCGGACTTTCTTCCGAGGTTTTGCCCAGCGCTAAGCCGTTTTCGGCAAAACCTTCGTAAGAAGGTCTGGTCTTATTATTACTACAAAATATACCAAAAGTAGTATATATAGGTGATTTTACCTATATATAACAGCTAGAATACCCAATTTTCCGTAAACCGCCTTATCGCCTTATGTAAGCTTTGCAGAGTGTGGGAATTAAACAAGCAACTTATTAGCGACTCCAGTCTTGCGGTCGATACCCCCGATACTATCGCCGATACCCCGATACGTATCCGATACTGCAGTATTTTACACCACTGTCACGGGACACCCCCGTGACACCTTATACACGTCCACCTGTTTCCACTAACCCAGCAATTAAAGACTAATTATAATACTGTAATATCTAAAATATCCACAACTTCTACCCCATGCACTTATTATGCTTACTCTATATCTGTAGCCTTTATAGCTATACCTTAACCACCCACCTAAAAGGGTGGGTGGTGGATATTTAAATCGCCAGGACACCTTAATCGCCACTTTAAAACCTACTAAAAATTAGAAAATTTACACCTTAATATCTTAACAACCACTAAATAATAAATTCTAATAATTTGGATTTGGACTTTATATATACTTTTTATCTTTTTATCAAAGTTATATAATAAATAGTTTAGTAGTTTTTAAGATATTAAAATTTGGGGGCTAAAGTAAGGCTAAAATAAGGCCAAAATACTATATCTTTAAAACTACCAAACTATTTATTATAAAACTTTAATAAAAAGGTATAGAGTATATATAAAAGCCTAAATCCAAATTATTAGAATTTATTACCTAGTAACGTGTTCCACCACCAAGCGCATCACACCACCGGGCGCATCACTTCAAAGAATACCAAAAAGCCTAAATATCAATCTTAAATATCTCAACCACTACTTAATAATATTTTCTAAAAATTTAAATATAAGCTCTAATATGCCTATTTTAGTGCCTATTATAATATAAAAGTGTATAGTCTAGTAGTTGTTGAGATATTTCGAAATATCTCTATTTTTTAGCCCCTAGACTCTATATTATAATAACTATTAAGTTACACACTTTAATATTATAATATACACTTTAATATGTATATAAAAGCTTATATTTAAATTTTTAGAAAATATTATTAAGTAGTGGTTGAGATATTTAAGATTGAAATTTAGGCTTTTTGGTGTTCTTTAAAGTGATGCGCCCGGTGGTGTGATGCGCTCGGTGGTGGAACACGTTAGTTGTTAAGATATTAAGGTATAAATTTTCTAATTTTTAGTAAGTTTTAAAGTGGCGATTATGGTGTCCTGGCGATTTAGATATCTACTACCTACCCTTTAGGTAAGTAGTTAAGGCATAGCTATAAAGGCCACGGATAACAGCTACTATAAGAACTAATTTTAAGCTCTTAAAGATTCTCTAATAAGCTAAGGAGGTAGAAAAGTATATT
>Ga0307515_10011400_pt1 | contig 16873 bp, 7 predicted proteins | sample 17_EM_MG_FD_194513 | JGI IMG/M metagenome (GOLD analysis project Ga0307515, IMG submission 194513) | Populus trichocarpa ectomycorrhiza microbial communities from riparian zone in the Pacific Northwest, United States - 17_EM | ecosystem: Host-associated > Plants > Roots > Unclassified | place... | reverse complement strand
CGCGTACACCCCCCAATTGATACACATACACCCCCCACCCAAACAAGCTTAGATCCTTCCACTTCAAGTTAGAATATCACGTGTGTTCGCGCGCAACTATCGCGCGCCCATACCCAAATCAACACCACGCATTTTCCCTACTTTCCCTACACCTACTATGGCTCTCAACCCACCTCCGTTAAAGCTGTACAATTGCGCAAGCCTTGCCCTCAATGATATTCACGAGTTCGTTAAAGGGCAGGGCTATGCGGTATTAACTTTCCGCTTAAAAACCGACAAGCAGTCACCACCTACTGTGCGCAAAATGTGGTTCCGGTGCGCTAAAGGTAACAGCTATAAAAGGACTGCCAGAAAGCGCCTTACTGGCTCTCGTATAACTGACTACCCTTTTAAACTTACCCTTATACGTATAGTAATTAGGTAGTAGGTAGAAGTATAGGAACCAACTTATAATTACGAAGCCTTTGCGTATGCTGTAGCTCTACCGCATTACTACTAGCGTACTGAGAAAACAAACAAGATAATTGCTGATATGTCGGCCAGTAGTATTACGCCCAGTAAAATACTTACAAATTTGCTTAAGAAGGACATTATAATTAGCCTCTAAGATATCTATAATAAACGGCAGGTAAATAAGAAGAAGCTGCTTAGTGGGCTCTCCCCTATACAGGCATTGCTTAAGGCTCTTAGCAAATATAGAGGCGATAATCTTGAATCCAAATACTACTTTGTGCATAAGGAAGACGATTATAATTACCTTAAATGCTTATTCTTTGCTTATCCAGAGTCTCTTAAATACTTTTAGAAGAACCCTAACGTCTTACTACTTAATTGCACCTATAAGATAAACAAGTTTAAGATGCCCTTTCTCTACGTAGTAGGCGTTAATAATACTAGGCAGAACTTTAAGCTTACTTATTACTTCCTACCAGGCGAAATAGAAGGCGACTATAACTTTATAATTTGGCAGATCTATCTTCTCTACTCTTAATATAATGTGGTTCTAAAGGTGATAATTACTAATAAGGAGCAAGCTCTTAAGAATGTACTACGGCGATACTTTTGGTTAGTTCCTTAGCTACTCTGCCTTTGGCATATAGCTAAGAACGCCCTTATATATATATAGGGTAATTAGGTTATAAGGGCAGATTAATTAAATAAGGAAAAGGTTAAGGTGTAAGAGCACCGTGATAGCTTTATAAAGCGCTAGGCCGAGTACTACAGCCAAAAGTCTTCTAAGAGGTTTACCGCTGCCTAGGACCAGCTTATAGAGGACTACCGCGATTAAGAGCGCCTTACTAACTACTTACGCGATAAGTGGTGGCTATATTAGAGGGAGTTTGTGAGTTACTATACTAATATCTAGATGCACTTTGGAATTCGGTAAGCTAAAAGTTGAGCTATATAATAAAAGATTCGCGCGCTAACTAAATATACTTTTCTTAGTGTCTTATCGCGACTTAAGGGCGCGCACTCTAAATTAAAGCGCTTCCTTACAGTATCTAATGGTGACTTATTTGATATAGTTCGGAATATTAAAAACCTTATTAGGAACGATATAAACAACTATATAATAATAATTGCGAGGTAAAGAGACCGCCTACCACATAACGTTTGCGAGCTAGAGTTTAAAGATATCCTTACTAAAGTAACGCCTCTATGCCTCCGTTATCTTAAGGACCAACTACAGCTTATAAAGGTAGATAATTACTAGCTAAATTATAGCGGCTAATGGACTATAGTATACGGCCTTCCATGCTACTATACTCTCTATAGGCAGCTATACTAAAGCGCTACGTTAGTACTAAAAATATAGCTTACTAAAATAGACGTACACTAGTAGTTCGATCGTCCTTTACTAGATCCTCCTACTAGCCCACCTATTAATCCTCTGCTTCTTATCCAAGAGCCTCTAACTATTAAGCGCGGCCGCGGCCGCCTGGCTAGTTCTATAGCTGTCTCTATAAATAGACGTCGCATTAATACCTCAACTTGTCGCGAGCCCTTAGCATTTAAGCAAAATACTGGATACACTACCCGTGGGCGTAGGCGCGGCCGCGGCCGCGGGTGTGCCTATAGAGGCAGCTCGCAGACGATAAGTAGAGGTGGTAGCAGTTAAATTAGTTCGCGTACTGCCTTGTAGATTACTGCGTAATCTAATTAATTAACTTAGGAGTAAGCAGGTGGTATTATAGGGAGTATTACAGGTGGTAAGAATGGTGGTGGAAGTTAAGATGCTATCGTAGATGACTTATAAGGTATTTATGGCAGTATTTAATAGGCTTACGGAGGTTATAGGGCCTTACCCTTTTAGGAGAATTTTGCTGAGGGGCCCTTTGGCGCATTTTAGCTTTGATTTAAACTCTATAAGATATACTATAGTTAAAATTAAGACTTAATTCTGGTGACATAATTTCAGAAGTTGTATTTTAAAAGTTTGATTTTCGCGATGTAGATGCATACAAGTCAAACACACGTGATATTCTAACTTGAAGTAGAAGGATCTAAGCTTGTTTGGGTGGGGGGTGTATGTGTATCAATTGGGGGGTATACGCGTATCGTTTAGGGGGTGTATGGCTAACAGTGTCCTTAAATTATAATCGCATTTAGGGCTTAATAATTAATATAGAACCTTAAGCCTCCTCCTAGCTTTTTAATAAATAGTATGGGTAAGGCGAATAAAGATTAACTAAGGCGAATAAATCCTTTTTCTAGATGCTTGTTAAGGTATTATCGCATTATAAGCAGTTCTTTTTATAATATGCCGTATAGCAAACCGAACTTTAGTATTATACTAGGTTTAAGTTCTATCTTAAAATCGTGTTTATCCTAATATAGGGGCAACTAGTCTATAAATCGTTTTTTAAATTTATTAATTAAATTATGGTACTCCTTAGGTATAAGAGGTTAAGGGTTAATATACTACTTTGGTTCTAGCGCTTTCTTAATATCTTTTATTATTACAGTAAAGATTTTATAGTCTCGTTTTCTTACTAATAAAATAAAAGGTGCGGCTTATATTATACAAATTTTAAGAGGTTTTGGCGTAACGTCTTCGCATTCTTTACTACAATCGGCAGTTGTAACTTTATCGCTTTAATTTAGGGTCTATAGCAGGGGTAGTTTATATTATATCGAATTTAAATAATCTTATGCATGTTCGTAGGGCAGGTAGTATTTTAAGCAATAACTTCAGGAGTAGGTTGTATGGAACTTTATTATTTCTTTAACCCAGCTAATTAAAGGGTTGTGTTGTTTTAGCCATTTATATCTAAGTATTATTTTATATTACTTTAGGGGTATTACGAATAGGGAAATGTATTTAAGGTATTCGCCCATCCGCATTTTCACAAGAGTGTAGTGCGTTAATTCGCTATATATTAAGGGTTTGCCGTTAAAGCCTTATAGGCCTTAGGGCTTATTAAGTTTTTTTTAAATTTAGGCATTAGGTTTTCGCGTAGTTTATATTAATAAAGCCTATACTAGTAGCTCCGCTATCTATAAGGATTTATACCTCCTTCTATTTTTTAAGTATTTAAATTTCGCTAAGTATATTAAGGGAGTTATATTATATATTAGCGCTAAAAGAGCCTAGACACTTATACTCTTCCACTTCTTATTCTAAGGCGCGACTTGGCCCTAAGATAATTCGTTTTCTAAATTAACCAAAGGTAAGGTGCTTTGTGGCGACTAGGTATAATTTATAAAATAAGTATAAGTTAAGGAGTAAGTACGGCTTAAAGAACGAGTGCAATTTAAGGAGTAGGAGGAACTACGGCGGACTTTTTCAAAAGGGTAAGTTTGGTAATTCCTTTAAATATATCCTTTTCTACCACATCCGAAGCATTCTCCATTTATAGCTTAAGTTCTTTATTTGTTAGTTCCTAAGGGTGCGTAGAATTAAGTGGCGTTAAGGTCTATAGGGTCGTGCGTAGGTTTCGAAGAAGGGTTGCGCTTTGGGGTATATATCGGTTTTGTAGATTCTTAAATATAAGGCGTAGTTAGCTTTAGAGAACGAGTTTGTTTATTATATTAAAGGTCCTCATTAATTTATTAACACATTATAGCAAATTTGGGTAAGTCCTTTGGTAGTTCCCTACCTACTAACTATACTCTAATTTTATCCGAAATAGCTTATCAAAGAGCAGTAACTTTAGCGGCTTTATTCCAATCCAGTTTGCTAATAAGGCCTAAAAATTCCAAGAAGAAGCTAGTAAAGTCTTAATTCCGTTATTATAGGTTTTTAAGTTTAGTAACAGCGGTATATTCGCGGCTAGTGTTATTATACGTTCGTTCTAATAGAGAGATAAAGATTTTAAAATTAACGAAGGTACCGTTATAGAAGAATGGGTCCATAGTTCGTGCAGCGTCTTTACTTAATTAAGATATTCCATAGCTAATCTTGCTAGCTTTAGTAGGATATCGGTTATAGTTTGTTAAAAGTTTAAGACGGAGCTTAGTTATAAAGGGACGCAGGTTATTTTAATTTCTATTAAACATTAGAGAATTAGGAAGCTTTTTTAATTTTGTAGTAGGTACTAGGTTCGTTATAGGTACGGGTTAAGCTACTATTACTAGTTTGGGGTTCGCATTTAACGGGCTAGATTCGTATACAGTTATCTTAATTTCGTTTGCAGGTGTTACTATCGGGGTCTCCATTATAAGTGTATTAACATTACGGAGTTCTTCGCAGAGTATTTCCATTAATTACTGATACTGGGCTTCTAGTGCAGCCCGCTGCTAAGCTAAAGTATCTATAAAGGCTTCTTGCATTATAGTTAACTGTTCCCTAACTAGGGTTATAATGCTCGTAGTTAACGCGTGGGATTTAAGGTCGTTTACCATTTCAATAGTAGTTGTTTTTAACGCAACGTAATGTAAGGGCGCGAAGAGGCTTTAGAAAAGATTCGAAAGAACAATCTAAATTCTATCTAAATCTAAGGGTATATAGCTCTTACTAGGAACAAGATATTATATAAAGAAGAGAAAGGAATAATAAGAGAATTATATAATTAAATAGTTAGAGGCTTAGTGGTCGATGCGTGCGTATATGCGCACGCGGTCTTCGACGGACTTTGGTAGAATTCAATTGATCTGGCAGAATTCGGTCAAAGCGTTGGAATTTATCTGTCGAGTGTTTTACCGAGACATTCCTACTATAACTGGGCTAGTCCCGTTACACCCTAAGCTAGAAATGCTAAAGGAATATACTAATATATTTAACTAGGGAACCAACTAGAACCCTCCTAGAAAACCACTGGCCTATAATTAGTATAGTGGTGGTATATAGACTGCTTATAAGCTAAGTAGGCTTACCTCTTTAGGTAATTTAAACTAACCACTAACTTAAGACCTAAGCCTTATTAGGAAACCCGCATTAGCCACTAGTACTAATACTACCTCTATAGTAGGAGCTTCCCTAAGCCTAAGTTTAGAAGGTTAAAAGCCCTATATTAATCTCCTTTAAGACAGATATTAGGAAGCTATTATAAGGCTCTTAGAAGCTATATAGGAGGAAGCTACTAATAAATATATTAGAACCCTTTAAGGGCAAATTTATATCTAGTAGGGTTTAATCTAAGCTAGGTAAATTTTTTTATAACCTAGTTAAGGTTAAGGGCTTTTTAAGAGCTACTTAGTACTTACCTAAGGAGGTATAGAAGACTTAGAGAGTTATCTACGCTATAAATAAAAAAAGGATATGGACTAACTAGCTAAGGCCTTTAGTAGTTTAGAACTCCGCTATAGACCTAACACCTAATAGCTAGACGATTGGGTTTATAAGGTAGATAACTTTTTTAAGATATTAATAATATAAGATAATACTAAAGAGCGTATACGCTAGATTATTAGTAAGATTAAAGACCAATTACTAAACTAGATTGTACTTAATTAACTTAATAAAGAGTAAATTACTATATAACTATAGCTGTAAACCTTCCTAAAGAAATAGACTTAAGATCCGTATATTATACAATATAATAATATAGAGCTATTCTAGAATAGGATATAGCTTAACCGCTATAACTTCCGCTAGTTTATAAGCTTTATAGAAACCTATACTTAATAAATAAATCTAGAGCCCTTTAAAAATAAGGACGGTAGCATTTATAAAAAGGAGAAGATTGGGTTTATTTAGGCTAGAATTAAGCTAGTAATTTATAATAAAATAAAGTATATAGGAGCCCTATTACGGATTACTATATATATGGATTTTAAACGAGTAGTTCTAAACGCTAAAGATATAGTAAGAAGCTAGACCTCTTTTAGTAGGAAGCTAGGGGGTTACTAAAAGTGTAGGTACTTTAGTAGTAATATAAGGCAGACCTAACCTTTAAAGAAGCCGTTCTTAAAGAAAACTTTAAAAGGGTTAAAGTTAGGAGCCTTAAATAACGGGAAAGACTCTTAGGGCTAACCTAATACCTATTTAGCACCTTTATAAAAACACTCTAAGAAGTTAAAAAAAAACTCTAAAGGCAAATCCCATTAAAAAAATAAGTAGGGTAATAACCGCACTAATAATCCAAAAAAGAAAAGCCCTAGTTATGGACCTCTTCTAGCTATAACTAGGGTAAGATATAGAAGAAGAGACTCTCTGTATTGCTATTAAGCTAAAAATAACACTTTCTATAGGTAAGATATATTAGTTCTAAGTACTATATAATAACGGCGCTAAAATTAATCTTATATAATATAATTTGGTAAAAGAGTATAAACTTATCTAATTATAAAGGTGGCGGAAACCTATTATAGGCTTCCTAAATAAGTACTAAATTAAACTATATAGTACCTATAAGCTTATAGTATTAGTGGCCAATATATATAACCGCACTAAGGTAGTTAGCCCACAACCCTTCTAGGCGGCTAACTTTATAGGTTATAATCTTATCCTTAGATACCCTTAGCTTATAAAGGTAGATTTTAAGATACGCTTTAAAACAGGAGCCTTTAAATAGTAGAATAATAAAGTGTCTATACGAGTAGAGACTACAAATATCGTTACTAGATGAATAGCGTGGAGCGTATACGGTAGGGGCCGTATAGCGTAGCGTAGGTCACCTAACTACCTACGGCCCAATAAATAGCCCGACCTTTACTACCCCTTTCTCTCTCCTAAAGTAGATAAAAGATAGATATAAATAAATTAAGAACTAGTTACCATATATTGCAATTGCAGTACCCCCTGGGTAATGCCGACACTGATTAGTAATATTATAGATTAGAATCCAGTGTTATTACAAAGAGAGACAATACGCGATTGCTCCTACTAAGGCCTGTTAATCTCGTCGCGTTTATTAAGGAGAACCCTTCCTACTAAGGCCCTGGGAATTTAAAGAACTGGCTCCTACCAAGGCTTTGTCCGGTTCGCGTCTATTACGCAAATCAATACCTAGTACAACCTCTTTACTAAGCGCCAGTATACCCAGCAGCGTTAGTAGCACCCCTACCTACACTATAATCTACGCTAGTTAATTATATCTAATATAGGAATTTAACGTCTAGATTAGGGTAATGGGATTACCCTAACTAATAAGACTACCGTAAAAGATATTACTAACTATATTAACTTTAAAATTAATAAGTATACTAAGCGTAACTTTAAGGATAAAAGCTTATGGGAATTATACTAAGAAGACTTTAATAATTTTGAGGTATAGACATTTAAGGACGCTTATAGGTCCGTAATTAAGGAACTTAAATAACTACTCTAACGTAATAGAGTATAGGTCTTTAATAAGAAGAGTAAATTAGTACTATAAGCACTATATAATGTCGCTTATAAGGACGACCCTATAGAATGGTTAGATATAGAAATTAAGCTATTTATTAGTAATAAAGGACCCTTTAATTTATATGTTATTAACCGTTGTTTTAAATTACGTTTATTAACTCCCTTAACGTTATCTACTACCCTAACCCTAGCTATCTTAAATGACCCTCCCCCTACGGCCGAGCCCCCCTCGCCTATAAACGTTACGGCTCCCTCTACAAACGTCACGGCTCCCTTTATAAACGTTACGGCTCCCCCTACGAACGTTATAGCTCCTCCTATAAAAGTCACAGCCGCTATTAACTATGGTAGAGACTTAGTAACCCTGGTAAAGATATATATAGAGGAAAGCAAATACAGTAAAGAGGATAATAACTTCGACCGCAAGCTTACGATTTTTAACAACCTATATAATAGAGTTAAAATACTATAAGTAGTAAAGATTAAAGGCTTCCCAATAATGCTATGCGGTATTACTCTTAATTTCTACTATAAGAATAAGGCAACCTATACCACCTTTAATAACATCTATAACGCTATACGTAACTACTTTAAAGAACTAGAATATAAGCGTGGAGTTCTAATAAAGTAAAACGCTATAACCCTTAAAACGGTAATAATAAAAAGTGAAGGCAAATCTATAGAGGACTGCTTACAGCTGTTGCTTAATAACCTCCGTTACCTATAGTATAGTCTTAATGCTAACCTCCGTAATAACAACTTCCTCTATAATAAGCTTATTGTTGCTTGCTAAGATATTACTACTTACTAGGCAGCTTGCTCTAACCTACCTACTACACTTACCGGCCTTATAAACAGCCTATAATCGTTAATTATTACTTATAGGAAGATTAATAGTACTATAGGACAGCGCGCTGACGTATTCTTTACTAACTGTCGCTATTACCAACCGATATCCTAACTAAGTTTATTAAATAATCGTTACGGCAATAATACTAGGACGTGCTTTGTGTGTAAGAAAGGAGACTATTAGTTAACTAAGCACACTAAAGAAGAACGTAATAAAGCAAGAGAAGGATTTAAGAGACGTATCCACTAGTACCTTATAGATAATAATATTAATGACGATTTTAATAAGGATATAACGGCTATAGCACTTAATACATTAACTCCTAGCAGCAACTTCTTCTATAACGACTATAGTATTAAGCACTTTATAACTTTAAACAGACTAATACTAATTAAAACTGCTAAGAATATAGTTACGTCTATAAACAACGACGCCTTTACCTATAGCCTTACTGGTAGCGCAGAACTTAGTAGTACGGAACCTAGTATAGCAAGACGCGGTAATAATGGTAATAGGAGTAGCAACAATAAGGGCAAGAGCGCTACCTACCTCTACGACAATAACCCTCCCGACCTTACCGTTAATATCGACTTCCTTAACTGTTATTTTAACAATAACGGATAGGACTCAGCCCTTCTACCTATTTTCCCCTATAGATACCCCAGTAACACCTTATACGCGTTTACCTATTTCCACCGCGATATCCGCAATGTTCACAATATCCGTAATATCCGCAATATCCGTAACGATATCCGCAACGTCTGCAATATCCGTAATATTCGCAATATCCGTAATATTCGCAATACCTAAGACATCCGCAATTACTGCCCTAAGCACCTATTGACCTATATACTTCTCTTTTATACTTTTTTCTTCTTTCCTTTTTGTAAATGCCGCCAGTGTCTATACGAGTAGAGACTATAAATATCGTTACTAGATAAATAGCGTGGAGCGTATGCGGCAGGGGCCGTATAGCGTAGCGTAGGTCACCTAACTACCTACGGCCCGATAAATAGCCCGACCTTTACTACCCCTTTCTCTCTCCTAAAGTAGACAAAAGATAGACACGAATAAATCAAGAACTAGTTACCATATATTGCAATTGCAGTACCCCCCGGGTGATACCGATATAAAGATTTAAAAGGGCGTATATTACTAATAAGCCTAAAGGATATCCTAAAGAATATAGTCCTAGGTAAAATAGTGTACGCTTTATACCTAAAGGAGTATTAAATCTAACCCCTATTTAATAGTAAGATAGGTATAGAGCCTAGTATAGGTAATAACCCCTTTATAATAGAGACCTTATAGGGAACTGCTAGATAGGTTATAGAGATATTATAGGGAGGCGGCGATCTTAAAGATCTTATAAGATACTTTAACCGTTATAAGTTACTCTAGCTTAAGCAATACGCGGAGAGCATACTATAGTACCTTAAATGCTGCGTTAAAGAATTCTTTACCCTTTACTGGCTACTATATAAAACGGTATAATATACGGTGGTAACTATATATAAGTAACTACTATAGCGCATAATACTACTTATAACTATCCTAAGGGAGCTCTAGGACCTACCTAATAATAATATAAAGGATAAACGTGACCCTAATTTATTAAATATTCTAGTAGGCCTAAGGGACTTACTAAGGGTATTTTTAGGTAGGAGAGCTAAAGTCCTACTGTAGAACTCGGAGTACGATTATATAATTAATTTAAAAGAAGGTAAATAACTACTAACCCTTTTTATTTATAACCTCTTTTATAAAGAGCTTAAGATCCTACGGGAGTACCTTAATAGTTTACTAAAAAAGGGGTAGATTTAACTTAATAAGTTGCCAGTAGGCGCGCCGATCCTCTTTATTCTAAAACTAGATAGGACTATAAGACTATATATAAACTATCGCAGTCTTAATAAGATTATAATTAAGAACCGTTACCTACTACTACTAGTTAGTAAAATGCTAGATCGACTATTTAGGGCGAAAATCTTTATAAAGCTAGATTTATAAGACGCCTATTATAGGCTCCGTATTAAAGAAGGGGATAAATAAAAGACCGCTTTTAAGACCTAATACGGCCACTTTAAGTATCTAGTAATGCCTTTTGGGCTAGCTAATACGCCTATAATATTCTAATTATATATTTATAGAGCCTTAGGGGGACTAGTCGACCGTATATACGTCATCTATTTAGATAATATCTTAATCTACTTAAAAGATAAGGATTAATATAAGTAATACGTCCGCGAAGTACTAAAACGCTTAGATAATTAGGGCCTCTACGCTAAGGCGTTAAAGTATATCTTTAATACTAAGTAGGTTAAGTTCCTAGGTTATATTATAACACCTATAGGTATAGATAATTTAAGAGTAGCCAAAGCTAGAGAGCTACTAGGATATTTAAGTGTTCTTAGGCTTTACCAATTTCTATAGGCGCTTTATCTATAACTACTTAGACGTTATCTAATACCTATTTAACTATATTACAGAAGCTTTCTAAAACCTAACCTAAGGAGTAAAAAGCTTAAAGGCGGTAAGGAAGAAAACTAAGAAGGGACTAACTAAATAGTATAAACTATAGTTATAGCCCAGAAAGGTTTAGAAGGCCTTTTAGGAACTTTACGTAAAGTTTATAGAAGCTTTATTACTACAGCATTTTAACCCAATTAGCTATTAATAATAATGTAACGGAACCTTGTAGCAAGTACTACGGTGGGTTCGTTATTGGGCTAGGTGTATAGGTAATATATAAAGTTAACAACATAATAATAACTGGTGAAGTGGTTGCCTAATAGATTAACTCCAATTATATTCTAAGAATTACTATAAGGAAGGAACTATCTAGGTAGGGACTAAGGTCCTTTAAATACACAACCGTACTCCTATAAAATCCTTCTTATATATAATATACGTGATATATATAATGTACATAACGTTCCTCCCGTACCTCGCGTTCCTTATATATCACATCATATAACCTTAGTTACCATTCCTCGTTACATAGTTCTACCGGCTCCATTTTAGACCGTACCTATATTAACTAATTAGCTTCTTCTGACTCTTCTCTAAGTAGTTATAGCATCGTACTTAAAGCGTCCGTAATACTATCTCCCTCCTCTTTATCTTCGTCCTTAAAGATCGTCATTATCTTTAAGTTGTTTACTAGAGGTGTAATATCCATCTAATTAATTTGGTTGACATTATTACTTATAATGCCTTTAAAGGTTTCTAAACCTCCTTTATCCTTATAGGTGCAGCATTATGCTCGCACTGTTGCTTTAATACTATCGCTAGGTAAAATTATGCTATCTCCGTGTTCTCGTTATGCGAAAGAGGGGTTAGTCTATATCGCGTTGGCGAGTCCTTTGTCTTGGCAACCTTCCTCTTACTCGGAGTGCACTAAAGCGAATATTTATTCGTCCTGCGATATTCGCTCTATATCTAACGCTAAGTATACGCGTCCTATAACTCTTAATAGTCGTCAAGTTCCCTAAGTAATTTATTATAGGGTCTTGTGTTTAATCTACTGCTATAAAGCTTAATAGTGAGCTCTTAAGCGCTCTAAATAAACTATATCGTTCGTGGGAAGCGTAGTAAGAGGCTACGGCTGCTTAACAGCATGCCCTTAAAGCTCGTCTTTCTACTTCTGCCCATCTTCTTTATCTTAAGAAGGTTTATAAGAAGGTTTATTCTAAGGAGTGGAAACTTATAGAATAAGGTCTGTAGGAACTTAGTAATAAAAAAACGGATTCTCTTCTAATAGCAAAGGAAACAACTCCAAGTAATTCAGCAATCGCTCTTCCTAGGTCCCCCTTAGGTAACTCGTTCTTTGGTAATCCTTCCTTAATATTACTTAACCTATTTTCTTCCGATACTCCTATACCTTTCCCTTAGCATTCTTTAAATTTTCTAGTGGCTCCTAGGTAGTCTCATTATAGCCTATCCACTTAACCTTATACTATGTTTTATTGTCAACATCCTTATAACTAATAATCTTTAAAACTTACCATTTGTCTTCCTCTTATCCTCTATACGTATTTGCTTCGTAAACTGGTAGCTTAACTTTTCCGTATACTAGCTCTAGCATAGCAATATACTATATAGAGTAGATCTTTATCTTAGCTAGTAGGTTTAGCTTAAATGTAACTAGTAAAATCCTCTAACTAATTTCGAAAGGTCCTAGTCTAATATAGTCCAACTTCTTACTTAGTTATTAACTCTTGAAATTTTTATATAGTAGCCACACTTTATCTCCCTCCTTAAGATCTGGTCCCTTAGATCTCCTAGCATCGTAATATTTCTTTATTCTTTGCTATACTACCTTAGCTGTTTCTATAAGGTTCTTATAAAGATTTATTAATATCTCCATCCTTTACTTAGCTATGCTACTTATCTTCTTTGCTTAATATAGCGATAGCGATGTTTTTGGCTTATATCTATAATTCGCCTTAAATAGTAACGTACCTATTCCTTCTTATAGTGTTATATTGTATATAAACTGTGTAACTGGTAACAGTAATACCCAATTATTCTATGCGTAATTGATATAATGTCTTAAATACTGCTCTAGTGTCTAATTTAACCTTTCCATTTAACCGTCTATCTGCGGATAATATGCGGTAGAAGTTACTGCTTGAACTCCTTGCTCTGCTAAAAATACCTCCTAAAATGCTATTACGAATCTTAAATCTCTATCTAATATAATTTTACTTAGTATTCTATGCCTTACAAACACTTCTTTAATATAGATTCTAGCGACATCTTCTGCTAATATTTCTTCTATATATGCTATAAAGTATCCCTACTTCGTAAGCTTATCTACTATTACTAAGATCGCATTGTGATCTTATCTAGTGATAGGATCTCTTAATTTTGGCAACTTTACAATAAAGTCCTATAATATAACCTCCCATAGTCTCTCTGGTATTTTAATAGGTTATAGCCCTCCGTATAGCTTATGCCTTATTAGTTTATTTCTTTAGCAATCTAAACACTCCTTAGTAACCTTTCTAGCTATTCTTTAGATTCTATTAATAATGTACTCCTCCTGGAGTCTTAACACTAAGCCTATAGCCCCGTTGTGTCCTTAAATTAGCCCTTTATAGAATTTCTCTATAAATTACTCTGCTATGCTTCTTAGGATATACTTTACTTCTCGGTTTTCATATATATCTAACTATAGATCTTCTAGCTATGCTTCTAGAATTCTTTATGCCTAAAAGCTTTCTAGTAACTTATAAACTTTCTCTAACTCCTCCTAAGTTGCTGTAATTTTTAGATGATTGTACCTAATTAATCTATCTATATCTTTTCGCAATAAAGCCCCTAATGGCTTTTTATTGTTTTATAGTTTAGCCTTTTAACTTAGAGCATCTGCTCTTATATTGTCTGTACCCTTAGTATGCTAAATCTTAAAATGGTATTCTATAAGCATCTCTGCCCATCTAACCTATCTTTGGTTAAGTTCCTTTATTATTAGGAATCCTATTAGGTTCTTATAATCCATCTTAACTATAAATAGTTTCTCTATGCCTTGCAAAAATGCTCTCTATTTCTTTAGTGCTATAACTATACCTAATAACTCCTTATTATAGATGTTATAGTTTAGTTCTGGTGGTATTATCTTCCAACTATAATATGCTACTAGGTGCTATTTATCTAGATGCTTTTATATAAAGTATACCCCTAGTATAAAGTCTAATACATCTATCTTAACAACCGTCTCTAAACCTAGTTAATAGATCTTAAGAACTAGCTCCTAGGTAAATAACCTTTTAACTTCCTTAAACAGTTCTTGTTATTCCTATCCCTATACCTATAGTTCTTCTTTCTTCGTTAACCGCGTAAATAGCTTAATATCCTTTAACTATTGCGCTATAAACCTTTTACAGTAATTGCAAAACCCTAGGAACAATCTTAACTGCGTAACGTTCTCTAGTTCTTACTAATTCGCTATAGCCTCGATCTTCTTTAGATCTATACTAAGTTGGCCTAGTTTAATAATAAATCTAACAAAATCTGTCTTTCTAATAAAGAACTCGTATTTCTCAATTGCTACTAGCATCTGTTCTTCTTATAATCTCTTTAAAACCCATTTAATATGTTCCCCGTGTTCTTCCTTAGTCATTAAGTAGATAATAATATCATTAAGGTATACTATAATAAATTCATCCAAGTATTCTCCTAATATATTATTAATTCACTTCTAGAACGTTACTAGTGCGTTTATAAGCCCGAATTGTATAACTAATAGTTTATACAGTCCTTCCTTTAACTTAAAGGCTGCCTTCTATTCGTCGCCTTCCTTAATTCTAATCTAATGGTACGCCTATCTTAGATCTATCTTTATAAAGATTTGCGTGTTACCTATCCTATCTTAGATTTCGCTAATTAAGGGTAAAGGATACCTATCCTTTCTGGTAATGCTGTTTAACTATCTATAGTTAATACACAGCCTTAGCTTACTATTCTTCTTTAGGACGAATAATACTGGATAACCTGCTAATAACTGCGATGGTCTAATATATCCCTTTTATAAGTTCTCCTAGACAAACTCTTTTAATACTCTACCTTCTTCTTTAGTAAGCTTATAGATTAGAAAGAACCTTAGACTTATTCCTAGTTCCAATTCTATCTTATAATCCTATGCTGTATACTCTAACAGCTTTTTACTTTCTAGTAACCATAGTTTCTTGCCATACTTATAGTATCTCTTTAGTACATAACTTAGTCCTTTTTCCGTTTCTTTATAGGTCGCTCCTACTTAGTACCATACTAACTTAGCTTATTATCGCGTCTTACGGCGTTAAGTATCTCTAATATTAACCTAATCTATAACCCAATCGATCTTTAGATTGTACTCCTATAACTAAGGCATCCCTAGTATCGCCTTATCCTTCCCTAATAGTAGGATATTAAAAGACATCCGAATTTATCTTCCTTTAATAGTTAACTAAATAGGTCCTGTTTTGAGATTAATAATACTATCTCTATAGGCTATTGGATCTCCTAAAATTGTTACTAATAAATATAGGTGCTTCTTTCTCCTATATAGTAGTCCCATTCTTTTAACTACTACTAGTGAGATATAGTTCCTTATTGCTTCACTATCTATTAGTACTTCGAACTATTAATCTTACTATTTAACTTATAAATTTAGGTATCTTCCTTAAATTCCTTTAAGGGTCTAAGGCTCTACTACTGGTTCCCTTTAGTCCCGTAGGCCTCTACTTTTCCTAACTATTAGCTACTAGATCCTATTTATACTTGGTCTAACTTAGGCTAATACTTAGTTTACTTTTTATCCTTAATATACCATAGATAGGTATTCTCTGGACATTCCTACCATTATCATCCATCTAGGCATTCTTCCGTAAGGAATCTTCCTGGTTAAAGTATTAAGTCCCCTTGTTTTTAAACTTCTACTAGGTGCCAGCCATATATATTATATAATTACAGCACCTGTTGTACCAAACGCGTGCTTACGCGTTCGGTACACCAGGTACGCGTTTACGCGTTTAGTGCACCAACCACTCGCTTACGCGTCTGGTGCACTTATAAGGCACTAACTAATTAGGGGGGGGGTGCATCAGTATATAGACTACGTAGTCTGCTTCATACAATCGACAGTCACCACCATCCTAAAGAGCATACGATACTATACGTATTTCGTGCCCCGGGATACGGCTCACTCGTGCTATTAAGTTTGGGAGAAGCAGAGAGATTATTAGTGGCTTTAACCTGGTCTAGGATTTTCTCTTTAGTCCATTCCGTTTGGTCCTCCTCCTGTATTGTGTTGTATAAGGACCGTGCAACAGTAACTCGTTTATCCTTTTTAACCCATACACCTTGGTGACGTAAAAGGGTTCGTAGGTTATGGATGGCAGTAGGGTTACAAGCCTTAAGAATAGCTTCCGTAAAGTCCGCAAAGTCTTCCTTGTATTGCTCCTATAGGTCGTCGTTTAGAAGCTTGTAGTGTCCGTATTTAAGGATTTTGAAATTGATGTAGTCGTTGACGTCGTCTGTAGACGTGAGGTCGACTCCTTAGCTCCACTTCTTTTGACCTTCGCTGATTTGCTTGCTTGTATCTGCCATATTGTGTAGCGTTGTATGTCTGTATAAGCTGTGGCGGGTTGTAGTAGCTTATAGCGGGTGGAGGAGGTCTTGTAACGGTCCGTAAAATCGATTAGCGGGTCCGTAACAGTTTGAGGGGTCTTATAGTGGTCTGTAAAGGTAATTGACGGGTCCGTAACGGTTCGTAGAAGGGTAGGGGGTTTCCGTAAGGTCTGAAG
>Ga0307515_10011399_pt1 | contig 16873 bp, 23 predicted proteins | sample 17_EM_MG_FD_194513 | JGI IMG/M metagenome (GOLD analysis project Ga0307515, IMG submission 194513) | Populus trichocarpa ectomycorrhiza microbial communities from riparian zone in the Pacific Northwest, United States - 17_EM | ecosystem: Host-associated > Plants > Roots > Unclassified | place... | reverse complement strand
GACTGCAGACGATGAAAACGGGGGAGGAGCAACAAAGCGAGCAGTGAGATAGAGAGGAACAGGACGGAATGACGGAGCGATCACACGTTCACCTCTGCTCGAGCCGACCAGTCGCTTCAGCTCTGGCTCGGCTGAGAGCGGGATCGATACTTTGCGCTCCAAGTTTGTTCCCGTCTGCGGGCTGTTGGATAACTACAAGATGAGGATCTATAGGTTCACCTGTGCCCCCTGATCCAGGACCGTTCGGTGGAGGGCCTTGAAGTCCATGGTGAGCGTCGGGTTGGAAAGTTCGGAAAGGAGTAGGCGCAACGAGTGAACGATGAAACCTCGCTCGGAAGTCCTGCCCCGGCTCGGCACCGTACACCGCATCGACGGGTGGGGGAGGGAAAGGACCAGATGGATCTGTTCCGTCTGGCTTGCCCGCATGTTGCGCAAAGTGAATTCGGCGCTGTAAGCGTGGTCAGTCGCATTCACAAACAAAAGCGATCAGCCACGACGCGTCCTCGGGTGACAGGGGGTTGGAGATACACACACCTGCTGGTCCCAATGATCCCAAGCCTGAGCGATGATAGGTTCCAATGAAGTGAGCTCTTCGTTCGTCATTGAAAGAGTGCGTAAGAGATGCTGTTTTAGGAGAGGTGTGCAGGAGAAGGATAACAAAAGGGTAGAGGCAAAGGTCTGGCCACCGGGTATTTGCCCCTGTGGAAACGGTGGTTCTGACATTCCGTGAGGCGGAGGTGGAGGGGCATGTTGGAGTTCGGGTGGTAGAACAGTATACTGGCCATCTGGATGAACGCGATACTGTACTTCCTCCATACCCGGGATCAACTCGTTCCCCATAGGATCCAACCCGAGTTCGCGCATCTTACGCTGTTTGACGAGCGCACGATGTTTCCGTTGCCTCTCTCTGGCCGCGGCACGTACACGATCCCTGCGCAAAATCTCTTCAGGGGACATATCCTGCTGGTGGAGATCGGGAACAGAGAGGGTGGAGATAGGGGCTTGTTGGTCTCCTGTCTGGATGGCTGACGGAGTGAGGCCGGCTTGTCTGTCGCGCTCGCGTTTGCGGCGTTGTCTCTCCGCGGCCTTTTCTCTTTTTGTTCTTTGGCTAGGGGTTTCGTTCTCGCGCATTCTCTTCCTGGACGCGGGGGTGACGGGGGCGGCGAGGTTGCTGGGATGGAGATGGGGAGCCTGGTTCATACGGTGGGCAAAATTGTATTTTCTGATATGATGGATGCAAGCGTGAGCGTTATGCCTCTTGTGTGACGAACGGACCAGAGGCGAGAGGCGGGCAGAGTAACAGAAAGTAACGTCGTGACGGTAACGGAACAAAACCTTCCCCCTTACATCCTTTTCGGGAAACTACCTCGGACTACAATGTGGGTCACCCTACTTTTTCACCATGCTCTCTCGTCCAGGTCCCACCCCAATCCACCCTACCGGTACTCCTAAAAACCCTTCGATGAACGACACATACTTCTTGCAATTCCCCGGCAACTCCTCAAAGGTCTTGGCCGACGAGATCGACGTCTTCCATCCAGGCAGCACGACGTAGACCACGTCAACTTGTGCGAGAACATCCAAGTCGGCTACGAAACCGAACGATCAGCAATCCACACACGATCACCATTGGCGAATTCATACCTGGGAAACCCGGCAACTCCTGTTCATTAACCAGGTACTTCACCCCGACCTTGATCTCTTCGAGGTCATCGAGAACGTCCAGCTTGGTCAGGTTCAACGTATCATAACCATTGATCAAGCACGAGTGCTTCATCACGACCAAATCGAGCCATCCACATCGTCTTCGTCTCCCCGTTGTCGTGCCATATTCTCGGCCCACCTCTTGCAAGTGCACACCAATATCCTACAACCCTTATGAGACATGCTCAAATCACCGGGCCACACCGCTCACATTCAACTGCTCGGTGGGGAACGGCCCACCGCCGACTCGAGTGGTATACGCCTTGACCACGCCAATCGTCGTCCCAATCAACTTTGGCGGGATACCCAAACCGGTGCAAACTCCTCCGATGGTCGTCGAAGACGAAGTGACGTACGGGTACGTCCCAAAATCTATATCCAACATCAACGCGTTTGCACCTTCGACGAGGACACGCTTTCCGGTGCTCAAAGCCGAGTGGACATAAGTGACACTGTCGACGACGAACGGTTTCAACCTCGTCGCCAATTGCTAGATCGGGAAAGAACCTCGTCGGTCTGAAGGGACAAATGGCAGCATGGGGTATGAGGAACAGACCTGGTATCGAAGTATTTCCCCCTCAGTATCGTATTCGAAATGCCCATATCGTTTGTATCGTCCCTCAACCAACTTGCGGAATTTTTCCGCAAAGGTTTCTTGATCAAAGAGATGGTGAACCCGAAGCCCAGACCTGGAGGCCTTCCCAGAGTACGCAGGACCGATACCCCTCTTCGTAGTCCCAATGCTGCCCACAAAACAAACCAGATGAGCTCCGCCTCGACAGGAAAAGGGGAAAAAATGGATCCATACCTCGATCTACCAAGCTCAACCTCTTTGAGCCCATCCACGATCTGGTGAAAATCGAAAACGAGTTGCGCTCTGTCCGAGATGAACAGTCTATTTGCGCAATCCAGACCTTGGGATTGCAGTTCGTCGAGTTCTTTGAAGAAAGATGGAAGGTGCACGACGACTCCGTTCCCGACTAGTCCGACGCAGTTTGGGTTCACCAAACCTATGGAGGGATGGAAGACGTAAAAAGCGTGAAAGAGTAAGCATCACATGTCACGAAAAGTTTAAGAAGGAAGTCGAAGTCCACCAGCGAGGCGATAATCAGATAACCCGAGACAACAGCATACGAGGAGCGAAAGATGTAAAAGATGAAGGGGAAAGAAAAAAAACAAGCTCACCGCTAGGCAACAAATGGAACGCAAAGGTTTTCTTAACCTTCTCGTTTCCGTTCCCTGTCGGAACAGGAACGACAATTGTGTGTCCAGCATTATTCCCTCCAGCGCACCTCGCACAAACATCCGCATCAGCAGCCAAAATGTCCACGAGCTTTCCTTTCCCTTCGTCCCCCCATTGGGCTCCAAGCACTACGGTTACCGTGTTCTCGGTCGGCATTGTGGGTTGTGGGAAAGTCGTTCAAGGTTTTTTTTGCCAGGGGTTATATATTCCGTGAATCGCGGGTCGGGATGTAAAAATCGTGCAGAACCCGATCTGCTGAAGACGGCCGCGGGGGGTGCGGGGGTGCGAGAGAAAACTGTGCAATAGAAACTGTCGGTCTCAAAGATGAGTCAACGGAGGGCCAAAAGGACCGACGGAGCACCAGAATCTGGTAGGCTCCGCTGCTCAACCAATGGGAGGCTTAGTTGGTATCCTCTGAATCCTCTCACGCCCGTCAGGGCGGGAACAAATCTTGGGCAAACGAGAATGATGGAGGACGACTATATTCCACCGAAGGAAGGGTTAATCTAGGCGCGAGAAAACATAAACGATAACTAATGATATCTAAAAGTAGTGGACCTGCGGGATTCATCGTCAGTAAGAATCGAGAGAAACCGGAGTGTGGCAAGGGCCAAGCGAGACTTACCTCCTCCCTCTCCCGTCCTCGCATGAAGGGAGGCTCGGTACCCTTGTAGTAGATATCCGCCCAGAAGTCGGTCATGTTGGGTTCGGGAGAAGTCTTTGCCTCCTCGACAGCTTTTTCGACCTCGGTCTTGGACTCTTTGTCGATAGCCTTGAGCTCCTCCTCGGTGGCGAGACCCCAGTCCTCGATGTATTTCTGGAGACCACGGATAGGGTCTTGGGTGCTGCGCATTTTCTGTACCTCGTCGCGAGTACGGTAGGTGGTACCAGGATCGGACATGCTTTAAATCATATTATTAGGGCGCCAATCGGGGATAATAATTGCGGGGTAAGACACGCACGAGTGACCGCCGTAACGGTAGGTGACGTACTCCATAAGGAGGGGACCTTTGCCGGCGGAAACCCATTGTTTCGCAAACTTGACGCTCTGGTGGACGGCGATGATATCCATGGCATTTACCTAACCAGGCTGGTCAACTCCCACACTAGCCAGAACGTCGGGGATCGCTCATACCTGGATACCGGGGATAGAATCACCGCGAGTGTAATAGGCGGTGTTTGCTGATGATCGCTCAGCCGAAGTACCCATGCCATACTTATTGTTCTCGCAAACGAAGATGCAAGGTAAGTTCCAAAGCTTGGCCATGTTGAACGCTTCGAAGACTTGGCCCTGGTTGCTGGCACCATCGCCATAGAGAGTGAAGGTGGCGACATCGTTTTTGCCGGTGTATTGCTGAGCGAGAGCGAGACCGGCCCCGAGAGGAACCTGGGCACCGACGATACCGTTTCCTCCGAAGAAAGAAGGGGTGAAGATGTGCATAGATCCACCCTTTCCGTTGGACATGCCGTCCTGGCGACCAAGGAGTTCAGCCAGGACACCCTTGACTGTTCCCCCCCGTAAGACCGCGAAGGGGTGGCATCGGTATGAAGTGATCACACGATCTTCAGGGGTCATAGCCGATTCCATTCCGACAGATACGGCCTCCTGTTGTGACGCGTCAAAGGCGACCCGCCGGGAGCGATCAGCGTTTTGGAATAGACAAAGAGAAGTTCGGAGGGGAAGATGCGGACCTGACCGGTAGCCAAGTGACAGAAGCCACGGATAAGTTTTTGCCTGTAGAGGGCGTCTGCAGCCATTTCCATCCGGCGCATGAGGGTCATTTTTTGGTACATATCGATCAGCATGTCTTTGTTGACCTCGACGTCGAGAGAAGGGGTTTCGGTCTTGTATGCATGGAAGGTATCGTCATGAAGCCTGACGGTGAATGGCTTGGAGGCGGTCGGAGTCTCTGTCGGCTGAGTGCTGTCTGCTGCCGTCTGGAGAGAGCGGGTTAAGGATCGCTGGAGCAAGGTGAGTGTCTTGGTTCACAAAAAACAAAATTGGGCCGGAGCCAGGTGGTACTGACGAGGAGACGAGGAGCACGACGCGACAAAGTAGCCAGGGAAGCCATCGAGAGTTGGGGGGGAGGGTAGAGGAATGGGTTGGGGGGATGGGTTCACGAACGGGACTGGGGGGATCGGTCACAATACGGTGACGGGTTCGTGTCACGCCGACATCTCCCGGAAGACCCTAAACGACCCGGGAGGATTTACACATACTTACGCCTAATGCACACGAGGTATGTAAGTGACGGTGGATATGTGAAACGTCCGAGGCGAATGCGATCGCGCCGAGGTCGTGGCGCGAGGAGAAACCTTCCATGTCTCACGCAGTAACCATGCCCAGCCCCGACGAGTTTATATAAGTATTCGCAGGTGTGGACAAGTCAACCGGAGCCGGGGAAATTTTGACTGCTCAGGATCCTCGATCAAACAGGGGGGAGGGTTTTTGCCTTTTATTTATTTACATTATTTATTATAATTATTATTTTAGTATGTTTCGGAGTTTTTGAAGGGTGTCGGGATGACGGGTTGATGAAACGCGTCGGCCGTTTCGTGTCTGCTGTTTTTGACCGTCATGAATCACACAGAGATCAGTTATTGCGATTATTGTGATATATAAGGATCCACCGTGTCCACCATGCTCTCCCTCGCCCCCCCACACCCAGTCGACGTCATGAACCGTTCCAACTCAACCCCCGCCACCCCCGCTCACAAGTCCAGGACCCTCCGGGGGTTCCCTTCCATGAACTTCACCCGCCTTCACAGAAAAGTGACCCCTTCTTTCTTCTCCGGGTCCAGCTCCGAGGCATCCAGTTCGCAGACGTCTCTTCACACGCTCGATACCTCACCCTCTGTAAATTCCCGCACGACCAGCTCCTCTGCTCCCTCGCCGGCCGAGAGCACCAACGATCCACTCCTAAAGTCAACGGTACATCTCATCCGATTTACTCGAGGACAGCATGTTGATCTCAGTTGGCAGGCCGATCTCGTCGGTCGTCCCATCATGGACCCCAAGTTATTAAACGAAATTATGGAGGGGAGGGACCCAGCCAAACTGCTCGCAAAGCCCGCTCTCCCTCCCTTGGTCCGTTCAAAATCTGCAGAACCTCTGGCCAAATCAGATGCTTTGCAGAATTTCTCGCCATTATCGAGTCGGCGTCCTTGCGCGCGGGAAGATAAATTTTATCGAACCGACGAACATTCAGAGTGAGTGTCGCTTATGGTCAAGACTGAGATCAGTGTTCAGTCTGGATGCTAACGTACTCCTCTGATCTATTTGCAGCGCCGGAGAACATGTAAGACCCGCACCGCCTCAGCCCGGACCTTTGAAGTCGAATGTCCGATTTCCATTCTGACCGCCACCTGATCCCATCTGCACCACGACCGCACCCGCCCAGCCGCCACACATCTAATCATTTCTTGTCATCGTCTGTTGTGCCCTCTCTCTCTCAATTCGCTCTAATGGTTCTGTCTCCTGTTGTTAAATCCGCACTCCATTGCTGTCTTGTTGTATCTTCCCCGCCCGTCTCCCCGCTAACACCGTCCTTCTATAATTCTATCCTTATCATTACCCTTTATAATTCCTCGATATGTTAACCCCCGTTAATTATCAATTACTAGTTACCTAGCCTTTATCCCTAATCCCGACAAAAAAAAATCAACGTGGTTTTCCCACCCCTGCTCGCACACCCTTTGTCCCTCTCATTGTGCCCGAGTTTGCGTGTACTGTATGCTTTGTGGGAAACCGACACCGATTGGGGAAAGGGAGTTCTGGAATGAACAGCGCGACGATCGGCGGCGCGGCGGGTGAACGGCATGTGCGGCCAAAGCAGGGGTTTTGTTGAGCGCCAAAGACTCTTGCGGGCGCTGGTCCTAGACGCCCAAAACTCATTTATCTTGCCGTCGGGTACAACCTGTGGGATTGCGGGGGGAGGGTTGACGTCGACGTCGACCGTCAGCCAACCTGGGAAACAGAAACACGGGTCCGGACCGGCCTTGAGGCATAAAAGTTAAACCCCGCCTGTCCGACCAATCCCTTGGGGCCAACGCGGGTGACTATCCGTGAGAATAGGAATATTCATATCCGTTGCAGCGGGGTTCCTTTACCCGAGATTCGTTCCTCGACATCCGAGGCTTTCCGCGTGACATGTACCGATAAAACCGGAGTACAGAACCAGGCGTCAGGGTGGGGTGGGGTGGGGTTGGGTTGGAACCGACGTCGACGTAGTTATTCTCAGCCCCGGTAATTGGAGAAGTTGGCTGGGTTTCGAGCAAATCGGCAGTTGTGCTGCCATTCTAGATGTGCGCAGTTGGAGACAGTATCCACGGCCTTGACCTGACGGTTGGTTACCTTATACTTATTCGTCTTGTGCACAGTGTGGCCCCGCGCGGGCGGTGGTCGCCCAATATCTGGGACATACCGAATACCGTGAGACTTGTCATTTCAAATTTGTAGGGTGTTCCAGGTTTCCAGTGAGATATTCTATGTAGGCTAAACTTCACACGAGAGATCCGAACTACGGACGGAATCCGAGATCGTTCATCTCTCTCTCCGGCCTTGGCCACACGTGCCCTGACCGGTTGCATCCCCGGTGACCACATGTCAACCCTCCGAAGATCAAAATCGGGGACATCTTTGGTTGCGTCGCTGCGGTATCGCGTTGGGAACCACTATTCCGATTCCGATTTCCGAGATTCGTCGGCCTCGGAAACCGGAACCCCCCCACCCACGTGTGCCAGCGCTCCGCATAGGCGCCGCCGAACAGCACCAAGTCGAATAAAAATCTCCCACCGGAGACAGTTGAGGTCTCAGATCTCAGACTTCAGTTGCGCGCGCGAGACTGCCACGAAATTCTTCTGACCAAATTTAACTCGTTTCTTCCACCGATCGAATGGAACACGTCCAGCGAAGCACCGGCCTGGTAACCCAGCCCTGGGCTTTCCCTTTTTCTGTCGGCAGCTTGGAAGGCTTCCGCAGACGCGTGTGGGGCAGGCGATTCGAAGACGCGGTTTCTGAGCTTTTCGTGGGTGCACAGCCGCGGGACGCTGGGGAGAATGTGTACGTTGCGTTCTTTGACAGCGGCCAGGTCTAGAACTTCTCAAGTGAAGTGCGGACCAACGGAAGTCTCACTTCGTCTCGGTCTGGCGCAGACTACAAGATCCGGTCAGGAGAGACATCATTGAAAAAGAGTGACGTTCCCGGACATATGTAAGTACCCCCATTGTACAGAATATTCGGACGTGGAGACGAACGCCACATCCTGTATTACGGCACGGGCATGGTGCACAATGAGGCAATAGTTGGCACAACTACTGTGAAATCTGTCAGAAGCATCGTGACCAACGAAAAGACTCACACAGCACGACAATCCGATCATACTACGTGCCATCCCACGCCAACGTCACGGCGACCACTATGGATCCCTACATTCTTGCACCCCACGTGCACGAGCAATACAGATCAAAACTCGTCTTTTTGTTCATTCCTTTGCCCTTTTCTTTTGTCCTTGTTCGGTACCGGCGGTGGCCTGCCACCCTTGCTCGCTCCCGTCTCCAGGTACTTACCTGCCCACACAGTCACATAAGTGGTTTAAATACAACGGCAGTTGATCCATCTGATCCACGGTATGCGCGACCGCCGGGGCGGATATCGGGAATGTTTAGAAGAGCGACCATGAATAGGATCGAGCCCGTTGCCGCCCTTGAATAGGGTTGACTCGCGGGTCAGACCGCATTGCGGGCTACCGTCGGGAGAACCGACGCTCGTTCACGGCTGGGCGGAGATAGGTGGAAACGGCTCCTTGGGAACGTCGTCGTTCGTAAAAATGGATATCCTTCATCCATGCTGTGTGTAAGGTGGGAAGAAGATGACCCACGTTGAACAGTTGAACGCACACGGCATAGCGCCGAACGATGAGAACCACAACCACAACTCCATCACCCCCGCATGGGGATTCACACTGTTCGGTAGGGGATTCAGAACGTCCGGTCAATTCTTGACGGGAGACATGGAAGGGGGTGATCAGCACGCTAGACGCAACGAACGGATGGATTGCCAACCTGTTGGTGCAGAAGCCCACCCAAGACCTGTGGTAATTACGAACCGCCGGGACCGGGGTGGTCAGCTCCCGAAAGACCACAAGCTTCAAGCGTGGGCTAACGGGCGCACGCAACGACAGGTGACATAACAATTCGCCATCCCCGCAACTCCCGGAATCCAATGCTCCAGCGACCAGGCAGGTTTCACGGATGCTTTAGCCGGAACTTTCGTGGCCAAGGTGATTGTGGCTCTCAAAGACCAGGGACATCCCGACACGAGGCGAAACGCCTTCAACCGAGAGAACAGTGGACCCTGAGCCTGTCGCGTTCCCCACGCTGATCATCAGTATTCAACGCCTAGGTTCCGGCCTCTGCTGCAACACATCGCGACCTCCCAAACGTAAAAGCCATCGGGAAGCGTGTGATCCCCTAGACCAGCAAACAGGTTCTCTCCCTGATGATACCACCCATCCCCTGGTCAGGTGGTGGCTCTCGCCTGGAGAAGATCGCGGAGTTGATCGGAGTCTGAAACCAACGACAACGCACCAAACACACCTGTCACTGTGTTACGACAGTTAGTATCTCCCAAATCCACCGCAAATCCTTGAAAACCCCGTCCCTCTCCCTCTCTACCGACCAGCTATGGCTCAGACTTTCATTGGGTCAGTATTTTCTCCAAAAACCTCCCGTATCTGCCGGAAATTTTCCACATAACGCAATCGAGCCTGCAACGTGCATGGAGAGATTGACGCAACCCTTCTTCGACCCCGTTCGTTTCACGCAGGAAACCAATCTCTTTGATCTCCCATTCCGATGTACGGTATCGGGGCATTCTGGCCGGAATTGACCCAGTCGCGTCGACGATTCAGTTGTCCAATGGTGAGTTCATTTCGCCCTCGCTCCGTGTTCAAATGGCGTCCTCTTGTCCGCCTCAGTCGTCCTGGAGCTGAGTTTTTCTTTCTCGCGTCAAGTCTACTCTATGGGAACCGAGACGCGACGGTATGCCTGTGACCAGATTCATCGACCGGGTTAACACCCCATTCACCATTTGAACAACAGGCCGCCGGAGCAATACATCCCACCCACCCAAGAACCGTACCAGTATATCATTTTCCGAGCCTCAGAGGTGAAGGATCTCTCCGTCGACGACACCGTTCAGGCACCCCCTCGGCGGGCTCATGAGGATCCCGCAATCTTGGCCGTAAGTCCCGTCCTCGCAAACCAATTTGTTCTTCACTTTGTCGGAACACAACTTTTCTTGATGAAAACAATGACGGATGTAAACGAGTGAACCTCGTGTTGTCCGAGAGCGCGAAAAAACCTTGTGGATTATCCGTTGCCTTCCTACTGAATTTCTTCGACCCTCCCTCTGCTTTCTCGATCAACAAGATCGTCGATGCTGATTATGGTTCGTTTGGATCCCTTAGACTTCGGCACCAATGCAGCCCCAACAGTTTGGTGGATACGGCGTCCCCGGTCCTCAAAATGGTCAAATCCCCCCACAGCAACAACAACAATTCCCTCCCCGGCCACAACAACCGGTCCCACAACAACAAGCTCAACAGCCCGCGAACAATACAAACCAACAAGGCGGTGGGAACAACCGCCGAAACGGCTCCGTCAACTCCGCGAGACAGTCTATGGAGACTGTAGAACGCGCTCTAGGAGACCTTAGGATTGACCAACAACAAGGGGGACGTGGGGGTAGGCGGAATAGGGATATCAAAGCGGGTGATCTCAGAGTCCCTACTACGGATTTCGACTTTCAATCCGCCAACGCGAGGTTCGACAAGAATTCGGTGGGACCTGTCAAACAGAACAAGGAGAAGGAGAAGAACGGGGACGATGACATTCAGGGCGAGGGATCTGAAGATGGTGAGGTGAAGGAGGAGGAGGAGGAAGATGCGGCGTATAACCCCAAGAAATCCTTCTTTGATTCCCTCTCTTCTTCAGCCGCTGGACCGGCTCAGGGTGGCGGGCAGGGCGGAGGACGTGGACGCGGACGAGGTGGCAGGAGCAGGAGAGAGGAGGAGAGAGAGAAGAACGTTGCTACGTTTGGCGAACCTGGCGGTATTGGCTTGATGGGTCCAGGTGCTTACGTTGGAGGATATGGACGACGAGGAGGCGGAGGTCGTGGACGGCGAGGAGGAGGAGTCGGTGTCTCCCGCTGATCATAATTTCTGGAGCTGGGGGTACATACATGTATCATTCCAATATTTACATTGTATCGAACCGTTTTGTCGTCGTCCCCGTTTTCGGTCGCTAAGCACCTTAACTCTTTCGTTCCTTTGCACTGTCTATTCGGTCTACGTGAGGTCGGCCTTACATGATGAGGGAGAGGGCTGTCTATTTTCATGAGCGAACGAAGAATCCTTCTCACACGCCTTCCTGATCCTGTAATCCAAAAATCTGCCACAACAACCTAACCTGCCCAAACGGTCTCTCGCTCCCAAGCAAAGTCGCGGCAGCCTCATACCTATTGCTCGGCCTCTTAACCTCCTCGCACAACTGCTGATACGAGCTCGCCAGCCTCTCCAAAGCTGCGTGGTGCACCCGATTGTTGAGCGACTGAATCGTGAGCCGGGCGAGGCGCGGAGAGTGTACGACCCCGATGTCTGAGAGCCAGACGGAGAATCGGTGCAAGGCCATTTGGAGAGATTCGGGTTCTGTAGCGGGGATTCTGGACATGGGTTCCTGTTGTGATGGTTATTGTTTAGAGACTTGGAAGGCGGTCGAGAAGAAGAGAGATGAGGACGAACTTCGGAGGTGTTGTTGAAACATACGACGAAGGCTTCGTACAGCCCCGCGTCTCGTGTGAGATTTTGGTACTGCAGATATCGACAGTCAGTTAGGCGAACCCCTCAGCCCGAGTAGAGGAGGAACATACGTGGTCGTTGACGAGATCTTCCACGTTCTCATCAATCAGCTTATCGATCACCTCCTGCTTCTCCTTCGTGAACCCATACGGTTCTATCACGCTCTGCCAGAGTTGTCAGTCCGCCTTTGTATCAAAGCAAGACTCTCGATACTCCTACCTTAACATACGTCAAACAATTCAACACGAACACACGATAGTCCCACTTCTGCCTCAGCTTGTGTTTCTCCTCCGAGGCGGTCAAACACATTTCGACGGCGGGATCGACCATGGAATCTAAGATCTGCCTCGCTCCAGAAGCTTGTTCCTCGAGGGTTTCGTCCTCCAGGAGGGAGGACTCGTAGACGATCATGATTTCCCGCAAGACTTGACCATGATCCTGGATCGCAAGTGGTGGTGTTACTCCCAGGTCATCGAGGTCCTGATCGTCCTCGATTAGCATGCGATCTGGAGAGTAGTGTGGATGGAAGTGACTTACTAGCGTAATCCCAAGCAACGCCCTCCCGTGCGCTGTCGTAGAGTCGAAGAAGGTCCTGTAAGCAACGTCGGTAATCCTTAAAATGCATCGTCAGCACAAATACGACCATCGCTCGACGTCAAAGTACGAACTCATGGAGCGTTTGCGATAGCGAAGCATCCTCCCCAATCGTCCTTTGCATCGTGAGCATATAAAACTGCAACAGATTCGCGATCTTGAACGACACGATACTGCTCTCCTGGGATCTGATCGTCTGTTGTACCCTGACTTTGAGTGGGACCGAGACCTTGCTCATAGCAGCGTCCATCAACTCCTGAATCCACTCATCTTCCTCGTTATTCCCGAACTTCCTCACGCTCCCGACCATGCGCATGTCTGATTTTACGTCGAAAAGGCTTTCCAGGAATTCGCGCTCAGCAGCGATGGTTTGGTGAACCCACGCGAGCATATCTCCGACGTATCGCATTGGATCGTGGGCGTGTAATTCGATTGGTCGGGGTAGTCCACCAGGGCCTCCGCGAGTAAGGGCGTTTGTGAATGCGTTGAGGAGAACCGTTTGTCGGCTTTGTGAGAGGAAAGCAAGGGCTTCACTGAACGTAAAAGGGATAAGTACCAAGGAAGATTCGTTTCAAGTTAAGAAGGGAGTACCTGAGAAGTTCCTGTCGCTGGCGAAGCCGCGTTATCGCTTCGTGCATCGTAGGGCTGACTTCTGCTTGAACCTCACGGCCCATCTGACGAAACTCAAACGAGCACCAACGGAAGATCTTCTCGTATGCTTGCTCGAGGTTTGAGGAGGTTGAGGACATGATGTCTAAGCCGACTTGGGTAGGCCCATCCTCGCCAGCCATCAGGACTTGACAATCTTGTCGGATCCTTTCAGTTTTGTCCATGGTGTCGAAAAACCGGGAGCCCATTGGGACATCGCGCGATGTTACGATCTCGGTTTCCTCATCTGTCAGAGTGAATCTGGACAAGAACATTGTGACAATTGACTGTTTCACAGCGATACCCTGGCTAGATGGTGGACAATCAGGAACAATAGATGGCACGATGACACTGTCACGGACCGCTCTTGTCTGAGGTTACTTGCACGTTCAAGCAGGGCTTTGCACGATTCGTTAGTCTCCTCGAGGTGGTTTTCGGCATTATTACAATGCATCCTCATCGTAGCGACGTGTTCCTGCAGCACATCTAGTTGCTATCTAAGTCATTAGGTACCATAGTCAAGCACATTCTAACGAAACGCACTTGGTCCACCTCTCCAAAGGCATTGAGGAATTTGTGGCTGGCTTCTGTGAGCTTGTTCTCAACATCGCGACGTAAGTGTTTCCGTGCGCGTGCTGCGGTGTCGCCCGGGACATTCGCAGAGCCGAGAAACGTATCGGCAAAAGTGTTTTGCGTGGCACTCGTATCCTGCTCCTCGTCTTCGTCGGAATCGGAGTCAGTGCTGGTCTTGACGGGTTTCCGCGATGTCGGATGTGCCGCCGAAGATGGACCGTAAAGCTCGGAAACTGTTTTCAAGGCCTGCCGTGTTCCCTCGTCGTCAAAGTTCGTGCCCAATATCTTATACAGCCTCAGCGCGACCGGGTTGCGCGACGATGGGGCCGCTGGCTGTGGTGAGGATGAGGCCGTAGCCATTGTTTTTGGTAAGGTCAAGTCTTGTGATCGGACCGTCCGGGTTTCGGTGACCCATGTTGAAGTCATGCATCCATTAACCAAAGAGATCACCAGCCACACTTTCTCTTCCTCTCTCCCTCCCACTCAGCCTCATGGAGATCCAGATCCGCCACATCCCAGACACAGCAGATAAGTGGGAAGTCGTCAAGGCTATTAGCCTGGTCGTACACAGTCAGTCCTTTACCCAGGAACTTCGAGATGCCGGGATCCAGCTCGTCAAAGGCAACATGCCACTCGAGTGTATGAACTTTGATGTCGAGCTCGACATGTGCGAGAACAGGGGTCGGAGGAACATGACGACTGGGACCCTCTTACTGTGTCTTCGGGAAATCGGCGTGCGATTCCTTCGACGTGTCACGACCGATCTCCCCGCTAGGGTGCAGGGAAAGAAGATTAAGTTTCATATGAAGAGCCGGGGGATGACCATGGACAAGATCAAGAAAGTGGGCGTACTCGAGAAGACCAGGTTCATTGAACCAGAGAAGCAAGAGAAACGCGACAAGATCTCGTTTCTCCTTCGCGATGGGTTCACTACCGTGCGTGCCCTACACCTCGGGTTTATTCTGAAGGAGGGAAAGACCAAAATCTTTTCGAGCGAGTTCAAAGCTCAAAAGTATGGTCAGTTGTGGATTGATTACGACCAGAAGGTGTTTCGAATTTTGGTGAGAGCCCCGCGCCCCTCGTCCAGAGCGCCTGGCATACTGATTTTCCCCCCCTTAGCTCGGAGAACCCGAGGTGGACGAAGAATTTTGGTGTATTGCCATCACATTCGACAACCTCAAAGGGCTCGGATTGGGCGATGATCATGGAAATCCATGTACGTCCATATTACCACCCTTACAAACTTGCCCTTGACCTTGAGTTTCAGATGTGGCGTTCGGTTTGCATGTACCTCCTCTCTTCCAGAAGGAACGCTACAACCGTGATCCCCTCGAAAAGAAGTACCGCGAACGTCTCAGCGCCCTAAATCCTGCCCACGCTCGTGTAGCACCGTACGTTTACCAAGTCATCTTCTACCTCCACGAATACGAAGCCGGTATCAAGATCAAGGATCTCTGTCACTGGGCTGGCCTCGCGCGTCCCACATCGATGGATGTCGAAATCCAATCTCAGAACCTCTTCGCTCAATCCCAACTCGACCGCCTGGCGAAACTTCTCAGCAAGACCGATTGGAAGGTCGCCTTTCAATTCGAGTCCTTGCTTCGGAACAACCTCCTGCACGTTCGCGATGTCATTTACATCCACACGGACCTCTTGAAGCCTTTGTACAAAAGGTTCGAGGACGACGAAGAATGCACAGATCCAGATTATTCCATCGCTCAAATGTTGAAGTACCTCGTCGAACAGCTTCAAAGTCGACCGCAGGAGGAATCGGTGTCCCAGTGTATCGATAGGGTCCTGATGATTCCGAAGAAGGCGTCTTTTAATCCCATCGCAGCGAAGATGGCCTCTGGAGGAACCTTTCTGTGCCACCACGTTACCTTCACGCCGACAAGGATGGTGCTCGAAGGACCATACATCACTCAGTCTAATCGCGTCATCCGTCAGTTCCCTGGGTTTGAACACTATTTCGTCCGGGTGGACTTCAGGGACGAGAACCGGACACAATTCAAATGGTCTTGGGATGTCAATGGGCGTCCTATTCTGGAGGAACGGGTTGGCAATGTTTTGAAGGTTCGTCATTCATTACCAGTATCGGATACGAGGTTTGGCTGAGATTTTCGTAGCAAGGAATTCACCTCGCCGGACGACACCTCGAGTTTTTGGCGTACTCTTCGTCTGCATTGAGGCAGCATGCCGTTTGGTTTGTGATCCCATTCGAAAAGGATGGAAGACAGGTGAACGCAGAAAGCATCAGGAAATCTCTGGGAGATTTCAGCAAGGACGAGACGAAACCCGCTAAGATGGCTGCGCGTATGGCCCGTAAGCATGCTTCACTCTGCAAGCGTCGATTCATCTCATTCTGGTCCGCTCATTGTAGAGGCGTTCACTGCAACTAACCCAAGTGTCACCTTGGTACGAGGCGAATGGGAAGACATGGAAGATCTAGGAAAAGCACCATACCTTTTCACGGACGGCGTGGGGACCATATCCAAAGAACTTGGGTCGAGGATTTGGGAGGCTTTGTGCAAGGAACGTCAGAACAGAACAGCCTCACTTGAGCCTTCCGCGTACCAGATTCGGTTTCTGGGGTTAGTGCGTTTGATTGTGTGTTTTTGAAAGTCCAGATACATCCCGTTCTAGGTACAAAGGAGTTGTCGCTATTGACCTGCAGCTTGAGGGCGTCAAGATGCGTTTGCGGCCCTCCATGAAGAAATTCGAGGTCCCAAATGTCGAGAGCGCAGAAATCGAAATTGTCCAGCCCTTCGGTTATCCTATAAATGCTTACCTCAACAGGTATCTGCGTTCCGCTAACTTTCGCCATGTAAAACCTCTGACTTATTTTCCTCAGACAAATAATCGTCGTATTTGAGGACAGAAAGGTTCACGCGGATGTGTTCCTCAAGATTCAAGAGGACGCCCTTGCGGATGTCACCGGTGCACAGGAGTCTATCACTACCACCTGTCGGTTCCTACAAGCTAATGGAATAGGCTGGGGTTTCGGCCTGCGGTATATTCTCGAACAGCTTGGGAAATTGGGCCTCGACCTCAAGAAGCGACCCGCTCGAATCGATGACGAACCGGATGATTCCTCTGGTTCTGAGAGATCGGTGCTGAACAACAACTTCATGTTGAGCACCCTGAAGTTTGCGGAGTTCCATGTTTTGAGGGACATTAAACATCGAGCGAGGATACCTGTCAAGGATAGCCACGTCCTCGTGGGTGTCGCAGATGAAGGCCCGGAGTATAGGGA
>Ga0307515_10011397_pt1 | contig 16874 bp, 10 predicted proteins | sample 17_EM_MG_FD_194513 | JGI IMG/M metagenome (GOLD analysis project Ga0307515, IMG submission 194513) | Populus trichocarpa ectomycorrhiza microbial communities from riparian zone in the Pacific Northwest, United States - 17_EM | ecosystem: Host-associated > Plants > Roots > Unclassified | place... | reverse complement strand
CCTGGGGGTTGTCAGCTTGTATTTTGGGGGGTATTCCCGGCTTTGTTATCTGGTGGTGTTTAGGGCAAGGAAGTGGGGAGGAGGTGGGAGGAAGGAGGGAGGGGATGGAGGAGGCAGAGATGAAAGAGGTAGGGAAGCAGAGCACGAATCTTAAATAGCAAACTCACTCTCATTAACCACCAATCTCAGATACGTCAGGCTCTTCAACCCTCAAATATCACCGGCGCATCCCCGAGCCTCAGGACCTCCTCCCTCAGCCTCGCCCACACCGCCGGATGCCGCGCCAGATCGAACACGATGCTCGTCAGCGCAATCGCCGCGCCATCATGCGCCACAAGGAACACATTCAGCAGCTCCTGCCGCACCGCATCGCGGTCCTCCGTCCGCTTCGCCAGCTCGTGGGCCAACACATACCGTCCGCCGCTGACATCGCCGCCGAGCCGCTTCCCGCCGCCGCCGCTTTCCAGCTCCTCCCCCTCCTCCTGGCCGGACTCCTTCTCCGCGCTTTCCGGTTCGGTGCCGCCCTGCTGCTGCTGCTGCTTGGTGGTGGCCCCCTGCCGCTGCGCCCGCCCGAAGGCCCGGTTGACGTGCTGCTGCGTCCAGGCGTTGACGTAGCGGCACGCGTCGCGGAATCTTCTGTCGCGGTGGAGGAAGCGCAGGCGGCCGAGGAAGAAGCGCACGCCGACGCCCGATTTGGCGTAGTTAAAGCATTCGAGGAATTTGATGTTTTCCGGGGAGTCGGAGGGGGATGAGTTGATGGATTCGCCGAAGATGAACTCGGAGGATGAGTCGAGGATCTGGAGGGTGGGGGAGCCCTTAGCTGGGCTGGAGTTTGCTGGAATAATCGTGCTGCCGGGCTCCTGTTTGGGGAGTGGTGGGATTGACTAGGGGAGAAGAAGAAGAAGACGGAGAGGTGATGCATCGAGTCTAAATAGCAGCAAGCAGACGCGCCAGCTTAGCAAACAAGGGCTTCAGACCCACCGTCTCCCCATTCGTCGGAATCCGCTCCATCGTCCTGCCCACATGGACTTCGAAGTTCTGCAACGACTCGAGCTTCCTCCGTGCAAAGGTCGGCTGTATGAGCCCGCGGCTCCGCTTCCAGCGTGGCCCGTCTGAGCTAATGATGCCGTGGTCGAGCAGCGGCTCCGTTGACATGTACCGCGTGGCACCGATGCCGAACGAGTCCATGTCGGTCGCGAACACGGCTTGGGTGTTGCGCACCGCGATCGTCGACACGACTCGGCTGCCGAAGGGACGGGATTGGAATGCGTTGCCGTAGCGGGCGTGGTTGGCCTGGTTGAACCGCATACGACGGTGCTCGCGGGTTGTGCGGGAGAATTGCAAGATGAGGTCGATGCCGAAGATGGGGTCTTTTTGCGGGGGAGATGGCGGTGGGAGGCAACCATACTTGTGGAAAGCGAGGTAGTGGTAGAAGCAGGATTGGAGGACTAGAAATGTTTTGTAGAGGATGAGGGCAACGATGAAAAGGGAGATTGCGGTAGTGATAGAGGGCATGGTGATTGGAGGTTACAGATTGGATGTGACAGATTGGAAGTGAGTAGAAAGAGAAGTAGAAGGAAGTGAGAGGCTCGAATTGGCAGGGCACGAATGAAGCTGGAAAACTACACATAAACCCACCTACGCGCCCCTCCAAAGGTGGTTGTCACAAAGGTTGCGGCACGATATCAGTGCAGTTGCAAGGATGGGCAAGGCCGGCAATAGGACCTGGTCACTTTACTAAATGGCTTGCCCCACGGACTTTAACGGATTTTATCCCTGTATGTACTGCAACCCTGGAACGTTAGACCTGTTTTTCTGGAATATTAAGATTGTCGAACCACCTACCGTACGCGGCTTGCGGAAGATCTAGTATACTATAAATTTTATCACCTCTTTTTAATATAAAGCTCTTATACAGTTATAAATATATAGATTTTATTAACCTTAATTAATACATCTACTAAGAGTAGAAAAAGAATATATACTTAATATTACGTGAGTAGGCCTAAGGTAGTTAGTCTTACTATAGGCTTATATGGCAAGTGTTTTGATGATAGCGTATATCCACCAGGTGGCACAACTGGTCCACCATCCACCTTCTTGGCGGGAGTTGCGCAAGCCTCGTACAGGGGCCAGGCAGGGGTCAAACAAGCGCCATACCGACCCGGATACAAGGGCGGGCCGCCCTCCCTGCTAGGCTACCCGCTTGCTTCAGCCACAACACATATTTCCACAGGCCACTTAACACAAACTAGATAGTGAAAGTAAGCTCTGTTAAAGGCAGGTTTGATCACAGCTAGTTTTTAGTGGAGCGGCCTAAAACGGTGGCAAGCAAACTCGAGATAGGGTGGCACGTGACATAACGTGGGCACCAACACGTGATTCCAAAAATGGCAGGCTATACACGAGTCTCCGGCGTTGTGGAATTGTAGTGAGATTTTGGCTAATGAAGTTTAATGGATGACCTGTGGATGGCGAGGTGAGTTGTTAACCTGTCGAGAGCTTTGTCAACATCTTTTCCCGCGCCTGCGGGATCGGAACCTTCCAGTCAGCGAGGGAAACCCGCTATCTCTATCCGCTGCGTAAACGTCGTTGATATCACTTCGTATTACGACAACAGCTCTTTTGTGTCTGAATTTATTACAGTCTGCCGAAAATATCGCTCGCCTGGAGCACCTCTCAATCCTTTTCTCCCTGAGTGTCCCTCAGAATTACCTTACATGATGTCGGGCATTGAGATTGCTGGCTTCCTCCTTGCCGTGCCTGGAATTGTTCAGTTTTTTTTTGAAACAGGAGAAAAAATCTATGAAAAGATGAAGAACGATAAGAGAATGAAAGATTACGCTCGAGATCTTAGCAAGTTCATTGTTAATGACGGCAGAGCACAGCTGAATCGAGATTTCGAGCTCGCAAGAGGGGTATTGAAGGACCAGAACACACGAAAGGATGAGAAAGAGCGGATAAGTCGACTCTTCAGCGGAGCTTTGGAACAGCTACAGCACATGAGCGACTTGACGAACGTCGTGCTGAGCTCCGAGATTTTGGAGTTTCGAAAGCGATCTGCTGCACTAAGCGATATTAAGGATAAAATCACGGACATTAGGACTTCTATGTCTGAATTCCACCAACTTGTAATGAGTTTACACACTATCGCAATATCGGAGCCCTCATTGCTACTGGAAGATCAGGATTTTGTTCTGATTGGAGTTGAGCAAGAGTACGATATCCTGAATCCCACCACGTTTCTCGCTAGAGGTCGAGTTTCGCGGTCGCTTTCGTCTGTTAGTCTAGGGGATGATCGCTTCCTTTTGGAATCCAAGCCCTATACAACGCACAGTATGAGATCAGTCAAAAGGGACTTACGGATCCTATCACAGAAATTGTCGGCGGCGGACCAACACAGTGGGATTCTTCCCTTAGTAGGATTCCGCAACAATCCTTCGGGGAATGAATTTCAGCTTGTGTTTGGTATTCCTTCCGGTAAAGGGATCATGCAGACGCTTGACAATGTATATGGCCAACCACAGCCGTCACTTAACTTTCGGATTCACCTCTGCAGTCAGCTTGCAGAGGCAGTTCTGCGAACACATACATTGGGTCTCGTCCATAAGCACATCCGACCGGAGAATGTGCTTTTACTTTCCATGGCGGATGAGCCCTTCCCAACCACATTTCTGTCTGGTTGGCAATACGCAAGAAACGTTGACGGCGGTGTCACAAGGCTTGTTGGAGAGAGCCTGTGGCAACGCGCTATATATCAGCACCCAGAGCGCCAAAGCGAGCACGTGGAAAATGACTACTGCATGGGCCATGATATTTACAGCTTAGGGGTCTGCTTGCTGGAAATCCTCACGTGGAATCCTCTTGTTATCACGACTGGTGAAAAGGATCTGCAAGAGACATCCATTTCTAAGTCGTATAGGACGATCTTTGACCAGTATGAGCCAGGCCAAGGAACCCAGGAAAAGCCTACGGATGTGGATCTGCTCGTACAGGATCCTGACACAGTTCAGCGCACGCTTCTCCGCATGACCGAGGCGCTGATCCCAGCAGCAGCGGGGGGGAGGATGAGAGATCTAGTATCTCAATGCCTAACGTGCCTGGATGGAGAAGCGAACCTTGGGCACTTCAAGGTTTCCAAAGAGCGAGAGGATAAAGATGTTGCAGTCGATTTCGTTGATAGCGTCTTAAAAGATATCCGCCTGGTTATGAGCGTAATTTAACACTTATTTGTCCCTAATAAAGACTTGTTAAAGATTTCTATTTCGTTCTCGTTTCTCAACTTAGTTATATGGATTTCCCTTTCAAATGCCGAGGTCTTATGTTACTTCAAAAGATAGCTATATATTGAACATTGAATATGCTAGTCAAAGAGATGGAGCTACGGACGGCGTTCCTTATAGTAGTCCGGCCGCCGCATGTATTTATCCGTGATCCCCGAATTCGCCCCATGCTCGACTAACAGAGCTACCATGTCTTGCCTATCTTCCTGGATGGCTAGATGCAGCGGTGTCCAACCTGAATTCTGCCATTTCTCGTTCGCCCCAGCATTTTGGCCGTTACCAAGTAATTGTTTGAGCTTATCTTGATGATTCAAGAGGACGGATAGATGAAGCGATTTAGAGTGTTTAAAGAAGAGTTCCTCCGCACCGTCCTCGCAGAGCAGTTTTAATCGCTTAAGAATCCTCTGTCTCCGCAATCTGGTTTCATCGCCGAAAGCTGTATGTTCGTCGAGTACAGATGCAATGGTGACTAACGATGACAGGAGATAGCTTCCGGATCCTAAGCCCAGGAGATTATGCAGAGAGGCAATGATGTTCTTATGCCCCGCCACATGATTTCGTGCAATCTCGAGGATAGATAGGCTGCTAGGTCGTGCGGACGGATCTGCTGCTTTGCAGTTTTCAAGCAACTCCGTGAGTTGGCTTCGCGGTCCAGCTTCTCTATACAGGTCGTCAATTGTCACTGTGAGCCCGGTTAGCGAGTGAAGACATGATGTTGCGCTTGATGGGTTGTACCGCCAAATGAGTAGATATCTCCTTGTATCGTCCATCCCTTTCTGGATATTACTTCCTGCAATAGTATTAGGTTGTCCCTGGGTTAACCTGAATTGCTCTGATGACCGCTTACAGGTGGGGAGTAGTCTAGAGTGCCTATGCCTCTTGTCTGCTTCTCACACTCCATGACAGCTTTTACTAACCCCAAGTCGCAGAGCTTAGCGACTCTTCGTCCATCTCCTAGAGTTTTTAAAACGACTTCACGGAGTCAGTCAAACTTGCCCATAGCGATAATGAATTGAGTATTGTACTTGCCGTTTGCTGGCTTGATATCTCTATGAATGACAGATTCCCAGTGCTTCTCAAAAGAGAATGTATCGTTCCTCTTTATTGAGAGGCCGTGATGTAAGTACGCCATTGCGGCAGCCAATTGGAATGCAATCGACCAGACCTCCTCTTCCGGCAGAGGAAGTGGATCACACGCACCCGTACTGTTGAAGGGCTCCGCATGTTCGAGATCAGAGTCATCCGAATCGTCATCAAAATACAGTTTTCTTCGTATATGTTGTCTCTGCAAATCTCCTCCTTCACAGAATTCCATGTACAAAGAGGCTGTTTTTTGCGTTGTATCTTCCTCGTACCCGAGATAGCACACAATAAACGGATGGCTGAGTTTTTGAAGGATTTTGTTTTCTCGTAACAGGTACTTTCTGACACTTTTCCCGGTGGTTTGACTCATATCAAACTTCTTACGGAAAATCACCTTGCTCGTGTCAACATCGGCGATCAGTGCACGAGTAGCTAATGCTCACCTGCGAAATATCTTGTCCATCCTTTCTTAACACTTCACATACTGCTTGCCTTCCCTGATTGATTGTCGCAGTGAGATCGAGATCAACCACAAATGCAGATGAATCTAAAGGTTTTTTCGACCATGCGAGATCGGATGCTGTCTGGTCATCTAAATCTTTGATGTCTAGATTTGCGCCGGATTCTATTAACAGTTCCTGAACAGCCTGATGATCTCTTCTGATAGATTCATGAAGCGCCGTTGACCCTCTCTCATCGGTTGAATCAATATGGGCACCGCCTTTAATCAGAGACTCTACGATTTTCTTATGGCCATTTCTTGCAGCCCAATGCAGCGGCGTTCGCCCTCTGGTATCCCTCGAGGTAGGGTCGGCCTTCTTCTCCAGAAGGAAACCTACTGATCTCTCGTGACCGTTTTCAGCAGCCCATGACAGCGGTGTTCGCCCTCCATTGTCCTTGTCGTCTGGCTCCACAGAAGTTTGTGTCAGAAGGCAGTTCAAGACAGCTTCACGGCCTTTCTCTGCCGCCCACGACAGTGGAGTCCGATTTCGGTCATCTTTGGCAGCTGGATTATGCCCCATCCCGAGAAGAATTGCCGTCGCGCTTTGTAGTCCGAAATAGGCGGCGATATGTACACCTTGTATTTGCCTTGGCACAGTTTGACTGTGAGAGCCAATAGAAGCGTATTCGGAAGCCATCAGCGCCTGACTGGAGGCAGACACCAATACATCATTCTCAAGAAAGTCTATGACTTCCTCACATGTTGCCAGAGCCTCCCGAGCATGATGGCCCCAATTCCGCGCCGCATAATCATAAAATCGATACAAATCCAATCGTTGCTCAAATTCGTCAATAGTCTGACAAAATCCACTCTTAAAGACACTAAATGAAAGGTAGGTGACGCAAATTCTCGTGATATCGATCGCAGCATTCGGGAACCAATCTTTCTGTGTTCGCTCGAAGTACTCCTGCGTCGTGTAGTGGACTAACCGGATGATGCCGCTTTCTTCATCGATCGTGACTAATCCTGCACACACGGAGACCATGTCTTCGATCTCTGGGATGTTTTCTATATCAAGTGCAGAGTCCCCAACTTGCAATGCGAGGGCGTGCTGAAGCTCTATTATAGTGAGTGGTCTCTTCGCGCAGGTAATCCACATTAGAACTTTCTCAGCAAGTACCCGAAATCCAGACTTCTGTTCCCTGATTCTTTCCATAGTCTCATTATATGTGCAGTCGTAGGCGGCAGATCCAGTAGCAAGCTTCCTTAAAGCGTCACGGAGCTCCCTAGAAGAAAGCTTGTCCGATAAGGAATCGAGGTGAAGTTGTGCAAGTAAGAACCTAGCATGTTAGTATGATTCTGTTGGTTCTTGGCAAACCACATACATCCCACCTGCGACCTTGAGGATGGTAGCCTTGATTTCTTCCTGTAAAGTAGGATTACGCCCGACGATTGCTGGTAGCTGAAATATATGGCTGTCTAGGTATCTCCGTACGTCTTCTTCATAGGCACGAATCTCCAATGATGTGGTTCCCGCAAACCTCTCTGTAATCTCCGGGATAAACCTTGAAGTCGTAAAGATATTTGCCCCGCACCTCCCCTGGAGGCTAAAGATCTCTGATAGAAACTTTGTCATGCAGCCATTAGATTTTTGGCATTCGTCCAGTGCATCAACGATAATAAAGACTCGCGAATACATTGTAGCCACGGAGTGGAGAGCTTCCGAGATTTCGTCGCATGACGGCCGCGTACGTTTATTTCTGTGGTGGTTATAGAGAGCCTCGACACTGTCGGGTATAGAAGCCTGTCCCTGGCTCAGCTGCTTTAGGAGATTTGCGAGTAGATCTTGAAATTTCTGTTCCTGTTGCCGTCGGAAGTTGCAGTATATAAACGCAATTCCAATACGCGGGTCGTTCCGAAACCATGTATTAACGTAGTCGATAACAATTGCCGTGATGATAGTCTTCCCCGCCCCAGGGATACCTGGACAGAACAGCGTCTGCTTGTCAGTACTTAGCCATTCTTGGTACTCTGTCGAGTCTAGCAGCCATTGGCCAGTGCCCGGTTGCCGCCTCCTGATGTAGTCTGTCTGCTGAGGACCGTAGTCAATCGGCGTGAGCCAATTGAGGATCTTAATATCTTCACCTCTGTCTAACTTGGACTTCATCCGTACCACATTTTCTCTAGTTATAGGTACAGCATAAAGAACTGCGTCAGTGAGAAACTTGCTGCCAACTCGACTCGAAATTACTAACCCTGGCTAAGTATGTCCTTCGCTGTTCGCTCTCCGTCAACGTCACTTGGCTGTACATATCCCAGAAGTTCCTTTGCAAACGCTGCTGCTACAGCCGCAGCATGCTCCTGCCAGTCTTTATTCTTATGTGAGTCCGCGTAGTCGCAAATTCCTCGGATAACAATGCATGGGAAATTGTTTATTAAGCCCGCTGCTTCCATTTCGACGCAGAGAACATTACCACCTAAATCCTTGTTGAGTTTATCTCGGACGGTAGCGTCCTTGATAACTTGGTTACCAGACATAATCAGACCATAGTGCACACGCATATCTCTGGGCCTTCTCTTTATAACCTGGGTCCTATCACAGAATCGGCAGTTCTCTCCTTCCTCCTCTCCGTTGTTATTATCCAGGATGGTGGCGCAATCCGTTTTGCTTTTACTGACATGGCCATAATCTGCTTTAAACAACATATCATTAAGGGAATCAGACCTCATATACTTCGGCGCCAGTCTTGGCCATCTCTGTTTCAGCTCGTCTAGGTACTTGGGTATCTGAGACCCATTCAACTCATGTTCGGTCTCCAGTTTTGCCAGAGCTGTTAGCAGTGCATTTGGGGGATTATTTAGTGACCCGACCCTCTCGAAGTTGCCGCCTTGTTTCGCCTTTCCAAAGTCCCATTGAACCACTCCAGGAAACTGGTCAACAGGTGTACTAACTACCACATCGCCGAGTTTAACCTTGGGCGGAATACCACCACCGATACCAACCATCAAGCCAAACTTAATGGACGGAAAGGTGGAGATTATCCAGGCTGCGACGGTCGCTGCTGGGCTAGTGCCAACTTTGCCTTTAGGGAGGCAAGCTATAACAACATTGTGTTTGCCAACGGACCCAAGAGTGTACGTGTTGGGGTCATTTGGCGGCTTCGGGAGATCGGCATGTCTTTGATCCAACATGGCAGTCGCAGCGGTCTGCTCCTTTGGCAACGCACAGACCCATCCCACCGTGTAGGCATTATGGGTCAACTCTATTGAAGACTTGCAGTCCACCCTCCTCTTCTCTGTCTCGTTGGACACAGGTTCTTTGTTATCGCCGATCTCTACGTTTCTCTCCGACATCTTTGGATTGTTCGGCGTGGAGGTTCTGCAGGTTCGGGTTGGATAGTAGGGGCTCCTCAAGCGACAGGTATTGACAACTCTTTTATAATCGATTGCTTTCGGCAGGACGAATTCGGACGCGGGTGTTTAATCGTATTTGGTCGGTTTTATTCGGTCGCAAGTGTTTCTCAGTGAGGTTTCTTAGCCTTAACTTGCTCGAAACAAAATCAAGTGCTCGGCATCTCGCAAGAGGCAGGAGATTTGGATCCCGTTGAAGGAAATGGTATGAAATGCGATAGCCCATGAGAAGGAAAAGACTCTGGAAATATCGCGACTGATTCAGCCTTACGTGCTAAAATCTGGCGGGGTGTTGACGCAATGCAGCGGAGCCGCTGCCACAACTGCTATGTGAACTTGTATTTGTGGCTTTGATCGGACCCTATCGACCTCGCACAGAATGAAAGGGTCGCGTACGCTGAAGCAAATACTCAACTTACCTCAGCAAGCTCAGACCGTAGAATTAATTAGCGGACTTACGTATATCCGCAAGCGGATATCGCTAACCTTTTTTGTCAAAAAGTTGATTCTACTTGCCGCACCGACCAAGAGCAGAGCTCTTGGTCGTGACTAGCTTAATGCAAAACACCAGCTTAATATAAATCACGCTTCAGAAACCTACCCCACCTACTTTTCTATACAATAACTTTATTAATAATGTTTGGATCTTATAAAGAGGTTAAATCTCACATCTAGAAGGTTCTAGAGGATATCCAGAAGTCCGAAAAGAAGCCTAATCTTAAGGACTATTCCCGTAAATATTGTGTTCCTTATAATTATCTTATATAAAGATACCACGGCAAGGCTTCTAAATCTACGCGTTAACGTACTAACTAGAGGCTTAATAATACTTAAGTTAAAGCTTTAAAAGGGGTTATTAAACGCTGTAATAATTTTAGAGCATTAGCCCTCCGTCCTTAAGTCTACGCCGCCGCCGAAGCAATCCTCTAATTATCCTCTGATCCATCTAACCCCCTAGATCATCTTGGGAAGTACTAGGTACTATACTTTATTAAGCTTTACCTAGAGGTCAAATCTGTTAAATAAAAGCCTAAAGATATTAATTGTACGGCTTCTTAAATATTAGAAGTATTAGAGGATTACTTTAACGCGTATAAACAGTTGGTAGTTAACTACGGCATCCTACTATAAGACTAATATAATTTTAACGAGACAGGCTTTTGTATTAAGGTTAGAGGATTATAATAGATTATTATAATAGAAGTTGGTAAGAAACACTATATAATTGGGTTAAATTTAAATTATAATTACGTAATATCGGTGAAAACGATTTCTAGTAATAGAGAGGCTCTTTTACTACTTTTAATTATATAAGGCGTTAACTACCTCTACTAATAGTATACAAATACGGAGCTTCTAGATGACTATTTAATTGCTATATTACCCTCTAGATATTCCAATAATTAGCTAGCGTACGTATATCTACTATATTTTAATAAGTGGAGCTCCTAAAGGTAAGTGGGGGTATAGAGACTCTTAATATTTAATGGCTTTGGATTACACCTTATAAAAGAGTTTATCGACTATTGTAATAATAAAAAGATAATCCTATTTAGCCTTCTACCTTATATAAGCCATTTATTACAGCCTCTTAATATTAGGGTCTTTTAGCTCTTTAAATATTACTATAAAGAGGCTATAGAGATGGCTACTTATATAGGCTGTATAAACTTTAATAAGGTTAAATTTCTTAACGTAATATATAATATTTGGGTTAAAACCTTTTAAAAATCTATTATCCTTTTTATATGGGAGCAATTAGGCCTTATCCCTTTTAATCCTCTCTTAGTAACTTAAAAAATTAAGGTAAATAAGGAGTAGGCAAGGCCTAAGACTTTAGAGTTTTTACTTTTACTTTAATAATATCTACTATAAACCCTAAAGATTACTATAAAGTATACGGAGTACGTATAAGAGAGGTTAACCTCTCTAAGGAATAGAAGGAAGATATTACTTCTAGTTTTACTATGGCTCGTTAATATAGCAGTTAGCAATTTACTAGAGTTAGCCTTAGCAACTAAGCAACTTTAAGAGGTATAGGTAGCTGTTAGGAAGTGTATAAAACATTAAAAGCTAAACTAAAAGGTTGTATAAAAGGGAGGCGTAATTAAGGTTGGTAATGTACGGCTTACTATTATAAAAAGGAATGAGGAGGATTTAAAGAAGGTATAGAAAGCTGCTACCTAAAAGGGCAACCCTCTATAAAATGGTGAATTAGTAGTTGTATAGTATAAGGGACCCCCTTAAAACTATATAGCCAAATAGCCTGGAAGCTAATCTATTGTATTACACCTTAAAACTATTATAATAGCCCGTATATATACATTTCTATAGCTTTAAAGTTAAAAAATTTGAAGATTTTGCATTGAGCTGGTGTTTTACATTAAGCTAGTCACGACTAAGAGCTCTGCTCTTAGTCGGTGCGGCGAGTATAGTCTAGGGGACTTTTTTAGACTTTATTAAGCGATCCGACTTATTTATATATAGAGCAGTCACCTTCTTTAACGAAATTGTTAAAGCCATTTATGTTACGGACGCTTTAAGTACAATGTTACAACTACTTAGGGAAGAGTTAGAAGAAGCTAGTTGGTTAATATAAGTACGGTCCAAAATGGAGCCAATAGAGCTATATGACGAGGAATGGTAACTAAGGTCATATAATAAGATCTATATAATCTATAGGATCTATATAATCCGTAACAGAGTAGATAGAGTATACGTATATTATGTATAAGAAGGATTTCCTAGGAGTACGGTTGTGTATTTAAGGACCCTTAGTCCCTACCTAGATAGTTCCTTCCTTATAGTAATTCTCTGAATACAATTAGAGTTAATCTATTGGGCAATCGCTCCACTAGTTATTATTACTTTATTAACTTTTATACTTATATTACCTATATACCTAGCCTAATAACAAGCCTATTGTAGTTCCTGCTATAAGGTTCTATTATATAATTACTACCTAGTTACGGTATTAAATATAGAAAGTTAAACAATATGCCACTAAAAGCAGCCACCATAACGCTATTAACGGCGGCAACTACTTTAAGGTTAGGTAATACTAGTATGGCAGATACTAACTTATAGCAACCCGTAACGGTTGGATAGCTATAAGAGATAGTCGACCAGTTAATGGAAAATAATGCAGTACTTAAAACTAGGATTAACGGAATAGGCGTAGTAAAGGTTAAGTTACCATCGATTAAAAGATTCTTAGGAGAGAGATTAAAGCTTAAAGGATTCCTTATATAGATATATTTTAAGGTTACGCAGAAGGGAGCTAAGCTGGTAATACTTATAGATTAAATAGCGTATATAGGATTATTCTTAATAGGAAGAGCATTTAAATAGTTTAAGCCTTACCTTACGGAAATCTAGGCGAATAGAATGATAACTATAAACTAAGAGGTACGGTTTATATTCTTAAGCTAGAATAGATTTATAGAACGACTTACGCAAATATTTAGAGACCTAGAGGCAGTAACCACGGTAAAAAGAAAACTCTAAGATATTATATAACGAACCTTAGCAATTAAATATATAACGTAGTTTTAGACGCTAGTAATATAAGTTAAGTGGAATAATAGGGCGCTTATGGCATAGTATAAGCAAGGACTTAAGGCTAAAGTTTAGGACGTAATTATCCTAATAGAAGATGCGGACACCCTAAGGGAACTAATAGATTAAGCAATTAAGATTAATAATTAGATCTACTAAAGGGAATAGACTAGGAGAGGTTAAGATAGAGTTTTATAGTTATATAAGACGTAAAGTACGTAATAACTAAAGCTAAGTTAGAAACTATAGTATAGCGCACAGCTAATGGACCTAAGTGGTACTAAAGAAGCCTATAAGAGATAGAGTAAGAAACTATAGAAATCCAGAGGTTAAGGATTTAGTAATTACAGAACTAAGGAGTAAAGGCTAAACTAGGGATCTTAGTAGTAGAAGACATTTAGGCGGACTTTATAGTAAAGTTAATGGTTTAGAGATAGAGCTTATATAAATTATAGGAAATAAGGTTATTTTATAAGGGATTATAAAGATAGTTAGAGTTACTATATAATAAAGGGAACCCGACTAGTAGTAATAGATATATACGTATAGAGGGATAATAGTGTGCTGTAAGGAATAAAGGAATGTTTAATTAGAAGTTTTACGTTTTATTATAATAACGCATACTAAATTTATAAAGACGCTAAGTATGGCGTAAGCTATTAGCTATAGGAGCTAAAATCTACGGAGTATAGAGGAACTAATAAACTAGTTTATAAATCGGACATTAAGGATAATAAATTTAACGTAGGCGAAATATTTTATAATGATAAGGTAATAGAGGTGGTTTACTAGGAATATATAGCTATTAGAGATATTATACTAGAGGTAGAGGATAATTCTACTATAAAATAGGGAACATTAGTAGGGATTAAGACCCTACTAGATACGATGTCTATCGCTTTGCGAGATATAAGAGAAGTAGGACAGTAAACTACTTCGGCACTTAATAAAGGCAAAAGGCTAAAGGCTTAAGATTTTTAAGACGAGATAAAAGACGACTAAGATTCTTAAGACGAGATAAGGTAAGCTTAAAGACCTATAATAGATAGAAACCAATAGAGTAGAGTAATAGCTTAGTTTAAAGATATATAAATAAGCTCGGGATAGAGTTTCCTATAGGCATAAGACTCTTAAGACAAAATAAGTAAGATTTAAGACTTTTAAGACGAGATAAGAACACCTAAGCCTAGTTGGACTAAGGTAGGAGCTAAGCTTAAGTTAGAAGTAAGCTTAGGATTAAAGAATTTAAGGGACTAAGAATTTGGAGTATAAATAAGGACACCTATAAGTAAGAGGTAAGGAGCTTCTTTATAGATTAGAGAATCTGTAGTATAAACAGCGGTTAGACTAGGAGACAGATATATAGACCTAGAAGACTTACTAGGAAAACGCAGTATTCGGCCTAAAGATTAAAACGTTAATACTAAGATTAAGAAGTAAGATAACTTTAAGGATCTACTTATAAGACGCGAAAGGAAAGAAACTATAGAGGAATTTAGAGTAAGAATTACCTTATAGCAAGATTAGAAACTAGATAAGAGATTTAGTATACTAGGTTATATAAGGGATAAAGTACCTATACGAAGAATTACTAATAGGCCTAGAGCAGGTATACTATAAGCTAAGTAGCTTACCGAACTAGAGTAAGAAGAGGATTTAGGGATTTTAACTAGGTTTAAGGAACAACACATAAAGGGCTATTATAATATAGTAATGAAAAGATACTTCCTTACGGACGAGCCGTATATACTTAAAGGGTTGTACTAAAAGTGGTATAGATAACGATATAACGATAAGTGGGAAGATTTCTATATATAGTTAAATGAAAAAGTTATTTAGGACCACCTAATTATAGAAAGGGCTATAAATTATATTAAAGGAGCCTTAATTATAACGTTAAAAGATTTAGAGGAGTAAATAGAGGACTAGAGAAGTGAAAGGCAAATTATAGTACTTGCGAACGAAGTCGCAACGCTTAGATTAATATAAGAAAGGTTTAAACTTAAGGATAAAGACAAGCTAAAAGTTAACCTAAAATACTAAGCATATTATATATTAGTATAGATTACGTATATAGATAATACGTATAATATATATAAAGTACTAAAGGATAAGAACCGGAAGTACCTAGCGAGGATATACTAGTTGTTAGATAAGGTAAAATATTAAAATGCTAAGTATATATATAGTTAGCACCTAGTAAAAGTGCAAAGCTAAGGGGACTTAATACTTTAGCTAGGAAGATTCCTTACGGAAGAATGCCTAGACGGATAATAGTAGTAGAAATGCCTAGAAAACACGTGTTTATAGTATATTAAAGACAAAAAGCGAATTAAGTATTAGCCTAAGTTGGACTAAGTATAAATAGGATTAAGCAGCTAATAGTTGGGAAAAGTAGAGGCCTATGGAACTAGAGGGAACTAGTAGTAGAGCCTTAAACCCTTAAAGGAATTTAAGGATAACACCTAAATTTATAAGTTAAATGGTAAGATTAATAGTTTAAGGTATTAATAGATAGTAAAGCAATAAGGAACCATATCTTACTAGTAGTAGTTAAAAGGATAGGGCTACCTTACAGATAAAAGGAGCAACTTTACTTATTAGTGATAATTTTAGGAGATCCGATAGCCTACGGAGGAGGTATTATTAATTTTAAAATAGGACCTATTTAGTTAACTATTAAAGGGAGATAGATTGAGATGTCTTTCGATATATTACTATTAGGGAATAATAAGGTAGTACTAGGAATGCCTTAGTTACGGAAATACAATATAAAGATTAATTAGATTATAGGTTAGGTTAATATTAGGAATACTTAACGCCGTAAGATATAATAATAAGCTAAGTTAGTATAGTACTAAGTAGGAGCAACCTATAAAGAAATAGAAAAAGAACTAAGTTATATACTAAAGAGATACTACAAGTATAGTAAGAAACTATAGTTACCGAAAAGTAAGAAGCTATTAGAGTATATAGCATAGGACTATAAGATAGAATTAAAACTAGAAATAAGTTTAAGGTTTTTTCTAATCTATAAGCTTACTAAGGAAGAAGGTAGAGTATTAAAAGAGTTTATCTAGGAAAACCTATAAAAGGGATATATTAGACCATCGCAGTTATTAGCGGGTTATCTAGTACTATTTATACTAAAGAAGAATAGTAAACTAAGGCTGTGTATTAACTATAGATAGTTAAACAGCATTACTAGGAAGGATAGGTATCTTTTACCCTTAATTAGCGAAATTTAAAATAGGATAGGTAATACGCAAATCTTTATAAAGATAGATCTAAGATGGGCGTACTATTAGATTAGGATTAAGGAAGGTAATAAATAAAAGGCAGCCTTTAGGTTAAAGAAAGGACTATATAAGCTATTAGTTATACAATTTGGACTTATAAACGTACTAGTAACGTTTTAAAAGCGTATTAACAATATATTAGGAGAATACTTAGATAAATTTGTTATAGTATACCTTAATAATAATATTATTTACTTAATAACTAAGAAAGAATACGGGGAATATATTAAATGGGTTTTAAAGAGACTATAAAAAGAATAAATGCTAGTAGTAATTAAAAAATGCAAGTTCTTTACTAGGAAGACTAATTTTATTAAATTTATTATTAAACTAGGCTAACTTAGCATAGATCTAAAGAAGATTAAGGCTATAGTAAATTAGTAAGAACTAAAGAACGTTACGCAATTAAAATTATTTTTAGGGTTTTGTAATTACTGCAGAAGGTTTATAGCGCAATAGTTAAAGGATATTAAACTATTTACGCGGTTAATAAAAAAAGAAGAACTATAGGTATAGGGAGAAGAATAATAGAAATTATTTAAATAAATTAAGGAGATATTTACCTAGGAGCTAGTTCTTAAGATCTATTAACTAGGACTAAAGACGGTTATAAAAACGGATATATTAGACTATATACTAGGGGCATACTTTATATAAAAACATTAAGATAGATAGCACCTAGTAGCATACTATAGTTAGAAGATAACACCACTAGAGTTAAACTATAATATTTATAATAAGGAGTTATTAGGTATAGTTACAGCACTAAAGAAATAGAGAGCATTCTTATAAGGTATA
>Ga0307515_10011396_pt1 | contig 16875 bp, 16 predicted proteins | sample 17_EM_MG_FD_194513 | JGI IMG/M metagenome (GOLD analysis project Ga0307515, IMG submission 194513) | Populus trichocarpa ectomycorrhiza microbial communities from riparian zone in the Pacific Northwest, United States - 17_EM | ecosystem: Host-associated > Plants > Roots > Unclassified | place... | reverse complement strand
ACATATGGTTGAGAGGTTACAAGATGGATTATGACATGAACTGAAGAAAGGACTGATAACATTGCAGTTTAGGAAGGCTAAAGAGCTTAGAGAGGTAGCTCATGCCCTAGAGGCATGCATATGAGAGGGCCAACAAGAGAAATGATGTTGATTTCTCCTTAGATAGACCTCTTTTTCCACATATAAAAATGACTATTCAGTCAGTTCAAACAAAAAAAAAGGGCAACAATTGGATCTATTCAGAGAGTTAGTGCTGGGTTGATTAGAGAATAATAGAACCTGAATAGTAGTTCTTTCAGAAAGACTTTAGAGCAAAAAACTATCACCTATCCCTATTATGCCCAATATGAGAAGAAACATCTAGGAGGTTGTTCTACATCGTCAAGGTGATCTATATTTGTTGAGGAGAGGAACTCAGGTAACAGGATTGCTCACATTTAGGTCACAGGTGTTACTATTGTGGAGGATAAGAGAACTTTCGAAGAGATTGTCCTTATAGGATTGGGTTTACATAGGGACATAAATAAGATACATAAAGTCAATAATGGTTAGTCATTGTTGATAGACCTATCAGGCTATAATTGTCTGGGGCTAGTGGAAACAGGTGTGACCTAGAGCTTAAGGGGACAAAATATAGGACAAAGTATTCCATATGACTTAGGAGGATGTTAGAGCTGCCTCAGATGTAGTGGCAAGTATGTTGTAGTTAGATTCTTAGCAAATTTATGCATTGCTTAATCCTGTTGTTATATATTCGTTTGTGTTGTTATAGGATTAAGGTAACAATGACATCTAAGGGGGGTGAATTAAGTGTTATACTAATAATAACAAAAATTGCTATTAATTGTAATGGGTTTGTTGTGATGTTCTTGATCCTGAGCTGATCAAGTCCCTGCTGCCCCTTCTATCATGGTTCTGGTTTTCTCTCTTGCTACTTATTAGGCCTGTTATGCCTTTTACTGGCTTGCTCCTGTCATCTCGCGGGCCTGTTCTCTTTATTGGTTCTTCTTGTTTGTTTTCCCTTAAGCCTTGTGCTAAGGTTAGCCTGTTGCTGTGTTACTGGTTTTGCCATTTGTGCAGGTACTTTGCTTGCTTGCTTTCTTGGTCGTTGTTGCCGAGGATTGTTTGATGTTGTTTGTTGGTTGTTGGTTTTGCTGGTGCATTGCCTGCTTGCCTTATGATTAGCTATTATTAGCTTAGTTCTTCTAGTTCTTTTGTTTAGGTCCATTATTGGCCTTATACGGGAGTTTGTTCACATAGCTGCTGGTGTCTTCTTTGTTTTAAGGGCGTCTGTTCCCTTTTTTCTGTACATGTTTGTATATTTCGACTTGCTGCTTTGCAGCTTGTTTTATTTTGATTTATAATATTTCTTACATTTGATCAAAAAAAAATTGCTATTAACTCAATTAAACAAAATTAACTAACAATATAATTAAAGTGCTTAAAGTAAAGAGTATAGCGATAGAAATTGCAAACTTAATTTTTAAGGTGGTTTGGCAAGTCTACATCCACACTTTAAGCACCGAACTGGTCTTGAGTATTGTATTCTTTACCAATACAAGTCAAAGATGACAATGTCTTTGATGAATCCTTACCAAACTTTTTTTCATCACTTGAAGAAATACCCTTTTCAAGATTTATTACCTAGGTGATATACTTCACAAATAACCAAGAGTGTTTTTACTTAAAACTCTTGAATGATTATATTTGTTTGAAATGTAACAACACTCTCTCAAAAAGTAGATAATACAATTGAAGTGCCATCCTCAGAATCCTTCCTCTTCGGCTTCTGGCTTCAGCCTCAGATTTGTGCTGCCTTTCGGCCTTCGCTTGCTTCAATGTTGCCATGAATACGCTTGTTGGTTGACTGATCCTTTTATATCTCTATATCTCACTCAATAGCACTTAGAAATGAAGGTAATTAAGTGTAGTAAATGTGATAATTTATACTCCCGTGCAAGAATATGAAGGTTTTAATACATAAATATGAGTATGTTATATGGTTGATGATTTAAAGTTGTTTTTGCTCTTAAAATAGCTTGTGAATTATATATATATATATTCAATTTTTGTAGCTAATTCTGCAATTAGACAAGTTATCTATATGTTTCTAGCAAAAACTAGTCGTTTATAGCCATTATTGTTCCTCAAATAGCTCAAACGGTCAACAAATCAAATTGGTCAAGCTAACCGGTCTACCGGTTCCTACAAATTCTCAGGTGTTCATCACTTATGAACAAGCGGTCGACAAGTTTATGTAGAATTCTAGATTTATCAGTTTTAATCCTAATGAATTTTTAAAACCATTTTATATGCCATTATTGTTCCTTTTTAAATGCATGCAAAGTGAAATATGTGCATTCATTTTAATTTATGTTATCAAGTATGATAGAAATATTTACATTTAAGTACTAAAATGAATACTTAAAAACTAAATTTTCACTTGCTCTTTACTTTGGACTTGTTGATTGATTTCTTCATTTAGTACCTCATACTTGTTGATGTGATCTTTATATAAACATGTTTAAACTTAATCTCATCCAAGCATATCATTAGTTCATTTCTATTTAATTGTTATCATCAAAATACATAAAATATTAATATGTGACTCAAAGGTCAACAATCTCCTCCTTTTTTATGATGACAATTAATGTGTGTGTGTGTGTGTGTATATAGATTGAAAATATTATTCTCTCCCTATATTTTACAATATAGTCCTTTAGAGATTTCAATTAAAAACAATCTATAGATATATATAAAAAAATATTAATCTCCCTCTATATTTTGCAATATAGTCCCTTGAAGACTTTAATTAAAAACAATCTATAGATATAAATTTATCTCTCCCTTAATCATTATTCATGTTTTATATATATTCTTCGATCCTCCCCCCTTAATCATTATTCATGTTTTATATCTATTCATCAATCCTCCCCCTTGTCATCAACAAAAAACTAATAGAGAAAGTATAACAATCATAGAGAAATAAGACATAAAATCATTATACAATGCTCAAAAGATAATATTCCTTACAATGTGAAAAGTACTTAAAACATAAAAAATAAAAATGTGTAAACATTAAATGATTGCGGTACAATCATCTAAGGTGGTGGATAGTGAAAGAGCAAAATAGCCAACATATCCTTGATGTCGTGCACATCCTCTCGAATGTGATGCACCTTACCCTCAATATACTTTAGTCGACCTTCCATCCTTGATCACCAAGAGCTTGTACCAACATCTTCTAAAAAGGAAGCTGTAGGTGGCGTCTCTAACATATCGGTAAACTTAGCATCACCACCAATATTATACTCTTTTCCCTCATTATTCTCTTCTTTAGCATGAGCACCAATCTGGTCTTTAGACATCTAAGTAATGTCATTAGTCAAGTACAGATTATTGTTTGTATCGGTGAGCAAGATACCAAAATACTAAAAAACAACGGTTAAACATTGATTATATAGTAGAGATTTTTCTTTCTGATCATGAGCCACAATGATATTCTTCATCATAATATAAGGAAGATTGATGCAATGTTCTCTAATCATACAATCTATCAAGCACATATCCATAAAAATAACCTCATCATAACACCTCTTTTTGGGCAGAATATTATGTATTATTATACGGTGAAGAATCCTAGGATGTAAGAGCAAATCCTGACTCTTAATCTTAGCACCTGGTATGAAAACCAATCATCTAGTATGTTGTGCTACGACCTCATCATACACAAAATCTTAAATGGTTGGTATGATTTTAACTTCATTTCTTATGCCCAAAATATCTCCTAGAGGATCATAGTCAAATTTAATTCGCTTATTTTGCAAATGACTTACTATTCTAGGCTCCACATTGATTCGTATATTTGCAAAAAAACATTCTAATAAGCTTAGGATATGTGAGATTATTCAAATGAAAAATATTTTGCTAACCAATATAATCAAATATTATATCTATCCCAAAATATCACTTAGCATGCTTCTTAAACCTCTTTCAACAGCTATAGATCAATTAACAAAAGAATTCATGAACTTCTCTACATTATCACTTAAAGGGATATTAGGATTATTTACCCTTTTTCTCCTTAATTCAACATCTCTAGTACGTCTCTTAGGCACCATGTAGCTTTAATCTCCAAGAAAAGAACTCTAATTGAGCTTAATATGATGGAATTTGAGCGATTTAAAAGTGAATTTTTTATTTAGGGTTACGATTCTTGATTTGGGGATTTTTTCATTGTGCTGGAAAATGATAGCCCCTTTTATATTGTCAAGCAACTGATCGGCTAGTTGCCTTGAATTAGTTAAATTGGTCGACTGATTTAACTTAAATATTGAAATTTCCAAAATTTCTCTTTTGATCCTTCTTTTTAAAAGGATCATTTTGATGCAAAAATTTTGTTAAAAACTCATAGAAATCAGGTAATCAAAAATTGAAAATTTAAGTAGTAACGAAAGGTTTTGTCCTCTATTTCAACCGGTCAGCTGATTTTTTTAGATGTATGAATCGGTCGACCGGTTCATATAAAAACTATATTTTTCTTGTTTTGATCAAATCAGATGTTTTATCTAACATATACCATTGTATCCAACTTCTTGTCTTAAAATCTAAACCTAACTGAAACTTTAAAAAGTTATTGCGGAAGGGGTATACATTTCATCACTTAAACATGTCCAACTTATTTCTATTAATGTATACATATAAAGATAAAACCTTAAATGTCATTAGCATGGATAAAACCTAAATTTTTCCATATTTCCCAAAAGCGATCCTTACCTAAAAGCTTTGTAAAAATATTTGCAAGTTGATATTCTGTGTTAACAAACTCAAGTACAATATTTCCTTTCAACATGTGATCTCTTAATAAGTGATGTCTTACTTCAATATGTTTTGTACGTGAGTGTTCTATAAGATTCTTCTATAGACTTATAGCACTTGTGTTATCACACTTAATAGGAATATGATCAAAATTTAATCCAAAGTCTTCTAAGGTTCGTTTCATCCATAAAATCTGAGCACAATAACTACTGGCTGTAATATATTTTGTTTCAGTTATTGATAGGGCTATTGAGTTTTGTTTCTTGCTAGTCCAAGATACTAGTGATTATCCTAGAATGTGACATGCTCCACTAGTTCTTTTTCTATCAACTTTACACCTAGTGAAATTAGCATCCAAAAAACTAATCAAATTCAACTCGCTTCCTTTTGGATACCAGAACCCTAAATTAATTATACTGTGAAAATACAAAAAAATTCATTTTACAACACTAACATGAGATTCTTTTGGACATGTTTTAAAACGTGCACATAGATAAACACTAAACATAATACCGGGTCTACTTGTAGTTAAATATAACAATGAACCAATCATACCTTGATATTTGGTGATGTCTACCTTCTTACCATTTTCATCCATATCAAGCTTTATTGATGTCTCCATGGGTGTGTCGACTTCCTTGACTTGTTCCATCCTAAATCTCTTTATCAGATCCTTGATGTATTTGCTTTGAATAACGAAGATGCCATCTCTAGTTTGCTTGATTTGCAACCCAAAGAAGACATTCAATTCTCCCATCATATCAGTCTTTGTTGATGTCTCCATGGGTGTGTTGGCTTCATTGACTTGTTCCATCCCAAATCTATTTAGCAGATCCTTAATATACTTGCTTTGAATGATGAAGATGCCATCTCTAGTTTACTTGATTTGCAACCCAAGGAAGATATTCAATTCTCCTATCATGCTCATTTCGAATTGGTCTTGCATGCACTTTGCAAATTTTTTTACGTTAGTGACACCAAATAGGATATCATCAATGTATATTTGTACAAGTAAGATATCTTTACCTTTTCTTTTTGTAAAGAGGGTGGTGTCAATTTTGCCAATATTGAAATCATTTTCAATGAGAAAAGTCTTTAATATATCATACCAAACTTTAAGTACTTGTTTTAAACCATATAAAGTCTTTTTGAGTTTGAAAACATGATCGGATAAATGAAAGTTTTCAAAACCTTGAGGTTGCTCAACATACACCTCTTCCATGATAAAACCATTTAAAAATATACTTTTAACATCCATTTGAAAAAGTGTAAAATTAGCATGGCATGCAAAAGCTAAAAGCATTCTTATTGATTCTAGTGTAGCAATCAATGCTAATATTTCTTCATAATCAATACCTTATTCTTGGTTATAACTTTTGGCAACTAGTCTAGCTTTGTTTCTAATTATGGTCTCATGCTTATCAATTTTGTTTCTAAAAATCCATTTTGTTCCTATAATGGATTGATTTTAGGTCTAAGGACTACCCAAACATCATTATTTTTAAATTTGTTTCGTTTATCTTGTATGGCTAAGATCTAATTTGCATTCTTTTCAACTTCTAGGAAGGATTTGAGCTCTATAAGCGAAAAAAATGCACAAAGCTCATTAGTTTTTCTAAGAGAAACTCCAGTCTTAGTTTCTTCAAAGGGATTACAAATAATTTACTCAAGAGCAATGTTGTCAAAATTGTGAGTTGACACTTATATATAACGTGTAAAATCGGGTTAAAAACTCGAAAACCAGCAAACTCGGTCAAACTTGGTAAACTTGGACCAAGTTTATGAGTTTGATAAAAGTTACAAAATTTATTGACTCTCGGTCCCGGCTTTGCCTTTTGCCCATTCCCCAGCCTCCTCTTTCCCCTTTGCCTTTTGCCCAAATCTCACATTCTCAACCCTAGCGCTGCTAGCACCAGCAACGCTAATTGGGGTCTGGGATTTTGTTAGGGATGTAAATAGGGCAGGTGAGATAGAGGGAGGGAGAGGTAGAGGGAGAGGAAGAGAGGGGGGTAGTGAGAAGGTGATTGTTTTGGTTTTGAGGAGGGAAATGGAAGTGGAAGGGAAGGAAATGGAAGGAGGAAAAGAGAGTTTTGTGGTATTCGGAGAGAAAAGAAGTCTGTTGAGGGGGATTTGAGAGACGAATAATTTCAGGGTGGTGGAAATGGAAGCCATGAGAGGAGGAGTAAAGTAAAGAAGTGCAAGTGAGGAGGAGAAGGAGGGTGTGGTTTTTAAAGGAGGCCAACGCAGTCGAAGTGGTAAGAAGGATTTTGTGTGGTCCATAGTTGAGATGAATATTTTACTCTTATTTAGTTTAATTAAATTGTTTTGGTTTTAATTTACTCTTATGTAGTTTAATATTTCAAAAACAAATTGACATGCTTTTGCAACTTGCGAAGCTCAAGCAGCAAATTTAGCAACAAATTAGGCTACAATGAGTGCAAACAAGGATTTTATTATCTTTTATGTTTATTATTCTTATAATTTCAATACCAAGGGATGATTCTATTGATGTTCTTGAAATATCGCATGCACATAGCTTGTACATTGATAAAAACCAAAATGAACAAAAAAAATTGTTTTTGAAATGATGGTTAATCTTGTGAAGACTTTTTTTTTTTAATTTCAATCAATACATTTAGGATTCAGCTAATGAATGACCCTTAAAACACTTATTAAAAATAATTTAATATTTTTAATCAATCAATTATTTGAATTATGTATTTTAAGGTGTTTGGACATTTATATTGTTTATTTCATTTTTATTTTAATTGTGTTATATTATTGTTTACTTCTTGATTGAAATTGTTAATATATAATTAGTTAAAATATTTTACTTGCGATTTTATGATTTTATGATCCGAGTTTATATTGTATATTTCGTGTTGTGTCAAAAAATCGTTTTTAACAACCTTGCTCAAGAAGATACGAACTTACATACCTTAGCTCTTTTGGTGGCACAAACGAGTTACTTACCATCTCTTGTTGATTGCTTGTACTTGATTAGTCTTTGCCCATTTGTTTATTGTTAGCCCTCATGGGGGTCTTAACATTAAGACACAAATGTTAGACACTTTCATTAATTTCATCTAGAATCTCAATAATTTTATTGTTTTGAGTTTCCTCAAATACGACATGCATGGATTCTTTAAGATAAAGTGTTCTATTATTATATACTCTATAAGCCTTGCTAGATGAGGAATAACCAAGAAAGATACCAACATTAAATTTTAAATCAAACTTATCCAAATTATCTTTGGTGTTAAGAATAAAATATTTTGAACAAAAAACTTTGAAATATGAGATGTTAGGTTTCCTACCTATCCAAAGCTCATAAAGAGTCCTTTTCAACTTCGATCTCAAGGTAACACGATTTAAAACATAATAAGATTTGTTCAAGGCTTCTGCCTAAAAGCATTTAGAGGTATCAAATTCACTTAACATTGTTCTTGCTATTTCTGGAAAAGACTAATTTTTCCTTTCCACAACCCTATTTTGTTGGGGAGTTCTAGGTGTTGAAAAGTTATAATGATATCCTTTTTCTTCATAAAATGTTTCAGATAAATCACTTATAAATTCACCACCATGATCACTTCTTATGTTTATGATTGAAAAGCTTTTTTCATTTTTCAACTTTCTTTGAAAAACTTACAAATTCATAAATAGTTTCATCTTTTGATTTTAAAAACAAAACCCATGTATATCTTGTAAAGTCATCCATAATTACATACATATATCTATTACATCTTATGCTTCTAGCTCTAGTTGGTCCAAATAAATCTATGTGTAGCAATTCTAAAGGTCTTTCGGTAGAAATATGGTTCTTGCTTTTAAAACATGTTTTTACTTATTTACCTATTTGGCAAACATCACATAACTTTTCATTTTTTAATGCAATATGAGGGAGTCCTTTAACAAGCTTATTTTTGACAAGTTTAGAAAGAATGTCCATGCTTATATGACCTAATCTTATATGCCAAAGAAAATTATCATTAATGCTAGCAACAATATAATTTTCTATCCTCATACTTGCATCAATCTTAATCTTATAAACATTTTCTTTTCTATTACCAACAAATAAAACTTTATCATTTTCAAGAATTAAGCAACATACATGGTTAAACATAATTTTGTAGCTTTTATCACACAATTGATTAATGCTTAGCACACTATGTTTTAAACTATTTACAAGAAACACTTTTTTTATTAAGGGAGAGGACCTACCTTGAATATTGTCAACTCCAATGATCTTTCCTTTTGAGTTTTCTCCAAATGTGACTTTTCCACTATTGATCTTGGTAATGCTTGAGAACAATGAATCATCTCTGGTCATGTGTCTTGAGCAAACACTATCCAAGAATCACTCTTTAAATTCTCTTGATTCCTACACACGTATAATTAAGATAAGGTTTTTGGAACCCATACCTTGTTAAGTTCTTTTTGGCTACTTGTTTTTCAAATATTTTTTATTTTTATTTTGGAATCCAAGTTATATTACTAACTTTGTCTTTTTTCATAGAACATGCATAAATCAAATGACCAATACTTCTACAATAATTGCATGTATGATTTGGGTCATATAATTGTTTAGCTTTAACAAATTAGTTTTTCAATTTTTTTTAATTTTTTTGAGGTTGGTAGCCCAAACCAGTTTTGTTAAAAACACACATTTGACTAGCTAGCATGGTATCTAAAATCTCATAACCTTGAGTGAATTTAGCTAGTGTGACATTCAACTTATCAACCTTTTCTTTTATAGCCTTATTTCTTATTAAAGTTGACTTATTTTATCACAATTATCAACAATAACACTACCTTTCTTCTCCAAGGGTTTTTTTTTAATAAGCAAGCATGCACAATTATTTTTCAATGTGATATATCTTTATCCTATCTTTTTAAACTCATCATACAAGGATTCAAAAACATCATACAATTCATTATAGGTAAGGTCAAATTCATCATTTAAAGAGATTACCTCATCATCACTTTCAATTGCCATGAAACACATGTTTACAACATGCTCTTCATCATCACTTGAGCTAGAGTTTGAGTCATCACTCCATGTTGCTTTCATTGCTTGTTTGTGATGATGGTTCTTCTTTTTATTTTGAAGGAGAGGGAAATCAACCTTTATGTGTTCCATCTTGTTGAATTTGTAGAACCTAAGTGTTTCCCTGCTAGATTCTTCTTTATTTTCATCCTTCTTGAAGTTTGAGAACTTTTTGTTCCCTTACTTCTTTCTTAGAAAATTTCAAAATTGTCTTATGATAAGTGAAATGTCCTCCTTTACTTTATCATCATTATCATCATCATCATCACTACTATCAACATGATGTACAATTTTAAATGCCAAATTCTTTTTTTGGCTTAACTTCTAGTCCTACCAAGAACATCCAAATTATTAGTGATAGTTGTCATTCTAGTATACTAGTCATGGATTCATTTGGAAGCATTTTAAATAATTCAAATTGATGCACTAACATGTTAATTTTTTATTCCTTTATTTATTCGTTCTTTCATATATTATCTTTAATACATGCCATATATCTTTAGCATTCTTGTATGATGCGATCTTATTGAATTCACTTTTACTCAATGCACAATACAAAATATTCATAGCTTTAACATTCATATATAACAACTTTTTATCACTATTATTATAATCATTTCTAGCTTTAGGAACCGTTATATCATTTTTAATCTTAGTAGGCTTGTGAGGTCCATTTTTAATAGATAGCCATAAATCATAATCAATAGATTGAAGATATATAATCATCCTAACTTTCCAATAGGCATAGTTATTACCATCAAATAAAAGTGGCATAGAGGTTGATGATCCTTCATTTTGAACATTAAAACTAGTGGTTGTTATTTTACTCAAAGTCTAAGCAAACTTATATAAATGAGAACTAGGTTCAAATACCAATTGTTGTTCTAGAATTAAGGCAAAAATAACACCTAAAAGAGGTGAATTGGGTGTTCTACTAATAATAACAAAAATTTCAATTGACTCAATTACACATAATTAACCAATAATATAATTAAAGTGCTTAAAGTAAAGAGTATAGGGATAGAAATTACAAACTTGGTTTTTAATATGGTCCGACAAGCCTACATTCAGACCTCAAGTACCAAACCGGTCTTGAGTATTGTATTTTTTACTAATCTAAGTTAAAAATTACAATGTCCTTCATGAATCCTCAGGAAGCTCTTTTTCACCACTTGAAGAAATAACCCTTTCAAGATTTATCACCTTGGTGATGTACCTCACTAAAGACCAAATGTTTTTCATTTAAACTCTTGAAGGATTATAATTGTTTGAAATATAACAACACTCTCTCAAAGTGTAGATAATACAATTGAAGCTTATATCTCTATAGCTCACTCAATAACACTTAGAATGTATGAAGGTGTTAAAGTGTACCGAGTGTGAAAATTTATACTTTTATACAAGAATATGAAGGTTTTAATGCATAAATATGAGTATGATGTATGATTGATGATTTGAAATTGTTTTTACTCTTAAAATAGCTTGTGTATGATATATATTCAATTTCTATACCTAATTCTATAATTAGACAAGGTGTGTGTGTGTATGTGTGTGTGTGTGTGTGTTTCTAGTAAAAACTAGTTGTTTATAACCGTTATTGTTCATCTGACAGCTCAAATGGTCGACTGGTTCAAATTGGTCAAGCCAATTGATTGACCAATTCCTTCAAATTCTCATGTATTCATCACGTATAAACAAGTGATTGTGTGGTTCATTTAGTATCATTAAATGGTTAACCGGTTCATGTAGAGTTCTAAATTTATCAGTTTTAATCTTGGTGAATTCTTATAACCTTTTTATCAATCCTTTTTAAATGCATGCAAAGTGAAGTATGTGCATTCATTTTAATTTGTGCTATCAAGTATGATATAAATATTTACATTTAAACACTAAAATGAATACTTAAAAACTAAGTCTTCACTTACTTTGCATCTTGGACTTGTTGATTAGTTTCTTTATTCAATACCTCATGTTTGTTGATATGATCTTCATATAACATGTTTAAACTTAATCTCATCCAAGTATATCATTAGTCTATTTTCATTTAATTGTTATCATCAAAATACATAAAATATTAATATGTGACCCTAAGTCAATAATTTATGGCAAGAAAATTTGAAAGTAAATTAAATGTACAACTTTACAAGATAGAAAAAAAAAGGTTTATAATTAATACACCTTTGGGGAATGTCATGTATATAGGTTATATGTATAAAGGGGTTGTAGTTACCATAGGGGGTCAAGATATGAAAATAGATTTGATACCCTTAGAACTACATGATTTTGATGTGATTCTAGGAATGGATTGGTAAGGTAGATCTAGGGTCTAAATGGACTTTTATTCAAAAACAGGGACTCTTCAAGGACCAAATAGTAGGAGAATGGTATTTAGATGGGAAAGAAATATTATACCAAATTATATCCTTTCAGCTATGACTGTTAGGAAGATGATGAAGAAAGGATATGAAGCCTACCTTGCTTATGTCATGGAGATAAAAGAGGCAGATATTCAATTGTCGAATCTCTTCATAATGAGAGAGTTTTTGGACGTGTTTTTGGACGAGTTACCAGGAGTACCACCAGAGAAGGAAGTGAAGGTCTCTATTGATGTACTACATGTATGTCTTTTATAGCTTAATCAAGTTATAGGATAACACTTGCTGAATTAGCTGAGTTGATGATTTAGCTACAGGAATTTATACATCCAAGTAATTCACCATTGGGAGCTCCAATACTGTTTACGAAGAAGAATGATGGAACTCTCAAACTTTATATAGATTACAGACAATTAAATAGGGTAATAGTGAAAAACAAGAATCATTTTTCACGGATAGGTGATTTTTTTATTAACTTAAGGAAACCATTATAGTTTCGAAGATAGACATGATATCAGTATACTATTAGCAAAGAATTAAGGAGCTAGATGTACCAAAAACCATATTTAAAACTCATTAAAGACATTACAAGTTCCTAGTAATGTCATTTGGATTAACAAATGCACCAGTAATGTTTATAGATTTAATAAATTGGGTTTTCCAACCCTAATTGGATAAGTTTGTGGTGGTATTCATAGATGATATCTTGGTCTACTCTAACTCATATTTGGAGCATGAACAACACTTGAGGCAAGTATTACTGACCTTAAGGAAGTATCAATTATATGTTAAGCTAAGTAAGTGTGAGCTTTGGCTGAAAGAAGTGGTTTTTATATGATATGTCATATCTGTTAAGAAAATATTTATGGATCCTATGAAGGTTGAAACAATGTTGGAATGAAAAAAAACCTACAAATATGACTAAGATCAATAGTTTTTTTAGGTTAGTTGGATACTACAAAAGGTTTAAAAAGGGATTCTTGACTATAGCAGTTTCAATGATCTAATTAACTCGAAAAGAGACAAAGTGGTTTGGTCAAAAGAGTGTGAAGAGAGTTTCCAAGAGTTAAAGAAAAGGCTTACTACCATTCTAGTATTGGCACTTCCTTCGGGAACTAAAGGGTTTGTGATCTATAGTGATGCATCAAATAAGGGTTTTGGTTATGCATTGATGCAACATGGAAGAGTCATTTCTTATGCCCCGAGACAGTTAAATCTTTATAAGATTAACTACCATTGTGCATGATCTGGAGTTGGCTACAGTAGTATTTCCATTACGTGTATGGAGGCATTACTTGTATGGATCTCGGGTCTAGATTTTTACAAATCATAAAAGCTAAATATATTTAATGACCCAGAAAGAATTCAATATATAATAGGAAAGATGGGTGGAGTTAATTAAAGATTATAACCATGTAATAAATGACCACCTGAAAAGGAAAAATGTTATTGTCAATGCCTTTAGTCACAAAAAGTAAAGTAGTGTCAATTAAGCCAGAAGCTTGGGATGGAAAAGAGTTAAGAAAAATTGATGACAAGATAGAAATTAGACTAGGGGACTCCCTGTCAACTCAGTTTGAAAGTACAATCCATACTTTAGGATAAAGTATTTGAGGCCCAACATAAAGAAGTTGAATTAGACAAAGTGAAAATTAAGGTGAAGTTAGGAATTGAGACTCAGTATCAGATATTAGATGATGGAATGATAGTAATGGGAAGATAAATATTTTTGCCAGAGGACAAGGATCTGAAGGATGAAGTGCGGAAGGAAGCCCACAAATCAAGATTTGTTGTACATTCAAGAAGTACAAAAATGTACAGAGACTTGAAAGAATATTATTGGTGGCCAAACATAAAGAAAAAAAATAGTTGTGTATATGGTCAAATATGGTGTATGTCAACAAGTAAACACGGAACATCAAAAGCCAACAAAGTCATTGCAACTACTTTTGATACCTTAGTGGAAGTTAGAAGATATCACTATGAACTTTGTGACAGGATTGCTTAGAGAAAAGAAGGGCAATGACACAGTCTAGGTTATAGTGGATCGATTAACAAAGTCTGCACTTTTCTTACCTATAAAGATGATATGCCTTGTTGAACGTACTAGTGGATTTCAAACACTTAAGCAAGGATTCAAAGCTTGGAAAGCTAGGGTTTTAGAGAAGTTGGGGGAGGGAAAGAAAAGTGAGGAAAAAACTTGACTTCCCTTGCATTTTCTTATGTTTTAGTAGCTATTTGAGGTAATAAACTCAACTCAAATGATTAGTTTGAATGATTATAAGCTATGTAAATTATTAAACGTACTAGTGTTAAATAACATTTGAAATTATGAAAATTAGTTGTTTATTGTGTAGTTTGATGATGAGATAATGTTAGTTTGCATGAGAAATGATTAGGTAATTTTCTAATTGAAAGAACTGTGGAGAAAAATTCATACCCTTACCCTTGGGATTTTCTGCCTGGCTAAAACAATGGTGAAGTTGGGATTATTTGATAAGATTGCTATGAAATTTGTATGTAAATGTGTTGATATGAGTAATTAATGTATGGGTAACACACGAATTATATGAATTGAAAAAAAAAATTCTGCCTACCATTTGTGAAGGCATTCAGCCAAATAGAGAAGAAATAGGGAAATAAGATTTTGATTAATTTGATACTTAAATCATGCTTGATATTCATGTGTAAAATAAATTAAAAAATTTACATGGGTAGTGTATTATGGTCATTCGAATAAAGATGATGAAAAATAAAAAAATTAATTTAATTCATTAGTCATGTGTACAAATGAATTAAAGAAACATTAATAAATTTACAGATAATCGATTTAATTGATGAAACAAGATATGACAAAGCCATATTAGATGGTAATTTGAGGAATAATTGGTGGGTAAATTGGAAATTTTTGGATATATGAATTTAAGTGGTTTTAGAAGTAAATGAGTTATAGAAATTCAATTTTAGACAAATGTCATATGATGTTGTGTCTTTTATGATATAGGATGATATAGGAGAGACTATGATAGCAGGACAAAAGCATCAGGGTGATATGTATAGGGCATAAATAACAGGTAGGTGCTAGGCAACTTGAAGTTTATTTATTAATTTGATTAAATTATGTAATTTTAATTTTCTTAAATGTCATAGATATATTTTTGAAACTTTTGTTTATAAAATGTGGAGGAACAACTTACCCGGTAACGAAGCTAGTGTGTGGTTTTGGGCGGAGGAACTAGTTACCTGGTAGTGTGATTAGTGCCTGTTTACCTGTAAGTGGGGTTAGTGCATGGTTTTGGGTTGAGGAATCAATTGCCTAGTGATTAGGGTTAGTGCTCGGGAATTTAGGCAAATGGCATCGGTTTTTTAAGACATGAATGTTTGTGATTTGGCAAGGTGGTTCAATAGGACCATATAAATTGATCTGAAAAGGTGATTTGTGTATATGTCATGTTTTATATGTGTGTTAGAGGCTAAGAAATACAATATTATATGAATTATTTATAATTTGTTTTACCTTGATTTCAGTTTCGTATCAACCCCGTGCTGATTTAAAGAATTATATCATATCTTTTTAAACTCTCATTTTGAAATTGTAATTAAGTTAATTCTTATGTTTTATAATGTTTGATCTTAAAATTTATTATTAGAAGTTTAAATTAGACATGAACTTATTTTATATTAGTTTCTAGGAATTTAAGTTAGTATGGTTAGATTATATCATTGTTGCTATGTAAATTTGTAAGATTTAATGTGTATGTTTTATTTCTAGAATTGAAATGTTGAGAATGGTATAATTTTGAATGGTTGAACTATGTGAACATGATGGTGTTAATGAGAAAATTTGAAGTATTGTCGATAACTTGGTATCGATAATACAATGGAAACTCTGTTGGATTTTTGGTAAAAACATTGACTTCCTTTTTATAAATATGTATGATGAAATGTTGATGTGTGATCGATGTAAAAGTTAAAGGTGTTACAAGTGGTGTTAATGCCATAAACTCCAGTAGCAATGAAAATGAATTTTTTCCACAATAATTGATTCCATTAACAAAAAAACTAAAAGATGAGAGAGTTTTATTTTACCATACCTCACATAATACTATTTACTACAATATCATTTTTTTCTTCATTTTGTTTTCTTTTTCAATTTCAATTTCATCCTTCAATAGTAGACTTACTAGGGATTGAGTTTCATAAATTCTTTTCAATTTATTTTTTACGAGGTTATCCTATACTTATAACTCGAACCGCGAGTTTGATAGGCCGACTCAAGTTTTTTTGCCTTTTTTCTAATTAACTTTTTTTCTCAACTTTGTTCTTCAATATTAGGCTAATTAGAAATTAGGCTATATAATTTGTTTTGGTCTACTTTCTATAAGTTTATTTCCATATAATGATTCGAGTCATGGGTTGGCAAGTTAACCTTAGTAGACTCGAGTTTTTTTGCCTCCTTTTTTAATCAATTTTTTTTTAATTTCATCTTCCAACACTAGGTTGATTGAAAATTGGACTTCATAATTTGTTTCAATTCACTTTTTAATGGATTATCTCAGTCTTATAACCAAAGTCACTAGTTTGATAGGTTAACCTAGGTTGATTCAGTCTTTTTTTTTTTTTGCTTTTTTTAAT
>Ga0307515_10011395_pt1 | contig 16875 bp, 24 predicted proteins | sample 17_EM_MG_FD_194513 | JGI IMG/M metagenome (GOLD analysis project Ga0307515, IMG submission 194513) | Populus trichocarpa ectomycorrhiza microbial communities from riparian zone in the Pacific Northwest, United States - 17_EM | ecosystem: Host-associated > Plants > Roots > Unclassified | place... | reverse complement strand
CTCAGACATGGATCTGATGGATGAGGACGAAGTCACCAAACTGGCAAACGAACTTAAGATGTATCAACGGGAGCTGGAGGTTATCGAAGCTGCATACAGGAAGGCAGGGGGACGAGGGAAGCTGGAGCCCCAAAGGGTGGGAAGGTCCTCCTCCTCCGACTAGGGTTCAGCGGCTTGTACTCTGCTCTCACACTATTTATCGTGCTCGGCCACATAGCATACATAGGACAACGGGACATATACAATTGTGTACGGTACAATGAGTTGTTTGCATAGGGATTTTCAAAACCGCGTTTCAAAAGCGAGAGCTGCCTACAATGAAGAGAGAAAAACAAACTGCCCCGGAGAGGCTTGAACTCTCGACCTTGTGATGACATAACCCAATGATTACATAACAGTCACACGCTCTAACCAACTGAGCCACGGGGCAATATGTTACGGGTTCCGTCAGTGCAAATATAGACCTGCATCTAACAGCGCTGGTCATATGCCATTACCCTTGATTGCAGCCGGGGTGACGTATTCCGCTGTCTCCCGTCTCCCCCATGCCACTCCCTAGACCTCATTTTCTGACCCGCCCACTACGCGAAGACATTGGGACATCATTGAGCAAGGCTGCTCACCAGCGAACACGGCATGCCGCGTCCGAACGTTACAATGCGATCCGTAGCTTTTTCAAGCAACAAAATCTTCGCGTTCCTTCACCGAAGAGCTCTCCAAACCCTGCACCTCTCGGATACCGGGCCTCCTACGGAGAGTCGTTCCTTGCTCGTTCGACGTTCAACGGGGCGAGGACATCCGCTCGCGCCTTGCACACGACCAATGTACTGTTGAAGCAAGGGCGGTCGTCACAACCTCCATGGCCGTCAACATCCAGTAACGCAACAACTCATGGCAAAATCTTAGGGGAATCACATCGGGATGCTAAACACGAAGCGGAAGAAATTGAAGACAACGGTCGTGTGCCTAATCATCTGGACAACTACCCCGCATTCCTTCGCCGTCTTGCCATGTCCGTTCCGAATATCCCCAGACCAACCAGAGACGACCTACTGACAGTCGCAGACGGGTTTTGGCAGCGTGCTCGCATTCGCTTCCGATGGTTTACAATCAAGTCGTTCCGCAAATTCAACGCGGATGATATCTCGGCGTTCGTAACGTGGTTCTTGATGAGCCAAACGATATGGGTCTTGCTGGGGACGTGAGTCCTGGTTTCTCTGCTGTGAAGTACAGACACTTAGGTTGGATCCAGAACGACATTCTTTTCCGTGGTATTTGCGATCGCGAACAGTCTGAGCCTCCAAGGTCTGTTGCTTCACTTACTAACGGGACCGACTTGAGGCTTACCTTCACTGATTCAGAGTACATTGCCCACGCCCTGAGCGATTATCTGACCGCCGAGACCGGTGCCAAGATTATCTTCGAATCCGCCATCGTACCGAAGTGGAAAGACTCCCGCATATCGTTCAAAAATGTCTACGTTGTTCGTCGCCCAAATTTCGCTAGAGACAAGCCGCAAAGCGAGGCCCAAGCTACCGCCATAGGCTATGACATTAGTAACCACCCGCTGGTTCACGGAAGCGGGGAAGAGGAGGAAGAACCGCATCTCCCAGACCTCTCCGAAGAAGACACAAGTTACACTCAGTTTGATCTTACGGTTGATTCCATCGATGTGACCCTCTCGTTGTGGAGGTGGTTGGATGGCAAGGGGCTCGTTGAAGATGCGGTAATCAAAGGTGTCCGTGGGGTTCTTGGTAAGTTGTTCCTTCCCAGTCATGGGGCTCCTACTCACCGCAGGCGCAGACCGTAAGGCAGTTACTTGGGACCCCGACCACCCGCTTGACCCAGCCCTGTTCAGGCATCGTGCGCAGCCTGGGGACTTTGAACTGGAATCGCTCCAGCTAGAAGATGTTCTTGTCACGGTCTACCAACCAGGAGGATTCCGACCATATACTGCGTCTATCTTCCGGGCCGATATCCGCACGTTCAGGAAGCAATGGGTGTTCTATGATTTCCTTTCTGCAGAGAACATCGTGGGACAGTTTGATAACTGTTTGTTCAGTCTGCACAAGCCACAAAGCATTGGACGTACCAATGAGCAAGATCTATTGGACGGGAAGTGGGCCCGTATGGTATGTCTTCCCCATTTAGAAAATTGACCGATGCTGACCCGATGACAGTCCCGTTTCCGTATCGATGGTGTGAACATCGACCACATCCAGGCAGCTACTACCGAGGGTGGACCAATGTCCTGGATCAAGGCGGGTAAGGTTGATGCGGTTCTCGATATCAAGTTCCCGCATGATATCGAGGAAGACGTCTTCGATGCTATTCTCGGTGAAATCGCAGACGCGATAACAACCGCAACAACTTCGCTCTCCTTAAGCGATCGAATCCCGGGTCAGCGGCAGTTGGCAAAACCTCCACTAACCGCTCCCTCCAACGCAGAAGACGATGAGCAGTCACAGAAGGGTGGGAACTTGATCATCGATATCGATCTGCGATTCAGGGACTTGAAGGCGGCCGTCCCCATCTTCACCAACGATTTGTCATACGTAAACAACGCCGCTGTTCGGCCGATTGTCGCATTCATGAAGTAAGTCCACTGCTACCCCCAACGATCTCCAATACGAATGAAGGGCTGACATTCCGCTAGTGCAAACAGGACCCTGATTCCAATCCATTGTAGAGTTATAACGAGTATAGACAACTTTGATGGCTCTTGGACTGTACGTACATCCGTTGGTCCATCCCCAGGCTCCATACTGAATTCTTGTGCTCTTTGCAGATGTGGGAAAGTAAGTGTACCAAGACGCTCGAGTCTGCCCTGAGATACTAAATTTTCCTTCTAGCCGGATTGATGGATTCTATGGCCATCAAGGTATGCACCCACCTGGTGTTTCAGCAGTTGTTCGCCTGGCTAACCTGACCACTAGGTGTATGACGCCATGGCATTCCACGTCTCAAACCAGGCGAATACACCGCACCGCGTTCGAACGGTTGGAATCTGGAGCTTGCAGATGACCGCCAGCGCCCTCCTTTCTACCCTCCGCACACTCGTTGATCCGCTCACGGTGCGGCTACGGGAGATATACACCAACCCCTCCTCCTTCGATCTAGCATACATTTAGAAGGACTGTAGGTCCACACCACATACATAGACGACGAAATCTAGCACACTCGATAGAGATCACCATTCCGTTGGAATGCCGCTGTTGAAGCTAAGTTTGGGCTCAGTAACGGTGATCGATGTTGACCGATCATCGATTTGGCTTTTGACTTGAGACCACGACCTTCCATGGCGAAGAAACAACACAGTACCGCACCGCCGAACCCTCATAATATCACGAACAGGGATATCATGCAGAGGTTGAACTTCCTGTACCAGGCGAGCGCTTACTTATCGTCTCTCTCTACCACCAACGGTAGCGTGGTCCCGAAAACAGAACCGGAACCCCAGACTATCACGTCATCCGATCCGAAGGGGAAAGAGGGACAGACAGAGGAAGTACCCCTTGTTACTCCTGCATATTTGTCCAGAGCATACATCAGCTCTATGAGGGCCATTGGCCAAAAGACTGTAGTTAAGTTGTGAGTTTGTTCGTTCCTGTTACGGCTGAAGGTCGTGACATGCTGGATCTTGTAGGGACCCTTCTGTGAAACGTACAATATGCAAAGGCTGTGATACCCTCCTGATACCTGGTATTGCGGCGACTGTTCGATCAAAGTGTTCGTCTCATGCTACCTTTCTCTTCGGAAAAACACTCAGCACAACTGCCGTACGCAGCTTCACCCTCGCATAAAAAGCTGGTTAGACTCTCGTGTCTGAATTGCAAGGCTACGCGACGGATACCAGCGCCACCGTTGTCACAGGACCATTCTGGTCCTCCTCCAGACCCCGAGTCGGCCATGCAGGTCGATGGCGCGGGAGTCGAAGGAAAAGGAAAAAGGCGGAAGCGGACCAAGAAGAAGGCTGTGTACAAACAACCATTCTTCGAACGCCCAGATCACATTTTGTTCCGTGGAAACGGGGTGGTCGTTAAAACGGAAGGCCCCGCCACATGAAATGACCACGTAGGTGCCGAGTCAGTTAAATGGAAGGCCGTTATCGATTGACTAGAGATGGGATTGAGTGGTTTCGTTAACGTTGATAACGTGCGGTATCTTCTATGGAAATACAACAGACGTCTATACGATACAACGGAGATAACCTTCCTAAATAATGTCTGTGTATGCAACAACAGGGTTGGTGAGTAGCAATAGGCAGGGGTATGGTTATGGTACAAATGTCCAGGAAAAACGAAGCCCAAGGAACCGACATGAAAAGGGAAATGCATCCCGAGGCAAGGGAGCGTGACAAAGAGGAGGACGGAGGCATCGAACCAGGAAACGAATACAGTGTAGGGAAATCACATCCGAGGCAGCGTTGGAGCTGAGAACGCTTTCCGATGTAACGAACGTTTCTTTTCCAAAAGCCCGTCTGGTGGGACCTCCCCCCGGACGGTGCCGAAGAGCTTTTGGTAGATTGGTGAGGTCGTGGGGTTGGCATTCAGAAGAGGGCTCTGCAATGGAGCACCCGGTTCGGAACTTTCCCCAGGATTAGAGAAACGAATCTCAGATACCTCTGACGTCGTTCTCGGTATACTTTCCGTCGGAGAAGCTCCTCCAGCCCGGGGTCGGTGGGATTGCGGAGTCCGTAGGAGTGTCGCGGGATAGGGGGAGTAGGGATGGGGTTCTGTTACTGGCGGTAACCCCGAAGTTGGGGGTCGTTGGATGACAGCGGAGAGCGACAGCGGTCTGGAATTTCCGCTTTCTCGTCGTCTGTCCGAATCGCGACGTGATTGAATGGAATTGGTCCCAGTGATAAACGAATGACGGGGCGAGTCAAGGTTCGTGTGCGAGGGAGGCTGAGTGGAGTTGCGTGATTGTCCTGTACTCTCCGTTGTGGATGTGGGTTCGGAGGTTGAGCTCAGGTCCAGGAAAGAATAGATTGTCAACCTCCCTCCCTCATTCACCTGTTCCATCTGGGGTTCCGACGGTTTTGTCGGTTCTTTGTCGCTGGTGTGGCTGGAGTCGGTCACTATTTGTGCTGGAGGGATCAAAACTGAGGTTTGAGGGTCATCAGTATTGGCACGGTGGTATTGGGGACGAGGTCCAGCAGGTTTAGGAACACTACTTCGCCGATTGAGACCTAGCGAAGGGGTGTTCTCCAAATCTGCCTGTAGAGAACTCCGGATGTGGACACCCAGGTAAGGCTGGTCTACGGCCTCTGGTGAGTGAACGACGTCGTGATCACCAATATCGTGTAGGTGTTGAGTTGGAGAAGGTGAAGATGTTGTAGGGGATCGCGGAAGAGTTGGGGGAGAGGGTTCGGACTGTGGATATGTAACTTGTGGAATGTTAACGGGAAAAAAATCAAGCGAAACCTCGCTGACTGGTGACTGTGCGGGGGGTTTTCGTCCTTGACCCAGCCCACCGGGTTGAATATCAAGAACATCAGTGATGTCGATAACTTTATGAATACTGGGTTCGATGAAATTGAAGTCTCCGCTCCCCTTCCGCTGACGACGGCGCCAGAGGATAAAACCCAGGATAGGAAAGGCGATCACTCCCAGAAATATACCCACGACGATCCCCGCGATGACACCCTTCGGGATGCCGGTGCCAGAGGCCGAACTGCGAAATGAGTTATAGGTAATTCCGAAACGGGTCACAAAAGAGCGAGGGTACTTGCATTGACACACCTGAAACAGATGTGGTGTTGATGTATCCAACGGCAAGGAGATTATTTTCCGCATTTGTGATGATCAAGGAGTGTACGTGTTCAGGATCAAGTCCAGTCGTGTAAAACAACACAGTGCCTTCTTTCCATGCTGACTGGGCATTGTATTGTGTCGTCTCTCCGTCAAGGGTAATGTTGTAATAACCGGCCGTGGGATCTCGAAGACCAAAGACGGAGACGGCAGTTCCTACTCGGGCAACGTGAGTTGGAACGCGCTGAGAGGCGACGGGTAGATGATATTTACCGTTGAACGTCAGCTGGGCTGAATCTCCCAACCGACTCGTCAGGTGGAAAAATCTGCCGGCAGCAATGTTCTCACGAAACGACCACCAGCCCCTATACGCGACGCTGGCGTCGTCAACCGTCTCTGAGTGGACGGTCGCACTAACAACCAATTAATAATGGGAATAAGATTTTGACGCGTTGACCCACTTATCCAAGTTCATCGCCTCCACGGCGCTGGTAATAACCGCCCTGTCAAACGCGATAAATGAAGACGGTGATGATAATGTGTCCGCGGTTAGGGTGACCGTATGCGTGTCGAGTTGTAGGCCCGAGTACGAAGCGAGGAGGTTAGCCAGAGGGTTGGCAAAACCTCCACCACCGTTTCTGCTGTCCAAACTGACTTGGAACTGGGCACAAGTTGCATTTCCGTAGAGATCAATGCCAGTGCCTGTGCAAGAGTCAATCGATCGAAGGTCAGGGACGTGAGCACTTTTCAGGGATTCTCAGGGGAACGAGAATGGAGACGCACCGAACCAGGTAATGGAAAGAGAACTGCCATTCTTAGAGGATATCTGCAAACTCGTGCCATCGCCCACCAGTCCTGAGGTCGAAGGAAAACCGGAATTCGAGTAGTAGGGAGTCCAGCCCGAGGTCGCATTTTGGGCGACAGTATTAGGGAAGAAGGGGTCGTATCTTATGGTGGGGGAAGTGTTATCGATCCCAAGCTGAAAGGCGACGGCCATACATGCGTCGGTCGAGAAAAAAGCCTGGAGGAGGAGGACAGGCTTCGGACATCTACTTCATCATCCACTGGTCTGTATATACTTATCCCAGCAAAGGCTTCTCCGGATGACCGGAAGGTCATTGGAAGTACAAGCTGATGTCACCATACCGACCAGCCTCGCTGCAAAGCATTTGTACATAAGTGACCATGGCCATCAAGCCACGCCTGATGCGAGTATCGTTCATACAGATTTCCCCGGTGAATTGGTTTCAAGATACTTCCACCCTTGACCAATTTTGGTCTATTCAGTCCTGGGAGCAGATTTCAAGCGAAAGAGGAAAGAAGACATCACCCTCCTTCAAGTACAAGCCACGCATCCCAGATCATCCTTCCCACGGCCATTTCGCCTTTCTGCTCCTCCCCAATGAGCTCTAGTAGTGCCCGGAAAATAGCCAACGCCTCGGGCAGAAACCTAATCACCGACGGTTTCTATCCCATGCTCCTTTCAAATGTCCACTCTGCAGCCCCAGACCTCCCCTTGGATCCGGTGGTGTTCAGATCCCTTCTGCTGTGCATCCTGGCTTCCAGGGGCATGAGTCTTCTCCTCCGATCCCATGACGAGGACGTTTCCCTCGTTCAGAACATTACAGCCCTGGTGAGTGTTGGTTCGGGTTTAGTTGGCCCACCCCACAAGAGTGTATGGGGACGCCACGTATCAATCCCGCAGACCGATCGGGGATCCATCCGCTGATAATCATTCAGACTCTATCTAAAGTGTTTGGATTCCCGACACAGAAAGTCAGAATCAGGTCTAGGCACTCTCCTTCGGACCTTTTGCACTCTTTGTTCTTGAGCGACAAACTCCCCTTTCGCAGACCCTGCGGACGCCGACCCGGCCGAAACATCCCCCGAACCTCGTCCGAACCAAACGAACTTCCCCACTCGACCCCTCTCAGCAAGGACAACAGTTTTGACGGGGTGCCAAGTAGACAAAACGTCCCGGAGCGGCGTCCCCAAGTTAGATTGCCCGAGTTGCATACAGATCCACAAATCTCCACTAGGGATTTTGACGCCATTTCTGTCGTTTCATCTGATAACCTATCACTTCCGAAGGCGGTGGTTATCACTGGGTTGGAACATGCTGGAACCCCTGCCCAGCGTGCCTTGCTTCAGGCACTCTCTGATCAATCATTTGTCTTGGAGGATGACCCAGAAACTGTCTGGAGACTACCGCCAGATTTCATGGTCGTCTACGTATGTGCCAACGATGCTTGGGAACGACCCAAGATACACTCGTCACTTGTAATTATGGCCTCCTTCGTCACTCGAATTGCTGCGTGACTTATTCAAACAATCATCAGCTAAATCGGTTTGCAATGAGCGTCAGTGTATTTCCAAGCGCGTCAACCCGTCAGTCCCTTTCCCTCGTGCGCTCGGAAATGCAAGCACCGCCCATCAATCCATCACCCATAATTTCTCCTTCTGAGATCTCATATTTGCGTTCCCTCTCCGTATACGTCAGCCCTTCACTGTCCCTATACGTCGACGAGTTGTTTACGGCCGCACGGCACCACCACGAGCTCGACGGGACCTTGTTAACTTCTCGGGCACACAGGGATGCGGAATCGTTGATCCGGGTTCAGCGGTTGCTTTCTGGAGACAGCACTTCAACGGAGCTGATTCGGTCGTACGAGATGGAGGACAAGGTCGGAGGGGAATCCTCGGATGGGTTTGTCGATCCGGCCAACGATCTATTCGACCCAGCGCAGCCGCCCAGGCGCGACAGCTGGCTTATGATGGGGAGACTTCGAGCAACAATCATTTCAGAAAAGGGGCCAGATTCTACGGGGTATACGGACAGTACAATCCAGCTGGAATTGCAGAGGATGGATGTGTCGGAAGTGGATATCGCGAGAATTATTCCTCGGGTGTTGACCCATCGGCTCCGGGTTAGGGATGGACCAGACCACGAGATCCTTTCGAGCGCTGTTTTCCCAGCCGTGCTGACTGGACCGGAAAAGGTGGAATCCCATCGGAGGACTGTCAAGGAGATTATGGTTCAGATCATTGGGGAAACGTGAGCGTTATCCATCAGAGCTTGGTGATGCTATTGGGTTACTTTGGGGAATGACCGTGGTCACGGACTCTGGACATGGAGCTGGGATTGGATAAGCCAGATACTTACTAACTGCTGTAGTCGAGTAGGTATGTAAGGAGTGTGAGTTATGGCTTACCAAGTAGAGCTTCCCGCCTCCACGTGAGATTGAGAATGGTACCTAAAGTACTGTAACGCCACTGCTTTGGGATCAGTTTGTAATCACTGGCCGGGCCGGGTCGGTCCCTATATAAACCGTGCTCGAGGGCAATCTTCTCTACATCCTTTCTTATCATCCATCCAATCCGTCATGACCGTCATCGCAGTCACCTCACTCGATCAGTTTAGGGAGATTGTGGGTTCATCTTATCGTTATTACACCTGAGACCTGTTAGAGAACTCACTTTGAATCACCGCTCTTTGGCCGATTCATTAGATCGCCAGGGACAAGGTCGCCATCTTCGACTTTTGGGCAGCCTGGTGTGGTCCATGCCGAGTGATCAGCCCCATCTTCGAACAACTCTCCGAAAAGACCCCATCCGTCGATTTCTACAAGGTCGATGTTGATGAGGCCAGCGATATCTCCCAGGAAGTCGGTATTAGAGCTGTAAGCATCTTCCATTGGATTCGTGGTCGTGGTTCTGACACGCGGACCAGATGCCCACTTTCATTGCCTTTAGGAACGGAAGCGAGGTCGGTAAAGTCGTTGGCGCAGTTCCCCAACAGTTGCAGGTTCGCTCCTCTCACCTAGACATGCGCATGATTCTTGAATACTGACTACTACTTCAAGACTCTCATCAGCAGCAACGCCTAAAACACTTATTCCGGTAGACTTCAACCCAAAATGTGCCCCATACTTGTAATCATACGCCGATGTAAATTCCGAGTGGGATTACATGTTTCGCTGCGGTGTGGGACCCGTATGTCCTTCGAAGTAGACCCAGGGAGTGAGCGAAGCGATACAGAGCTGATCGACAACGATCGGTGCACATTGTCATTGTCGAATTCAGGGGACCGAGTCCGCCCGACGAAGTCTGGCGTTGCCGGAAAAAACTGAAAATTTCCGGGGACACGATGACTTTGCGCCATCAATACAAAGATGGAGTTGGGAAGCCAAAAACGCGACCGACGCCGGCCGCCAGAAAGAACAAGGGTTATGTAAAAATGGCTCAAGTCAGAACGTACGTTAATATGGGTTATCGATAAGTATGTGTGTATGTCCAAGTTAGCATCTTCCCAAAGTACCAATGCGGGGTTGTGCAAATCCAGTGCCGCATTCAGACAATCCCATGCTACCGAAGTAGAGACCGCTCGCAAGACAGAACGAAAGACACCAAGGTATCGCAAGCCCATATGACTATTGTGGCGCCGTATTGTAGAACATCCAATAACCACATCCCGACCGGAAAATGGAGATTACCCAGCCATCCGTTGCGCGGGGCGAGTGAACCGGAGGTCCGAAACGGCGCGCAACCACAGCCGTTCGCCAGAAATGTGCATAATGGCGGTGAAAGATACCTCTGCACCGTAGTAGACCACGGGTTAGTCATAGGCTGTGGCGCAGATGGAGATCTCAGATCCGGAGTCGGATGAGGAGGGATGATCGGGTAGCGTCGCTGGAATTTATCTTCTCTCCGCCCGCCCGCCCGCCTTACCTCCCGCTCCCATGTTCTTATTCTGCTGCCGGGGGAGTAAATGCGCATACAGTCAGGGTTCGCTGCGGGCCGAGGTGGTTTGCCGGATTCGTCGGACCGATTGATGTCGCCATTGCCGGCGGCAATGACTCTCGGACGCATGGAAATGGACAGCTCGGGGCAAGCTCCGGGCGGGCACACCTTTAGACTTTCCGTCATCCGCCAGCACCACAAGGCGTCGTAGGTCGCCATCCAGGTCATCAATAACTCATCGTAACCCGTTTCGACAGCGCGAGCCACTGCCCCTCGCCGCCTCCCCGTCTTCTGGTGTAGTCCCGCCAAGGTGAGATCTGCCTAGAACACCCTTTGCATCCATTTATGGGTCTACCAGAGGCTGTGATCCTGACACAAGCTGGTGCAGCAGTATTAGAGCAAACATGAGTGGCTTGAAGAAGGGAAAGAAGCGGCAATTTGTCTCCCTCCCCTCCCAGGACGACATCACTGTTGTCGAACATCCCGACGTCAACAAATCGTCCATCTCTAAAATAGATGATCAGCATAGGCTGGGTGTCGGTGCAGCGTCTCCAATCTCTGGGCATGGGTCCCTGGACCCAAACCTAGTGGAGGAGCATGGTCGCCTCCGCCGAGGACTGTCTGCAAGGCAGGTACAGATGATCGCAATTGGCGGTGAGCAAACTCCTTCCATCCCAGAATCTACGCGAACGGGCTGATCTCTCGTGGATCGACAGGGACCATCGGAACGGGTTTATTTTTGGGTACCTCAAAATCATTGGCTCAAGGCGGACCTGCGAGCATTCTGATTGCCTATTCTGTCGTCGGTTCCATTGTATATATCACGCTCTTGTTACTTGGCGAGATGGCCACCCAGTACCCCGTCGCCGGTATGTATGGTCACCGCACATCTTCTACTTGGTGTAACAGACAATGAACACCACCGATCTAGGTTCCTTCAACGCATACGCCCATAGATTCTTCTCCCCATCGTACTCCTTCGCTTTATCGTACAATTATTGGTTCAACGACGCTGTTTCCGTCGCTTCCGACCTTATCGCAGCTCAAATTCTCCTACAGTTCTGGACGACCTGGCACCCTTGGGTTATCAGCGTGGTGTTCTGGGTATTCCTTGTCGGTGTTAACGCCATTGATGTCGGCGCTTACGGTGAACTCGGTAGGACCAACAGGCTTTATATGTCTGCTGGAGGTAATTGACTGTGCCATAACAGAATACTGGCTTGCTTCTCTGAAGGTCGCTACAATCGTGGTGTTCATCATCATCGGTATAGTGGTCAATGCTGGCGGAAACACCTCCCACGAGTACATTGGCGGTAAGAATTGGAGGGTAGGCGACGCACCGTTCGTTGGGGGCTTTGGAGGCTTCGCTCGCGTATTTGTGACCGCTAGTTATGCTTGTGAGTGTTTATATCTCTTCATGCGGGGCGTGATTCTCGTGTTGACCGTGTGTTCGTGTAGATGGTGGCACTGAGAGTTTGGGAGTCACCGCCGGTGAGACCAAGAACCCGTCTAAGAATATGCCCAGGGTCGTAAAGGCTGTTTTCTGGCGGTGAGGGTCCAACGCATCACGCGAACAACGGGGTCTAATGGACTGTTCTAGAATCCTTATCTTCTACATCCTTTCAATCCTCATCATCGGCTTGAATGGTCGGTCCTCAAAAAATCCCAAATCCTCTGCCACGACTGACTTGGGCACACCACAGTTCCGTACAATTACCCTGGTCTCTCCACAAAATCCACGACCACCTCTCCGTTCACCATCATCTTTGAGATGGCAGGATCGAGAGTCGCAGGATCCTTTGTCAACACTATCATCGTCTCGACCGTTCTCTCCGCCGGAAATCACGCTCTCTTCACTGGAACGCGAGTCCTCTACAGTCTAGCTATAACCAAACCCGTCGCTCACGCTCCAAAGATCTTTGCATGGACCACGAAGAGAGGTGTTCCCCTTCCTTCTCTGCTTGCGACGAGCAGCATCAGTGTGCTGTGTTTTGGGAGTAGCTACATCGGCAGTGGTCAATTGTGGTCGTGGTTACAAAACATCGTCGGTGTTTCGAACCAGATTGCATGGTTATCGATCGGCTTGGCAAGCTGGAGGTTCAGGAAAGCGTGGGTTGCTCAGGGTCGCCCAATCGAGGAGATGAAGTTCAGAGCGAGGTGGACTTGGCCATGGGGTCCATATTTTGTGGTAAGCTGTCAAAATAATTGTTGTTGGTACCGCCAACTCGTCACTAATTTTGGGTTAGATAATCTCCGTGTCTGTTATCATTTTGGGTGAGTGTTCATATATTGGAGGTGCATCATAGGCGCTCAATGTGGTGATAGTTCAAGGATGGTCCACTGTATTCCCCAAATTCTCGGCTATCGACTTTGTGTCATTATACCTTGAGTACGGCGCCTCTTTACCCTCACTTGCTTTTCCTCTAACGCGCGACATGTAGGATTCCCGTTATGATCGTAATGTGGTTTGGTTGGATTGCCGTCCGTCACTTGACAAGGCAGGTGGCCACTCTCGATACCACGTCACCCAACAAGGGTGTCCTGGATATTGTTGATCTGCGAGCGATGGACCTGACGAGCGATGAATATCAAGATGTTACCGATGATGACGACGAGGAGGCTCTGAGACAGAAGAGGATGTCACAGGGCAAGAAGCGCTTCTTCTGGAGGATATACTATCTGGCTGCCTAAGGGGTGTCGGCCAGGATACACCGACAGCGGGGACAGTGCGACCGTCGTTGTTTGGAAGATGTTTATTAGGTATAATAGGCCTGCACTGCATGACCCCCCTTCCCCGCCGCTTCCAGCGGTGTAATAGACCATACATATGATAGACCATACATTCCAATGATTTTCAGTTGCTTGTCACTTTAAATTTCATTCCTCGCCGATGTCCTCGTTCCAAACTTCCGGGTTCGCTTCGATGAATTTTGTCATGAGATCTTTACATTCCGTCGAATCTAGGTTGATGATCTCGACGCCGCGTGAGATGAGGAAGTCCTCGCCACCTACGTACGACGGGAAAACGAAACGTAAACTGCGAGGTTGGGGACCGGAGGGTTGCACATATGAACGCGTTGACAATGAGACTTACCAACGAAAGTCGTGTTTTCGCCCAGTACGACGCGTCGGATGCCAAATAGAATGACTTTTAAAGTCGTACTCAGCGAATAGTGTAGATGTAAGGGCGATATGGCGTACTGGCACCAGAGCACATCGTGCAAGGTGAGAGGGTGGTGTACATCCTGGGTACGACGGGGGCATCACAGTCACAAAGCGCTTGGCAGGGGGTGTGGGCTTACGTGCAGTCCTTGTACACCGACGCTGGTAACCGCTGCAACCGTTCACGGTAAGTGGTCCCAGATCACCGTGGGCGGGCGATAGACAAGAGTATACTTACCCCGATGTTTTCCAGACAGTCGATCTCTCCGTGTTTGGTCGGGCTCCCCTCTTGGACCCTCTTGTTCCTCCCGACCCCAATCAACTTCCCGTCACTGGAGAACTAACAGCGTACAATCGAAGGCTTGTGATCAGTCTCGGAGAAATTTTAATGGACGCAGGCTCAGGCTTTGCTTACAAGAGCTCCGCCAATCGGAATTCCACCCTCCTCGAGACCGAGTCTGGCTTGCTGAATCGCAACACCCATACTCTCCAGATCCTTGGCCAACGGTTCTTTCGTAGGCGGTGTTGCGATTATTCCGGTTTCCGGGAGCAGCATCGCCGGGAATCCACTGGGTCGAGGTCAAGAATGTGTTTTTCTTATCGCGCAGCTATATGGAATCGGAAGCGTCGGTCCTCCCACCCGGAGAACAGAATAAGCAAGTCCACTCGCATTCGCTACACGTGGCATATTTACTGTACCCGGTCACTCAAGATAAGGATGGCCATCATTGGAAAACTTTCTAAATAGACATGACGAGAGTGGTTCGGGCTTTTTGACTTGCCGTAGGGGAGCACCCACTAGCAACGAACTGATCATCACTACCGAAGCGCATTTCCAGACTCCTCCCTTATCTCGAGAACTCCCTTATCTTCAGCCATCCATGGTATCTGCCCTTCTGGCCGTTTCCACCCGACCACGGAACCGGGCACGATACTAAATTCGCCTCACCGAAGTGCTATATATTTGGCCGCCGGTCAACCTGGACTCCCGTCGTGTGAGCCTCGCCCTCCCGCTTTCCTCCTCTCAAACAGCTCAGTCGCATATTTGTGCTGCGATGGCCGACCACACGTCCGATATCGAGAGGGCTTCTGATAGCAAGGAGGTCTCTGTGGACGTGACTGAAAAGCCCGGACCGCGCTATTACACGGACGGTGTCCAACGAAACAAGGGGATTTTTGGCAAGGCACGTTCCACTGTGCCTCGGAATCCTTTAGGCTTTTAATCCTCTCACCAGTTATGGAACATCATTGATCGACTTGACGGAGTCGAGTCCCGTGGGATCGAACGTGTGCTCCCCGATGAGAGGAACCGCACTCAACGCTTGTCCGACTGTATGTGGATGTGGCTTGCCGCAAACACCACAACCTCAACCTTCTCTCTTGGGACCCTCGGTGCTTCGATATTCGGGCTCGAATTCCGGCCCGCAGTCCTCGCCATCATCTTCTTCAACCTTCTCTCCACCATCCCCGTCGCCTTTTTCTCCACATTCGGCCCGAAACTCGGCCTCCGTCAGCTGACGCTTTCCCGGTTCTCATTCTCCCTCTACTTCCCAAATTGTTTCCCAATCATTCTGAACTCGATCGCGTGCGTTGGGTGGAGTACGATCAACTGCATCACTGGCGCTCTGACCCTCAGAGCGGTGAGCGAAGGCAATCAAACGAGGATCCCCAGCGCGGCCGCGATTGTAATCATCGCCGTTTTGACCCTTATACCGAGTTTCATTGGGTACCGATATGTGCACGCGTACGAGAGATACTCGTGGATTCCAATGATGATCGTATTCTTCATCGTCTTGGGATTGTCCGCCCAGTATTTTGATTCCGGTTCTTGGGGGGATACTCCAACCAACGTCACGGCTGCCAGTGTTTTGGGCTTTGGTTCTGCGATCGTCGGATTCGGGTTAGGGTGGAGTTCGCTCGCGGCGGATTATACGGTCAACTTTCCAGAGGAGTAGGTGTCATCTCAATACGGAGTTGACCATGGAACTTACTTTCACCAAGCGTCTCGTCTGTTCGGGTGTTCGCTTGGACGTACGTTGGGTTGAACGTCGTAAGTCCTCTATCTGGATGAAGTCATTACCTCTCTAACACTTTGGTAGCCATTGATCCTCCTGGAGACGTTCGGAGCAGCTATGATGACGACCCTCCGCAGTTCAGCACCGCGGTTTGCGGAACGCTACGAGAGGGACTCCATCGGTGGACTCCTCGGCGCAGGTCTCGATCCAGCTGGTGGCTTCGGACAATTCTGTCTCGTCGTCCTCGCTTTTGGAATCGTCGCGAATAACATCCCGAACATGTATTCCCTCGCTCTCACCACACAAGCTCTCCACCCCTGGCTTCAAGCTATCCCTCGGCCCTTCATCTGCATCATCGGAACCGTCGTCTATACTGTGCTCGCGATTGTTGGCGTTGACCACTTCGAGAGCTGGCTAGACACGTTGTTGGTTCTGCTCAGCTACTGGCTGGCCATTTACTCCACGATCGTAATTGAGGAGCACCTGATCTTCCGTCGTGGGAAGTGGGCAAACTATGAGCCTGATAGGATAGCGGATTGGAAATACCTTCCGGTCGGTATCGCGGCGTTTGTTGCATTAGGCGCTGGAGGTGAGCTGCGATGATGAATACACTGCTTTTTTATATTCCGAAACTCTGACTGTTCATTCATTCTAGTGGCCGGATTTGTATTGGGAATGTCTCAAGTGTGGTATGTTGGCGTATTGGCCAAGAAGATCGAGCCAAAGTTCGGAGGAGATATTGGGTTTGAGTTGGCTGCTGCGTTTGCTGGTATCGTCTACCCCATTTCTCGGTACATTGAGAAGAAGAAATTTGGCCGATGAGGCCCGGTTACCTCAGCGTAAAACGAGGGTGTATGCTACCCCGTCTCTTTACATCCTGTTAGTTCCTCTTCGTCCCCGGGTTCTTCTGCGCCTGAGGCTGTATATCTAGTATACGTTTCATGGTTTATTCGACAGGCATGTCTCCCGCTCGTGTTCGTGGACCAAGGTCAGCTCTGGGGTTGTTTACCTCCGGAATACAATTGTCCCTATATGGACGCTAGTACACATTTACCGACCTGATGTTTGGGTGGAGGAGCCCACCCTACGGCGGGGTACACTCAGTCACCATCACTCAGCGGTGGTGGCAAAATTGGGCCAAATCTATCGGGTCGAAAAAAAAACAACTTGGCGAGAATTTTAGAAAATTCTGTCTGACGGATCTC
>Ga0307515_10011393_pt1 | contig 16876 bp, 1 predicted proteins | sample 17_EM_MG_FD_194513 | JGI IMG/M metagenome (GOLD analysis project Ga0307515, IMG submission 194513) | Populus trichocarpa ectomycorrhiza microbial communities from riparian zone in the Pacific Northwest, United States - 17_EM | ecosystem: Host-associated > Plants > Roots > Unclassified | place... | reverse complement strand
TCCAAACCCTTATAATTTAAAATACTTAAATTTATATATAATTCCCCTATAGTAGGGCATCCTAGCTATATAAAGACCTATAAGATTATCTAATAAGTATATTACTAGCCTATAATATACAACTATATATAAAAATACGTTTAAGTATATAGAATATGCGTACGTAGGAAGACCTTTTATATAAAGAAGTAAGGAGTACTTTAACTATTGCCAATTCTAATATAAAGATAACGAAATATCTTAATTAACTTTATAGTTAACCTACCTAACAGTAATAGGTTTATAAATATTATAGTAGTTATTAACCGTCTTATAAAAATACGATATATAATTCCTATAGACTTAATTAATACAATATCGGTAGCTAAATATTTTATTAAGTATATCTTTAAGCTACACAGACTTTTTAATTTAATAATATCTAACTATAAAAGCCAGTTTATTTTAGACTTCTAGTAAGCCCTATATAAACATAACTCTTAACTATATTTTATCCGGAGATAGTTAAACTAAAATTATAAATATAATTATAGAACAATACCTATAAATATACTACTCCTACCTATAAAACAACTAGAAAAAGTGGCTACCTTTAGCTAAGTTTACTATAAATAATATAAGAAACGAATTAATAGGCGTAACGCCGTTCTACGCAACCTACGGATAAGACCCTTAACTTAGATTTAAACTATAACCCAAAATTAATACAATAGAACCCATAATTAAGAGGATTTAACTAATTAATGCGTATAACTTCGCTAATTAAATAAAGCAGTTAACGGAACTATTACGAAGTAAATTAGTATACGCTTAAATAGTATAGGAATGGCATATAAATAAAGAACAAACTTCCACGTAGGACTTTAAGGAAGGTAATATAGTTTACCTAAATATATAAAACCTAAAGACTTAACAACCCTTAAAGAAACTAGACTAGAAGTTTACGGGCCTATACTAAATTAAGAAGAAACTAAGCCTATACGCTTATAAGCTTAAACTGCTAACTAAGATAAAAATATATCTAATGTTTTATATAAACTTGCTATAACCCTTAAAGGGTAAACCTATAACTTATAAAGTGCTACTACTACCTCCTATAATTATTAACAATGGTAATAGTTCTTACTTTATTAACTTAATTAATAATATATAATAGAAGACGCAGTCTAAACAATTTAAACTTTTTATTAAGTAGGAAGGATATAAAATATAAACCTAGGAAACCTATAACCAGATTAAGGCTAACACGCCTTCTTTAGTAAAAGAATTCTATAAAGACTATTCTTTGCGGCCTGCTTTAGTTAGATAGATATAATATAAAGGCAAATAACTGCTACCTAATATATGAAACATGATAGTAGGAAGCTTAAAATTAAAAAGAACTTAAAATACGTTATAATGTTTGTGATATAATTATGTAACATATAAGATATTAAGGAACTTTAATCGCCGGCTAAAGTTATCTAATTAGTTAGATTTGCCTTGCTAAGACCTACTATAAAGATATTAGTTCGGCTTACTGCCTTAACCAAGCTAATAGCAATTTTCTATACCGGGCATAGAAAATCCTAATTAGCCTACTTAACGATTAGAACTAGCAAAACCCTATACTACTACTTAACCCGAAAACATAACACGCAATAAGTTATAAGTCTTAACTAAAATTAAATTATTAGGACCTTTGGCTAAAAGGGGGGGTTCTATAACAGGACTAGCCTAGTTATAGTAGGAATGTCTTAGTAAAATACTTAATAGATAAATTCTAACGCTTTAACTAAATTCTGCTAAATTCTAATAGCTTAATTGACTTCTGCTAGATTAATTAAATTCTACTAAAGTCCGTCGAAGACCGCGTACGTATATGCGCACGTATCGACTACTAAGCCCCTAACTATTTAATTATATAATTCTCTTATTATTCCTTTCTCTTCTTTACGCAACGTCTTGTTCTTAGCGAGAGCTATATACCCTTAGATTTAGATAGAATATATATTATTCCTTCAAATCTTCCCTAAAGTCTCTCCACGCCCTTATAAATGTTTATAAACTAGCGGAAGTTATAATAGTTAAGCTATATCCTATTCTAGAATAGCTCTATATTATTATATTATATAATATATAGATCCTAAGTCTATTTCTTTAAAAAGGTTTATAGCTATAGCTATATAGTAATTTACTTTTTATTAAGCTAATTAAGTGCAATCTAGTTTAGTAATTAGTCTTTAATTTTACTAATAATCCAGTATATACGTTCTTTAGTATTATCTTATATTATTAGTATTTTAAAGAAGTTGTTTATCTTATAAACCTAATCGTCTAACTGCTAGGTATTAGGTCTATAGCGAAGTTCTAAACTACTAAAGGCCTTAGCCAGTTAGTCTATATCCTTTTTTTATTTATAGAGTAAATGCCTCTCTAAGTCTTTTATTCCTTTTTAGGTAAGTACTTAGTAGCTTTTAAAAAGCCCTTAACCTTAGCTAGCTTATAAAAGATTTTATCTAGCCTAAATTAAGCTCTACTAAATTTAAACATACCCCTAGAGGTTTTTAATATATTTATTAGTAGCTCCTTACCGTATAGCTTTTAAGAGCTTTACAGCAGCTTCCTAATATCTATTTTAAAGAAAATCGGTTTAGGGCTCTTAACTTTCTAACCTTAGCCTTAGGGAAGCTCCGGCTATAGAAGTAGTATTAGTACTAGTAGCTAGTATAGGTTTCCCTATAAGGCTTAAGTCTTAAGTTAGTAATTAGGTTAGGTTACTTAAAGAGGTAAACTTACTTAACCTATAAACAGTTTATATACTACTACTTTACTAATTATAGGCCGGTAGTCTTCTAGGAGGGTTCCGGTTAGTTTCCTAGTTAAATATATTAGTATATTTCTTTGGTATTTTTAGCTTAGGGGAAGATCTTAAAGTTACCTTTAGCGCTTAATCTTTTAATTGGCCTATATAGGGCTAGAGGGGTTCTAATTACTTTTTAGTAGTGTTATAACTATTATAGAGGGTATCTATATTTTCCTTAGCGTTGCTAGTAACTATAAGTGTATAAGGGTCTTTAAGCTCCTAGCGCATCTAGGTATTAAGGCTTATTTAGCTATCTTACCTAAAGGTTTATATTATTGTAATCTCTTACTATTAAAGGGGCCTTTCTACTAGCGCGACGGCTTTCTATAGGGTATTTATAGAGTTTCTATTTAGGTTATCGCGAGATTTTAAGGGAAAATAGTAGATATAAATAAGAGATATAAATACATAATCTAGTCCTTAAAGCCGACTGCCCTTCTAAATAGAGTAGGAAGAATTTAAATATAAGGGGACTTTATAGATAGTGGGCTATAAGGACGCGATTATAGAATAGGATAAATTAGTAAGAGAGATAAATTTTTAAGAAGGTAAGGTCTCTAGAATTGTGAAGACTATATACTATAAGTATATGCCTTTAGCACGTAACCGGCGACTATTTAAAGGGTGTTTAGGGGTTGTCCTAAGGGCAACCTAAGGTGACTGCAATAATATCCCTTATACGATTATATTAACAGCTATTTAAAATTAAAGCACGACCTTACTATTAACCCTAAAAGTTATAGTAGTAGAATATATATTAAACGGATAATTAGGAATAAGAACTCTGTCTATTAAGGAGGACTCTTAAAGCTCTTTATATATATTAGGTAGACTTAGACAACTAAGTTAAAATAGGCAATAGAAATAGGTAATAAGATATTTAATAAGACATTTAATTATAAGTTAAGAAATAACTAAGATATAGTTTATATAGACAATCTAGGTCTTTAGATAGTAGTATAATAGTATATACTTTATACCTAAAGGAGTATTAGATTTAACCCCTATTCCATAATAAAATAGATAATAGCCCCTTTATAACAGAGACCCTATAAGGAACTACTAGATAGGTTATAGAGATATTATAGGGAGGTGGCGATCTTAAAGATTTTATAAGATACTTTAACCGCCATAGGGTACTTTAACTTAGAGAGTATGCTATAATACCTTAAACGTTATATTAAAGAATTCCCTACCCTCTACTAGCTACTATATATAACGGTTTAATATATAGTGGCAACTATATATAAGTAACTACTATAGCGCGTAATGCTGCTCGTGAGTATTTTAAGGGAGCTTTAGGATCTACCTAATAATAATATAGAGAATAAACGCAACCCTAATCTATTAAATATTCTATTAGGCCTAAGGAACTTATTAAGGGTATTTTTAGGTAGATAAGCTAAAGTCCTACTATAGAACTTAGAATACGATTATATAATTAATCTAGAAGAAGGTAAATAACAATTAAACCTTTCTATTTATAGCCTCTCTTATAAAGAGCTTAAAATCTTACAAGAGTACTTTAACGAGTTACTAGAAAAGGGGTAAATTTGGCCTAATAAGTTACTAATAGGCGCGCCACTTCTCTTTGCCCTAAAACTAGATAAAACCATAAGGCTATATATAGACTATTATAGTCTTAATAAGATTATAATTAAGAACTATTACCTACTACTACTAGTTAGTAAAATACTAGATTAACTATTCAGGGCAAAGATCTTTATAAAGCTAAATCTATAAGATGCCTGTTGTAGGCTCTATATTAAAGAAGGGGATAAGTAAAAAACTGCTTTTAAAACCTAATATAGCCACTTTAAGTATCTAGTAATGCCTTTCGGGCTAGCTAATACGCCTATAATATTTTAATTATATATTTATAGGGCCTTAGAGGGACTAGTTAACCGTATATATATTATCTATTTAGATAACATTTTAATTTACTTAAAGAATAAGGATTAGCATAAGGAACACATTCGTAAAGTACTAGAATATTTAGATAATTAGGGCCTTTATACAAAGGCATTAAAGTATATTTTTAATACTAAGCAGGTTAAGTTCCTAAGTTATATTATAACGCCTATAGGTATAGTTATAGACCTAGTATAGGTATAGACAATCTAAAAGTAGCTAGAGCTAAAGAGCTACTAAGATATTAAAGTGTTTTTAGGATTTGCTAATTTCTATAGGCGCTTTATTTATAACTACCTAACTATTACCTAATACCTATTTAACTATATTGCGGAAGCTTTTTTAAACCTGGCCTAAAAAATAAAAAGCTTAAAGGCGGGAAGGAAAAAAACAAAGAAGGGATTAATTAAATAGTATGAACTATAGTTATAGCCTAAAAAGGTTTAGAAGGCCTTTTAAGAACTATATATAAAGTTTATAGAAGCTTTATTATTACGGCATTTTAACCTAGATTAGCTATTAATAATAATAACTAATATATTAAAATTTGCCTTTATTAGTATCCTACTATAACCTAATAGGGATCTAGACGCTACCTAGCTCTACTAGAGACTAATAGTATTTTATAATAGAAAATTCTAGGGACCTAAAGTTAGGTATTATACCTACGATAAGGAACTACTAGCTATAGTTAACTACTTTAAATAGTAGTGACACTACCTTAAGTATGCAAGCTATACTACTTATATATTTTTAGATTACTATAATCTATACTACTTTATAACTATAAAGGATCTTATATCTTAATAAGCTAGATAAATAGAGGAGCTTATATAATTTAATTTTAAGATTAAATATAAGCTAGGAGAAAATAACCCTACTAATAAACTATTATAACGGCTAGACTATGCCAAAGGCTTTAAAATAGGAGAAGGGAAATAAATAATAGATATCTTACTCTCTATATTATAGAATAAGCTCTATATACTAAGTCTTAGGCAGTATAAACCCTAGTTTCCACTAACGTTTTAACTAGTACCTAATCCGTTACTATTAAGGGCCTAAATATACCTAAATAGGGCGCCCCTAATATAAGTTTAAAACTTAATAATATATTACCTCTAATTACTAAGCTATCCTCTTAAACTAATAGTAAAGCTATAGAGCAATTAGAATTTAGAGCCCTATAATAACTAAAGGACTTTAACCTTATAGCTGTCAGATAATCTATATTCTTAGTGGCGTAGGATATATACAAGTCACGTGCACAGGTCACGTATATTGTAAATATCTTCGTCTAAGCCTAGGGGCCCTAGGTCGATCAACGATCTAAATACAATTAAGATTATTAATTAATTAACCCATTTCATTAATAAATAGCTCCATATAAACTATCTAATAGTTATAAGCCCGGTCCGCCGACACAAGAAGCTATTCAGCTATTACTTAATTATTTAAAGAAATTCTACCTTATTATCAGACTCTAATACCTTATTATTACAAGACGACCCTAATTAAAATCCTACCTTAATTATCACAGGACGAGATTCCATAAAATTCTACGAGATTCCACAAGATTCCACCTTAATCGTTAAAGGACGATCCTAACGATAAGGATAATCCTAATAATGACGATCCTAATAATAAGGACAATCCTAATAACAAAATACTATCTTAATTCCCCCTTTACCTATTAGTTAAATAACTCTACCAACTACCTTATTAAACACAATCATCCTTAATAAGCTAGAAGACTGGGAATAATAGCTATAGCAACTCTAAGCCCTCGTAGATTAGCAAATTTAGGCCCACGTTAACCCAGCTACAGAAGCACCTTAAGAAGGTCTACTTAAAAAACCACCTTATCTAAAGGTTACAGATTTCAATAAGAATGCAACCTTATATATATAGCTCTCGTCAAATTAACAGAAAGCGTACAAGAATAGTAGACGATACTATAACTAGGATATAAAGTACTTCCTAAAATAGGAATAGTATCTGCAACAGATACGCACCTAGATTATAACTACAGTATTAATTTAGAAGAAGCTACTACTTAACCCTTCCTTAATAGTTAAAGAATGGCTATCCTAATTAAAGGAGAACACAGAACCTACCTTATCGTTTATTAGGAAGAAGGTATAATACTAGTATATAAAAGCCCTTAAGGGGTTTAAACACCTATTAAAATTAAATCAGTAGTTAGATTAATGGGAACACATAATAGTACTAGAAGAGAAGTATAAGATCCCTTAAATATCCAATAAAATCTAGCTTTAAGATTTAGTAGAAGTTATTCGACCTTTTAGCAACGCCTACTATATAAAGTATATTACTAAGTTAAATAACCCGCAGAAGTTAAGATCTTCCAAATACTATAGAGTAGTAAAGGAGCTGCAAGAAGGACTCAGAACACCCTCAAAAAAAGCCAATACTACTATAAGAAAAAGTACCTTTAATACAGACTTCGTAGAGCAAGCTATTAAGGATTACTCTAATACTACTAAAGGTTTATAAAGAGGAAGAGCCTTAGCATATAATAGACGCTTAAAGAGAGCCGGGATACTAGTAGATAAGGAGACGTCCTATAAGAAGCCAATGCCTAAGTACTTAGCGTGCGGAATATAAGGACACTCCCTACGGGACTATTAGTGTTTATTTAAAGACAAAAGACCTATAGGAGTTATAATAGGAGATACACGCATTAATAGGGCACTAAAGAAGGTAAAAAAGAATAAGAATCTCACTAACTAAGTTATAAAGATTAGACTTAAAGAACAGGAAGATAAGGCTTAATAATAATAGGACGAGAGCTAGGAAATAGTTAAGATTAAGGGAGAAGCTAATACAATATTCCTAGAATCGTATTACACCGGTCAACTCCATCCGCTAAAGCTATTGACTATTCTTAACTTAGGAACCACTCTCCATATCTTTAATAACCTCTCTCGTTTCTATAACTTTAGGAAAGCTCTAAGATATAAATACGTTATCGCCGGCAGCTTAGAAGTACCTATACTAGGCTACGGCAACGTCACTATCTAAGTTACAAAACTAGACAAAAGCAAGGGAATCCTACGTCTTAAGGACGTTGCCTTTTATACGGACTTTAATATAAACCTTATATTGTTCCGTTTACTTTAAAAATAAAGGTACTACTAGAACAATAAAGGAGACAACAATCTTCTAGTTTAGAAGGACAATATAATCCTATATTAAATAGAAAAACATTATAGATAACAGACTATTAAATATGCCTAACTAGAAAGTCTATTAGCGTTTAATATAAGCTAACTACTACGCTAATAGAAGCGTAGAGCATTATCAAGAGACGCTTATCTAGATTTAAAAGGAGATATACGTTTATAGTATCTACGTCTAGGTTATCCAGGACCTATAAGCCTTTATTATTTAGGTCTTAACGCCTTAGGATTTAAGCTTTAAGGCCTAAAGACAACAGAATATTAATATTACAGTCTCGCTAAAATTAAGCGTTAGGTCTTAAGAAGGTTCTTAAAACAGAACATTAATAAACCTTATCTTAACCTCTATATTAACTAGACTAACCTTAAAGAAGCGTATACTAAATTCGTACAAGTTATATTTATCTATAATACCTTCTTAAGAAGAACCTTCCCATATTTTATAATAACGCATAGTAAAGAAAAGGAGACACTATAAATACTTAAAGACTTTACCTAATAGATTCGTCTAAGGTATAACCTTAAGGTTAATACTATTAGATTAGATAACAAGCTAGGGAGAAGAAAAACCCTTAAATAGCTACGGACTTAAGAAATTTTATTTAAGCCTTCGGCGCTATATACCTAAGCTTAAAATAGTACCGCCAAACGCTTAGGGGGTGTAATTATTAAGAGATTATAAGCAATAAGAATTGCTGCTAATCTACTATATAACCTATAGAATGAGATAGTTAACTATATAGTATACCTTTAAGATCGAACGCCACTAAAAAGCAATAGTTGGAAATCGCTATATAAGAAGTTCTATACCTTCCTAGCCAATAAGTTAAAAAAGCCGCAACTAGCGCACCTAAAAGCCTACGGCTGTAGGGCGTACGCAATAACGTTAGACGCCTAGCTAAAGAAGAAAAGGCTAAGTAAGCTAGATCCGCGAGCCTATATTAGCTACCTTATTAGCTATAACTCTACCAATATCTATAGGATCTAGATCCCATATAAAGGTATTATTATCTCTACTAGGGACGTTATCTTTAATAAGAAGACGTTCTTTAATGGTAAGTAAATAGACATCTTAAAGGACCTACACACTGAGTTAGACACGCTAATTAAGAAGATTTAACTCCTTAATACCTTAACTAAGAATAAGGTCCTTCTAGAAGATAATAAAGAAATATTTAAACCGTTAATTTAAGAGGAAGACAACGACGACATTAATAAGTTAGCAGATCTTAAGCTTGTAAGAGCTCTTAAAAATATATACTATATACCACCTCTAACAGAAAAAGACAAAGAATCTCTATATGCCTTTTACGTCAAGTATCCTATAAAGTTAGATATATAAGATACTAATTAAGACGTCGCTTACTAAGCAGGAGATGCGTTTAACACTTAGGGGGTGTCTAATAACTTAGTTAAAGACTTATTTGAGGAAGCCAGCAATAATAGGTTTAAAGACTTTGTTACTAAAAGGATCACATTAGCTTATTACGGCGCCTTCTTAGCAGGAAGGAAGTTTAACCTTAATAATTAACTTAACAACAGTAAGCTAAAATTAGGCAGAATATATAATATTAGATTATATAGGAAGAACCTACCTCCGCCACCCCAGTTAATCTAGGACCTTAATACGTATCCTCTTTAAGATTAGTTCCAAGAGGCTTAACGAGCCTATCTCTAATCTTATTATTAAATGAGGTCGTTTTAAGAAATAGATAAGAAGTATATAAAGGGATAGCAGGTCCTTAGCTTAATATAGGTGTTTATTTACAAGACAAATAAGCACGGATTTCTCTAGAAATATAAGGCACGCTTAGTAGTCTACGGAAATTAATAGGCCTAAGAAGACCTACCTATGAGAGCTACTATATTAGCTAGTACGACCTTCCAAACCCTTATAGCGATCACTATAAAATTCGACCTAGAGACGATATAGATAGATACAGTTAATACGTTTTTCTATTACGATCTTAACGAGGTTGTTTATATAAAGCTACCGCTAGGGTTTAATAAAAGAAAGATAGATAAAGTACTGCGCTTAAGAAAAGCCCTATACGGACTATAACGATCACCACTATTATAGCAGAAGAATCTTATAAGCTTATTAAACGAATTAGGTTTTAAAGAAGTACCCTAGGAGCCGTATATTATGCTAAAAGGTAAAATAGTCGTCTTCTTCTACGTTAATAATATTGTCTTCTACTACTAAAAGATAGATAAGAAGAAAGCTTAAGAAGCAATTAAGGAGCTAAGTAAGGAATACTAAATAAGTACCCTTAGCGAGCTAAAATAGTTCCTAGGAATCTACGTGCTATATAATTGTAGCTAAAGGCTCCTATAGCTATCCCAGGAAGCCTATATTAAGAAGATAGCTAACTAGTATAAGATAGATCTTAAAGGGCGTCTTTTAGATACTCCTATGGCAGAATCGGAACTCCTCCCTACTAATCACTATATAATCTATCTAACGCGTCCGTCCCCCAATATAGACCTATTAGTCCGTCCTATATCCCTACTAGCTTCTATAATGCTATATTAGAGAAAACTAGGTTTAGTACTCTATATAGCTACTACAACACGTCTAGATATTGCCTTTATAGTATTATAGCTAGTAAGGTTTAATTAGGACCTAAGCTAAGAGCACTATTAAGCGGTAGATAGAGTTATCTAGTACCTATATAGCACGAGGAGTAAAGTAATCTACTATAGAGGAGATAAGGAAGGAACGAATGGTAAAGGGAAAGATAAAGGAATATATAACCAAGGACAAGATAACGGAGACGGTAGAAGTAAAGCGTAATTATTTATCTATGCTAGCAACGCATTATTTACGGACAACTCCATTAACAGAAAAAGCTCGCAAGGATATATTATAAAGCTATTTAAGGGGCCAATTACCTGGAGAGCAAATAAGTAGGGTATAGTTATAACGTTAAGCATAGAAGCCGAGCTATTAGCCCTATTACAGACAGCAAAGGAAGCTATCTTTATTAGTAGGCTGCTTAAAGCAATAACGTTAAGGCTAAATAAGCCCTTAATTATTAACTATAATAACACCTAGATACTCTAACTAATTATAGAAGATATAGTAAAGCTAATCACAAAGCTCTAATATGTCAACATCTATTAATACTAGTTGCGTTAAGAATACGTAATAAGACGAGTGCTATTTCAATAGAAAGCAATAAAGGAGATAATCGCTAATAGACTTACGAAGGCCCTGCCTAAGCAGAGGTTTAAAAGCTTCGTTAATATAATCGGAATAGTAGATATTAAAGAGCGGCTAAATAAGGAGAAGCAATTAGAGGACCTAAGGGAGAATATCAGAGCGAGACGGAAGGATTTAAATAAGATTATAGTTTAATTAACGCACTAACAGACACGAGAAGGTAGTTAGCTTCGTCCTTAACCAGGTCAAAGCTAAGGGGGTATATTAGATAATCTATATTCTTAGTGGCGTAGGACGTATACAAGTTACGTACACGGGTCATATATATTGTAAATATCTTCGTCTAAGCCTAGGGGCCCTAGGTCGATTAACAATCCAGACACAATTAAGATCATTAATTAATTAACCCATTTTATTAATAAATAGCTCCATATAAACTATCTAACAATAGCGGCCTTCCTAATATATATATATTAAAGAGTTATAAAATCTATAGTACTATCTAGTTTTATACTTAGAGTAGTATAGGATAAAACAGCTTTTACCTAGGAACTATTTAAAAGGTTAATAGATCTTATCTATAAGGTATAATAAAGTGACGCTTTCTATACTATCTTTAATATAGAAGTAGACTAGAAATATAATAAAAAGGAAGCTGCTAGGTACTATTATTAGGAACTAGACCTAATAGGCCTACTATATAGATATAGTAAGGTTTAGGTACTATAAAAAGCAAATCTATAACAGAAGATTCTTATAAAGAATTATAATAATCCTTTAAGCGGCTACTATAGTTAAGCTAAAACAGTAGAATTACTTTAGCGTAAATACTATTAGCTAAGGCTTAAGTAGGAAGTAAAGGAGTATATTAGCTATTATGAGAAGTGTTAAGTATATAAGATCTATAGCAATATTATGCTATAGACTTTATTACAAACCTCCTGCTATTTAAAGATAGCTAAGGATAAATATACGATTTAGTCCTTATACTTATTAATAGGGTTTTAAAGTACGTCTAATACCTTCCCGTTAAGAAAAAGATTAATATATAAACGCTTACTAGCCTAATTAAGGAGAAATACTTTCTTAAAATAGACTAGCCGTACTCTATTATTACTAATAAAGGCAGCGTCTTTATAAGCCAGTACTAGTCGGATCTATATTTTATTTAAAGATAGACTACTATTATAGTATAGCTTTCTATCTATAAATAAATAGGTAAATGGAATGCTAGAACTAGGGACTAAAGTCTTACCTATAAATATATTCAAACTACTAGCAAGATAACTAGTATAAGCTACTTTATATATAAAATACGCTTATAATTTAAAGTAATACGCATTATATAAGTATGCACTAATCTAGATTACCTATAGTATCTAACTATTTAGATTTAATAGTGTACCTAGCTATTATTAGTTAAGGCCGTATAATTAATTATAGGATCTTACTAGAAAGTTTAAGAATATCTACTAAAGAGTATAAGGGTACCTTTAGGAATAGGAGGAGTAATAAAAGTATATAAAGTAGAGCCTATAAAATGCCTAAGAGTAGTAAAGACTTTAGTATAACCATAAGCACTAAAATAAGTATTTTAGAGTAGGCAATAAGGTTCTATTATATTTAACAAATATTAAGACCCGTTAACTATTAAAGAAGCTTAATATAAGATACCTAGGCTCCTTCTAAGTTAAGAAACAGATTAGTAAGCTAGCCTATTATCTCTAGCTATCCCTATCTATAGCCTATATATATTTAGTGTTTTATATAAACCTACTAGAGCTATAGTATAAACTATTACTAGAAAAGAACTTCCGTCTAAGTCCAATTAAATACCCTAAAGTAGTAGGCGAGCGGTATAAGGTTAAAGCTATACTACGCTATAAGTCTATTAAGAATAAGCTTTAATCTAAAATTTAATGGCTAGGCTAGCCTACTAAGGACTCTATATAGGAACTAGAGGATTACCTTAATTGTTATAAAGATATTCTAAAAGAATATTAGGACTAAGATCTACAATCTATAAATTATAGAAAGTACTTTAATACTACGGTATTATTATAACCTATAAATAAAGCTTGTAGTAAACCGTAAGAGGCTCTAAAGAGTAAATAGGTTAAATTAGATATAGAACAGATAGGTTTTAGAATCTATAAGTATTAGGGCTATAGCCTAAGGCAGAATAGGTCCTTAGCCTTTTTACGTATATAGTATAGAATTAATAGAGTTTTTGCTAGAATTGCATTCCTACTAATTAATTTATACTGGGAATATTATTTCTAGGGCTCCTAGGCCCTTTTTAAAAGCCTTATAAGGTCTTTCTAAGCACTAATTAAGATCCTTAATTGCTACTATATATAAGAATAAATGCCTAATTTAAAAAGCCACTATGCCTTATCCTTAGGAGTAGAATTAGTGTCTATTAGGCTACTAAGTAATAGCTAATAAGAATAGGATCTAGACCCCTTAATAGGGGTATAAGTAGGCATAAAAACAGGGATAGGATGTTAAGGTATAGCTATAGCAAAGATCCTTAAGCGCTTAATACTAATATTAGGTCCAAACCAATACTAATAGAGCTCTTGCGGCGTAAGCTTATAGTTAATAAAGATACGCTTAAGCCTAAAATAAATAAAGATATTAGCTAGCTAGTATAGTCCAGAACTACTAAGACCTTGCTGTAGTAACTATTAGCTACCTACCTACTAGGTACTTAAAGGGTAACCTATTTAATAATATATTATATTATACTCTTTTAAAACTTAACCCGTATACGCAAACTTCTTTTTATAGTAAATGGTAACCTTCTTTTTATTACCCCTATCCCTTACCCTATCCTTAGTGTACTAACCTTACTCTTATATTAGGCGTTACTAGCTAGCTTACTAGGAATTATAGGCAGTATAAATAGCTATAGTATAGTCTTAAATTTAACTAAGTTGTTTAGCATTTGCGCTAGAATAAAAGAGAGCCCGGGTAATATAGTAGTTAAGAATATTAAAGAAACGTCGCTACTTAGGCCTAGGCTATTAAAGCTTAAAGAGTAATAGAAATCTATTAAGAATAGAAAAGCTTACCTTAATATAACTACCGCTCTTAGTATATATATATTAATTATAAGGACTAAAGGTATTAGACCTTATATAGTAGGTTTTATTATAAGCCTCTAGAATCCTATTATTAGATTTCTAGTCTTTTAAAGATATATAAGTAAAATTATTTAGGTAGGACTAGCGCCAGTTACGGATTAGTAAAGGTTAGGGTTTTATATATAAAGGTAGGGCTAAGACACACTATAGAATTTACTTAAAAGAGCAGTTAGTAGGAGATTAAAGAGATTGTATAATTATAGCACCTATTGTACTAACCGCGTGCTTACGCGTTCGGTACACCAGGTACGCGTTTACGCGTTCAGTGCACTAACCACTCGCTTACGCGTCTGGTGCACTTATAAAGCACTAACTAATTAGGGGGGAGGTGTATTAGTATATAGACCACATAGTCTGCTTTATATAATCGATAGTTACCACTATCCCAAAGAGCATACAATACTATACGTATTTCGTGCCCCGGGATACGACTTACTTGTGCCATTAAATTGGTACGAACACTGATTAGTGAGCGCGTATAGATCAGCAATCACTCAACACCTCCCCTGAGCGATACTCGATAGCGACCACCTATTTAGAATCCTAGTACGACCTACTAAAAGGTCGGAAGTTAGGGATTACGGACTATTACTAACTCTGTATACTTATTTAAGTCTTAGTATAGTTTACCGGAAGTTTATAAACGCGAATATAGACCTTTACGGAACCCCTATCCTTAACCCCCTTAAACCTTAAACCTCTTTAGACCTTATAGAAACCTCTTACCCTTCTATAAACCGTTACGGACCTATTAATTGCCTTTACGGACTACTATAAGACCTCTTCTACCCGCCATGTACTATATAGTATAGTAGATATTAGTAAGCAAGTCAGCGAAGGTTAAAAGAAGTAGAGATAAGGAGTTGACGTTATATCTATAAACGATATTAACGACTATATTAGTTTTAAAATCCTTAAATATAAATACTTTAAGCTTATAAATAACGACCTATAGGAGTAATACCAGAAAGACTTTACGGACTTTACGGAAGCTATTTTTAAGGCCTATAACCCTATTACTATCCGTAAACTACGAACCCTTTTACGTAACTAAGGTGTATGGGTTAAAAGGGATAAATAAGTCACTATTATATAGTCTTTATATAATACAATATATAAGAAAGACTAAACAGAATAGACTAAAGAGGAAATCCTAAACTAGGTTAAAACCACTAAAGAACTCTTTACTTTTTCTAAACTTAATAGGATCGCTAGCCTTATACCTAACCTATTTAACTAAATTCGTCCTATAAACCTAAGCAGTTTTAGAATTAATCTTACTGGCTAAAGTATACCTAGTACTTAAGTTACGGACTATAATACCCCTGTAACCTAAATTACGGACTAGCGTAGTTGTCAATAATTTTATTATCAATCTTACTAATCAATATCGTTATCGATAAGTATCGATAAGATTAATATTAATTAACGCTATTACCAATAACCCGCAAAAATTTTCTATTATCTACAAATTTGTACAAAAAATGGCTTCTAAGGCAGATTCATCTTTTCTTACGCCTTTATTAACCCAGGAATTAATTAAAACAAAGTTGAAAACGACTAGAAAGCGCTTAGCTATTAAAATATAGGAGTACGCTCGTTTACCCTAGGCTGGCTCAGAGCCAGAATTCCGGGGTAAAAACCGCATCTTTTACTGCAAATACTGTACGGATCTACCGTACAGTGCTCTAGCTAGTAATAATTTCCGATCTTATCTTAAGAGTAAGCATGGAATTAAGGTTAAGTTAACTCCAGGCTAAATTTAGTTGGCAGCGCTTAATTAACTAAAACAGCTCTATACTAGAATAACGTCTATAGGTTAAACGCAATAGCTTAATACCTAAGTTCTTTAAAAAGTCCTAAACTAGGACCTTATTAATAAGGCATTGGTCTTATTAATTGTTATATAAAACCTTCTATTCCGCGTTGTTGAATAGCCTAAGTTTTATACCTTTTATCGAGTTCTAAATCTAGAAGTGGAAGGCTAGATTACTACGGCACACTCTAAGGTTATAAAGAAGATTAAGAAATTATAGCGATTCTAAAAAGATATTGTATAAAAGAAGCTTTAATCAGCATTATTAAGTATATACATTTTGCTTAATATCTAGACCTCTCTAAACCGGCTTCTTCTCCTTAGGATCTGCGCGTACTTTATTAACTAATACTAGGAGAAGCTCGTTAAAGCACTTCTTGCCCTTCGTACGGTAGTAAACCATAGTAGAGAAAAGCAATTTACTACTCTTCTTCTAGTGCTTTAAGACTATAGAATTATACAAAAGCTTAGTTCTATTATTTGTAATAACGCTACTTTAAATAATATGCTTTGCTGTATAGTAGCAAATTATCTCTAGGAGAAAGAGAAAGTTAAGTAGGATTCCACGTTCCAACGGATCCGCTATACTAGCCATATTATTAACTTAGCCATATAAGCTTTTCTTTTTTGGGGCCTAATAGAGATAGAATAACTTGAGTTATACGACAAATAAGAAGGAAAAGGGAAGGTGGAAGGTAAAGCTAAGTAAAGGGCAGCTTTTTGGGCTATGGGACTACTTGGAAAGCTTTATAATATTATTATATATATTTATAATTCGGCTAGTCA
>Ga0307515_10011392_pt1 | contig 16876 bp, 14 predicted proteins | sample 17_EM_MG_FD_194513 | JGI IMG/M metagenome (GOLD analysis project Ga0307515, IMG submission 194513) | Populus trichocarpa ectomycorrhiza microbial communities from riparian zone in the Pacific Northwest, United States - 17_EM | ecosystem: Host-associated > Plants > Roots > Unclassified | place... | reverse complement strand
CCACGGATGATGCAGGAAACTTGGCTTGTTTCCTGCACGGAACCCTTAGAGGTCCCTCCACGATCACCGGTTCTATGCATAGCACCCTATCGGTACTACCCGCAGATACAGCGCGGAGCTATGTCAAGCTCGTCTGCCATGCTCATCCTGGTGCGGGGCTAGGATAAAAGGTGCGGAATGTTCTTGTTACAGCCTTCAGACGAGTTCCTCTTATCTACAAGCAGGTATAAGTAGTAGCATTCCTCAGCCTTTCAGACGCTAACTCATTGCCAAGTACCGTCCCCTCTCCTTTTACCGACAACGAATCACTTCGGTTTGCCATGGAACACAACGTTGATCGCGCGAATATGGACGTAAATCTCCAGAAGCTCGAAAAGACCATCAACGTGTCGACTTGGCTAAGAGACAATGAACCAGAACCTCGCATCGGAGACAGCAATTGCCTCGCAGAGGCGGATGCGTACGGTACACGCGGACAGTCGGTGTATACGGCATTCATCGAATATAAAGACGGCGATACCTACGGTTGCAAGCATGGGCCGTGCTACGCCTATTCCACACGGTCCATGGAGGAGGCGGTTCGACATCTGCGACACCACCACTTCAATCACTCACCATATCTGTGCATACCCGCCAGCGGGGACACATGGTATGTATCGGGTTTCTCACATAACTGTGTGCTGGTAGGGAACTAATCGATGCCCGTCTTCTAGCGGCCGCCGTTTCCCCGCTCAAATTGACCTCACGAATCACCAGCAGAAATGTCCATAGTAGGCCGTCTCGTGAAAGCACGCTCGGCTTTATTTGGCTTGGCGGTATATCTTCCTCAGTCCCAATACCCATGTACTTTGTGAATGTGACATTTATCATTTTGATCTTAGTACATCCTATCTTACTTCCCCATCTCACTGTTGTTCCAATGCTTCACGAGAGGTCTGCTTCCGATCCATTATCCCTGATCTCGGCATTACATAGAGCTTAGGGCATTATGAAGTGTTAAGTCGACTGTAGAGAATATTGAAAATACAAGGATTAGCTTGGAGGATGTAAAACGACCGTTTGAGGAGCACACCCCGAGGTAATCCGCTTGAGTGATCGTTAATTGGGCTTGGGCGCGATAGTATAAGTGAGTGGTTTGAAAAAGTAGCTTAGGGATAGGAAGAGATAGATCACGCATGTGTCCTTTGCACTGCTCTGCTCCCAATCAAAGGCGTGGTGCATCACCCCCCTGTATTGTGCGCGCCGTTGAGCCCCTCAGCACTTGCACCACACGGAGCGCAATCTGGAACTTGTGAAAGACCCAATGACCTGCATGTGTATAACTAGGAGCTGTCCCTTCGATTCTCTCTCCCTAAGTGGTTTGTGCGTCGTGGTGAGTCCCGACAAATACGACACTTTGCCCGGATTATGGGAACCAGAGGAGTACTTTAACAGGTCTCAAATTTATGAGGTGAAATGACGCGCAATTTAGCTATGCGATCAGATATTCACTGGCGCCATTCAATACAGAAGGGTGGCGGTTGCCCCAGTTTTCCCCCAAACCCCCAGAGGCCAACATCCCATGATGGATGTATGTCATTAGTGATGTCTCGATCGCATTGAGAGCCACACCTTCACTCTTCACATTGTAGTATCATATTTATGTCGATTATATATATATCTACTCTCGAGTTCAATCTGAAATACATTTACTCGTATAATTGAATAGCATTTACGGGTTTCTTTCATAATAATGATGTGGTTTCGCTTAGCATCATGCAGCGGTCGATATATATTCCCCGACCCGAAGCTAGTCCTGTCTGTAATTGTTCGTAAACCACATCATCTGACTCTCTCAATATCATCTCATGGCTTTACGAGCCTAAAAAATGCCTGATATAGAGATGAACTACAGTGACGAGCCAATGTTAGAAGATTGAATAGTTATAGCACGAGTAACGAGGTATGAGAGCCCTGGTAATCCGCTTTCGAGGTTTTTCGCACGTCCTGCCGGATAAGAACGATATTGGTTGGCTAATTGATGTTTGGCTCATTGTTTGTTCGCGCGTCATTCGATACTTTTGAATAGCCTACCGCAATGGATCCTTTCATAAAGGAACAAGACATGCAATCGACACGTTACGAGCTGCTAATCAGTCTTGTCTCCCATGCGGCCGAGGTAACACTCCTTAAAATCATTTTCTCCCAAGCCTTTTGACATGAAGAATGCGTCCTCCTACATAGTGAGGGTTGAATCAACTTATATAGAATGACTCTATGGAATGGCGCTTAAACCCGTACAAGTAGAGACCAATCGATCTGAGAAATGAAACACCTAGAAGGGATCTCAGGAATATGCCAATACCATACAAGGCGTACCTGATATCCAAGGTGAAATAGAATTGTATTGGGCAGAGTAAAGAAGAAATCAGTCCGAAGTCACAATAAATGAATGAGCGGAGATAGGAGTCAGACATTGCACCGGGATAATGACGGAGACTCGGGTTCACCTAGTGGGAAGGAGATGTAACAACGAGGCCGCAGGTGTGATCAATACACGGACAGCCGCGTTCAGGGATCGAAAGAGAGAGCTGGACTTCATGGGCCAGGACGCCCGGGCAGTGAGTGTAGGAGTGAGTAATGCAGGGATGTGTGTGGACCAGGGGTGTGGGAATCATATTTACTAAGCAACAGCTGTCTGAGGCCTGTGGATCTGGTGTAAGAGGGGGAGATGTACGCGCGATGGCGCGCGACCCTGAAGTAATCATACTGGAGTAAAGATGGCATATATATGCGTCGGCCCATGGGTAATCAGGAAGTAGGGCAAGTGGCCTAAATTAAAGAGTCTGTCTCTGACGCGAGAATCTACTTTGGATTAAGCGGGTGTTGCCCTGATCTCGCCTGTGTTGTAATTACCGGATCTAAGACGCTCCGTTCCGTGGAATTTAACGCGTGTGTGGGTAGCCGCCGCGGGAACTGAGTCGCGGTTAGGTCAGCGAGTTGTGGCTAGGCCAGTCGCGGGTGAAGGTGTAGCAATTGGATTGACCGTTGGCCTTTGGCACACACGCGCGTGTCATCATTCCATAGGCTGCCCGCGGCCCGCACGGGATGAGAAGACGAGGCTGTGCACCCTCCGTCTTTTCCGAGTTGACGTAACCTCGTCTATGCACACACCGTCCTTTCGTCCATGTCCTTGTCTGGCTGAAACCAGACCAGACGAGGAAGGCAGCCAAGAGCCAAGAGACCAGACCTGCACGATGAACTTCCGAGCAGCAAAGCAAAGTAAGACCTTGAACCTCTTGGACAACCGTGCCAACTAACAGGATGGTGTGATCCGACGAGTCGTTTTGGGCTTCTCCCTCTCGATCTCAGCTTAGCGTGATAAACTTTCAGGGTCTCGCGAAATCGCACGACGTAATAGGCACGAACAGGTCGGTCCAGGATATCAGTGCAGTAGTGCAGTGAACCCTATGCGTATCGAGCAAGCCAATCAGAACAAAACCACGGCAGTGCTCCTTCACCCAATGACGCGTGTTTGCTGATGGGAGTCCAGCCAGCGCTCGCACCTGGATCGTAGCAGCAATTAGTCTATGTCAACTCCAAGCAGCTCGTCCGTCAGTTTGATGTTGACCTGGCGGTGCTTTGGGTGCGATGGGAACGACGAGCACGAACCGAGCGGGGATATTGTCCAGCACAAGTAGCGTTAACCAACCCCATCGTTGGTGCACCTCGAGGTTGGACGGCGACAGTCGCTGGGGGTGGTGACGATGGTGCAGTTGGTCAACAACTCAAAATAAGCCCTGTATTTATAATGATAATAATAATAAATAGTTCATGTATATATGGTGGTGGTGCAGTAGGCGGAAATGGCGCCACGCTACCAGTTATGCAAGGGGATCCAGCGATACTGACGGTGCACAATGAAAGAGTACCCGCTGCCTTGCGCTTCTATGCTCCTCAGCATACTACTTGGATAGTCCCGTGTGCGGTCCCCTTCACTGTCGAGTCTACGGCCCAAGCCAAAAGAGAGTAATCCGTGAAGTCGGACAAGGTATGTTTGAGGGCCGAGCGATGAAGTCCAGTAGACGACTAACTAGGATGAAAGTCACCCCTGACATACTGAGCAGCAATTAGAGACCGAATGGAAGACTGCGAGCAAGTATTGCAAAACAAAATGGCGATATCTCGACCATCTCGAGCATTTGGGGTCGACACGCCACCGCGGCCTGGTGATGAAGGAGGTGGAACACCTTTGAGTGAGTATTCCTTGGATTTCAAGATGAGCTTATGCCCGGGTCGGCGGGAGCGGGCCACCGATGTTGATGTCCAGAATGCAACCTGCTGCCTGCTACCCGCTGCCTACTGCCCGCTAAATATAGATGATATCTCCCTCAAGTACATAGACCCTCGACTGCCACCCATGTCTCGTCACAATCCTATCGAAACGCCCTGCGCCTTCACCCTCGAGACACAGCCGAACCTCGGCATCTTCCCGTCTCCCACCTCTGCTCCTGTTGCTCCTGTTGCTGCTGCACACCGTGACGGCAAGTATACTACTGTCACTTCCACCTCTCATCAGCTCCCCCTCCTCCCTCCGAAGCGCAAGCTCAGCGCGTTCGTCCGATACCCTTGCGAGGAAGAATCGATCACGTCGCACACAAGACCTCTCCGTGTCACAAGAAGCGGCGGACTAAAGCCCTTGAATCCCTCACCCAGCAACCATTCTACTATGCTCTCCCCACGGTCGATCAGGAATACTTCTACCAAGTCGTCACAAAGCTGAGCAATGCCTCTTATCTCGTTTCACCACAGTCACTGGATCGAACTGTGGGGAACCTTGATGGATGCCTGCCGATTGGTCCTGGTGCAGCGGCAGCTCGCGAGAGCGTCTACGCAGTTCTAGTTGACCGACCTTCGGAAGAGCCTATGCATGCTGGATGTGTGGGGAGTCGAGAGCAGACCAGAGGCTTGTCCGTGCATTCGATCATGTTCGTGGTCATTTCAATCAACGTCCGTATCACAGTTCGGAGACCCATTTAGATAGCGTACCGGGTCAACTTCCTCGCTAACCTTAGCACCCGTTTGGTGAATCGTTCAGTCTCGGTCTCTTGGTCACGGAATTTCACTTGGAACTACGCGTTATGTAGTGGTCAATCTTTCACCTGTGCCGGAGCACTGAAGGACCATCAAGCTAAGATGAAGAGTAGGAGTTACACCTGTGAGACCTGGTATGTCCTATTATTATACGTTCTCCCTGCAAGTTCCGTATCAGTGAGATGCACAGTGGCAAACGCAGGAAACCTGAAACGTCACAAGAGGAAGGAGCACTCCAGTTGCAGTGCCGAAACTATATATTTATGCATTTCCACCATTTTGCCAATTACTGGGTTCTGAGCTCGGTTCGAATCAGTACCGTCCGAACTAGGCGCAGCCCAGAGGAGAAAGAGCCGTGAGTCCCTTGAGCCGCGCACTATAAACACAGAATACAGTAGTTACACATTCACATGCCACGCTCGGCGTGGGGATATAGAGGATGACCAAGCAGAACATACGTAAGCGTGTGATGAGGACCAACAAGGAATACTCATCCGTCGCGGTTTACAAGACGTCAATTCGTGTCTGCTCTTTCGATACAAGTACTACGCTTACCCCAGCTGGACTTTCGAGACACCTTCACTATTTCCGCTTCATTGTAAAATATGAAGACAACTTGTCGCTTATGAACACCTCCCTACCTGCCTAACATAACGTAGCTGCGAAAGCATCAGGCTCGCCTCAGGGCGGGTTTGTACGGAGGAACACATGGCAGTACCTGTATTCCTAGTTGAATTTGACTGTGTCGATGTCGCTGTTTCATTTCTGGCCTTTGTGAGATTCGGACAAGAGGTCGAGTACGAGAGCACTAAAATAGCTATATTGCAGTAGTTGAGTAGTAGTACAAGGAAATTTCACTCCTGGGTCAGACTTCTGATGGCATTGAGCCAAATGTTAATTTATGTCGTCCTTGCTGCTTGCCTTCAGACCCCATAATGTCCAACTTTTGATCCAATGAGGCAGCAGATGCTCTACGACTTTCAGGTTATCGCTTTGAATATCCCTGATATCTGGAAGGGAATTGTGTGGGCTAGCGAGGACGGATACCTGGAAGCTTCGTTCTGAATTGCGTGGGGGGAGCTCAGGAGTAGCCCTTCCCATCGATATTCGGCCGAACATTCCAGGGAACAAGCAATGAGGTTCTCTTGGGTGACCTCGTACGACATGCAAAGGCAACATGCAAGCTGGAAGCTGCTCGTCGCCCTCTGGAGTTCAACGGAACACTTTCGGAAAGATATTCCCATTGACTCGAATAAACAAACATGGATGCGGGTTGCAAACGGGTTCGGTGAGAATGGGAAGTTAACTTTTCTCCCAACCAGGTCTTGCGGGAGTTTGGAATCGAATGCCGAATGAAACCCGCCTCGAGGCAAGCACACCTCATCTCGCCAGGCCAACTGTGGCATCAGTGATCCAGGGCATTTTGAACTCCACTTCCACCATCTCCGGACAATCACAAATGACCCGCGATGTGCTCGACTTGATCTCCCAGATATCAAGTATTTTGGGCCTTTGGACAGTCGTAGGGATCATTACATTCCTAATCCTATGCTGGAGGAGGATATCCTATGTAGGCTAAGCTGTGTTGTTCTCACTCCTCACTAAGCCTTCAGCAGGTCTACCGCCTCCGCGACTCTCGCAAAGAAGCCCGAAGGCGAATTCAAATCATCCGAAATGAGATAGGACTATTGAAAGCTACCTATCCTGACATTGAGGGTATAATTTGTCCAATTCTTCACGATAGCATTCAGGAGCGAGAACAGTGAGAAGAGCTTTCCCACTCCCCTGTACACTGTCCCATTCACGCTCCTAGGCGCTTGCGTACCCTGTCCCATGTGGAAGACAATCTACGGTTCAACATCTCTGCTTTCTTTCGGGCCGACCCCTGTTTACGGCATTTAGAAGGACTTAAGCAGGACTTGAGCCAAAAGCTCCAGCGAATGAGAGTGGGTTGCTTTGCACGGAATGTTCAAAAAATTGAAAAGTACCTCACACACTCCGCAGGAACACCGGGAGCACTACCGCCTAATCCAGGAATTCCTCACCCTACGCGATCCACCCCAAAACCCGGTTTCACCAACCGACGATACGTCGAGTCCTCCTGACGAAGGAAGCAACATTCAAACATGTGGGACTGATGCAGCTAGCCAACCCGATGGGTTCTGGCGATTCGAGGTTGACGAACCCAATAAATCCTGGCACCACGAGCTCTCTGGTGGCCATAGCACCGGGTTTGAAATTATGAGCACTGGTACTGGTAACCTTTTTCAGAGAGGGCAGCAACACGTAGATCGCATGAATACGGACGTAATTCTCCGGAAGCTTGAGAGTATTATCCACGCGTCGCCTTGGCTAAGAGACAATGAACCGGAACCTCTCATTGGAGACCACAATTGCCCCACAACGGCGCATTCGTACGGGACCCGCGGAGTGTCGGTGTATACTGCATTCATTGAAAAAAAAGACGGTGATACCTACGGGTGCAAATATGGGGCGTGCCGCGCCTATTCCACACGGTCCATGGAGGAGGCAGTTCGACATCTGCGATACCACCACTTCAATCACTCGCCATATCTGTGCATACCCGCCAGCGGGAACACATGGTACGTATCGGTGTTCCCACATATTCGTGCGCTGGTTGGGAACTGACCGATGCCCGTTTTCTAGCGGCCGCCGTTTCCCCGCTCAAATTGACCTCACCAACCACCAGCAGAAATGCTCATAGTAGGCTGTATCGTGAGAGCATGCTCGGCTTTATTTGGCTTGGCGGTATATCTTCCTCAGTCCCAATACCCATGTATTTTGTGAAGGTGACATTTATCATTTTGATCTTAGTACACCCTATCTTACTTCTCCATCTCACTGTTGTTCCAATACTTCATGAGAGGTCTGCTTCCGAACCATTATCCCTGATCTCGGCATCACATAGAGCTTAGGGAAGTATGAAGTGTTAAGTCGACTGTAGAGAATATAGAAAATAACAGGATTATTCTGCAGGATGTAGAACGGCCGTTTGAAGAGGTAACCCGCTTGAGTGATCGCGCCCTTAATTCGGCGTCGGCGGGATAGTATAAATGAGTGGTTTGAAAAAGTAACTTAGGGATAGGAAGAGATGGACCAAGCATGTGTCCTTTGCACTGCTTTGTTCCCATTGAAAGGCGTAGTACATCAGCCCCCCTGTATTGTGCCGCTGAGCCCCTCAGCACTTGCGCCACACGGAGCGCGACCCGGAACCTGTGAAAGGCCCAAGGATTTGCGTGTGTATAACTAGGAGTTGTCCCTTCGTTTCTCTCCCCTTAAGTGGTTCGTGAAGCGTGTTGAATCACAACAAACGACGCCTTGCCGGACTATGGGAACCAGAGGAGTATTTTAACAGGGCCTCAGATTTATGAGGTGAAATGACATGCGATTTAGCTGTGTGATCAGAGGTTCACTGGCACCATCATGCATTCCAGAAGGGTGGCAGTACGTTGCCCCAGTGATTCCCCAAAACCCCTGGAGGTCAACACATCATGATGCCTGTATATTATTAGTGAGGTCTGTCGGAATATCGGTGTTCTCGTCATAGGAGGTACGGTTTGGGTTTACTGGATATCGGGTCATATGCAGGGTTGCAGACCCGTTTCCGTAAATTCCGGCACTAGTTCCATATGTGGCTCGGTTATTGGTACTACATGAGTACTCCTACCGTAGAAATAGATAAAAAGATTGTTTTATTTTCCGTCGAGGTCTCGATCACATTCGGAACAAAACCTTCACTCTCAGGTTGTAGTACTTATCATAATTATGTCGAGTACATATATAAATACTCTCGAGCTCAATCTAAAAATTCATTTTCTCATATGATTGAATAGTATACACAGATCTCTTTCTCAATAATAATGCGGTTTGGTTTGGCATCAGGCAGCGGTCGATATATAATCCCCCACCTGAAGCTAGTTCTATGTGTAGTCGTTCATACTCCACACTACTTGACTCTCTCAGTGTCATTTCATGGTTTATGAGCCTAAACACTCCCTGATAGAGAGGTGAACCACAGTGACAAGCCAACATTGGAAGATCGAGTAGTTATGACACGAGTAACGAGGTATGAGTGCCCTGTTAATCCGCTTTTCGAGGCCTGTCGCACGTCCTGAAAGATATATATTGGCTGGCTAATTGGTGTTTGTCTCGAAATTTGTTCACGCGTCGTTCGACATTTTTGAATAGCTACAGCAATGGATTTTTTCATAAAAGAACAAGACGCACAACCGACACGTTACGAGTTGCTAATATAATCTCGTCTCCCATGCAGCCAAAGCCGGGAATCACTGCTTAAATTCATTTTCTCCAGCCTTTCGACATAAAGAATCCGTCCTCCTACATAGTGAGAAGGTTGAAGCAGCTTGTATAGACTGAATCTATTGAATGGCGCTTAAATCCGTATAAGCTGGGCCAATCTGATTAAACACGTCGTTTCCAGCTCATGGAACGCGTATGCAGTGGTGACCAGAGCATCACCCGATACGAGTCAGATGTGGTCGGGGCCAACTCGTGTGATATAAAATAAGCTAGCTAGGCGAACATACAACAACCACCAATACAAGGCAAACCAAAAGAATTAGAGTCCCTGGTCTGGCCTTACCAAAGAAACCCTCACTTGCCGCCTCTGTTACGATCAGATGTTTCGGTCGGTGATATATGCTCTTGAACACCAGCGTACCGCCTGCTAGACGAACAACCGTGAGAATCTTCATTTCGCCACTACACCTTGCCCCCACCTTCTGGAATCACTCGTCTCTTATACCTGTGTCAGGATATTAGTCTTCCCGTCTTGATTGTTACGGCTCGATTTTTCCTCTGATATGGCGATCGACCGAGCTCAGGTCATATACATGTGGCTCGCTCATCGTTTACTATATAAGAACTCTCATTATAGAGCAGAATAGAGTGAGGCATTTTAATTTCCGTTAATGTCTCCAGTCGCACCCACCACGAATCTAGCTGCTTGTTAATCAGACTTGGCGACAAACCTAGCGCAGTACACTACTCACACATGCTATACCATATCTAATGCTATGAGCCTTCGGTGTGTTGAGTCGGACTTTGTTCACCCTCTTGGTCTTTATATAGGCGTAGCTTTGATACTTCCCAGACTTGCCTGGGAGATTACAAGTCTAGATCATCATACAGCAGCATGAAATCCTACAGAAAACTGAGCACTCTCAGCATGCTCCCGTCAAGCGTACACCTGACTTCAACCGTACTTGAACAACAAGGCCAGCAAGGATGGAGGGTGGAGGACAGCGGATCAGAGACAATTGAACGAAGAATAGAAATAGAAAACAAGATCAACAACGCAAGATCAATGGAGCGAGACTGTCCGCAAGGGTGGAACCGAAGCGCTGCCAGCGGCAGATACGCAGGACGACTGGGACCCGCAATCTTGAAGGTTCCCGCCCTTTAGTGTCCAGCACTGACTTGATGAGCGTGTAGCATACTTTGACTTGCAAAACGATGTTCACTGTCAATCAATGAGACATCAGGTTGACCAGATATGAGAGCTGGAACTCACCACTCGCCATTGAGTGCATGGCACCGGTAAGGCTCGTGCTGAAAGTGCACAGCCCGTTGATGCACGATCGCGACGTCGAAGTCCCCTTCTACGGTGTGACCGCATTCCCAGCAGACGAATGTTTCCATGTCGAGGTGGTCAAAAAGGGCCGTGTATATCGACTGGCCCTTCAGTCCGTAGTCATCGATGATTGAAGGGTAGCCCATCGGTGCGTCTCCTACAATCGGCTCGAGGAGTTGAAGGCGAAGAAAGTCGGATCCAAAAATCCAAATGGTGATCTTTAGGAGATCAGCTTTTCGCTTGAACGACTGAAGAGAGGGAAGGGTTGACGGAATAGGGGTCGACGAAATAGGGGTTGACGAAACATGTCCTTCTGCGCTTGAGGCTTCACCATTGGAGAGATCGGCAGCGGTTGATACTCTATGACGAAGATTGCTGGAACTAGTACCAATAGATTCGGTTGTGGTGCTATGGGAGAAGGCGCGGTCCGATCCAGCGGGCTGGGGAGTTGCACCGGCCTCACATGTTTGAGGACTCGGCATCGTCGGTAAAGCCGCGTCTGTTTGGCGTGCGTTGTAAGCACCCAGGATTATAAGCCGGACATCCTGCAGTGTGTGTGAGGTACTTTTCAGTTTTTGGTGCAAAGCCACATACTGCCTTTCGCTGAACCCATTGCTTCAAGTCCTCAAGTTCTTCCAAGAGCCACAAACAGGGGTCGGCCCGAAAGAGAGCAGAGAACCTTATCCTCCTCCAGCATAGGATCAGAATTGTGATGATACCTACGACCGTCCAAAGGCCCAGAATGCTTGATATCTCGGAGATCCAGTCAAGCATATCACGGGAGATTCGTTGTTGGTTGGAGATGGCGGAGTTCATCTCCAATTATATAGGTCTGGTGGCTTCCGCGAGGCGGGTTTCATTCGATGAGTCTCCTGACCCGATCCCGATTGCATCCCTATCGGTCATTGACTGGGTAGATGGGAGGCTAACCATTGACCACGACGAGCGAGTCGAGGGAGGGTGACGTGCTATTGATGAATCGGTCTTCTCAACCAGCCCTCGTCCACGCAATGACTCAAACTTTGATTAACGATATGCTGCTTTGTGTTCTAACCGAACTTAATTGCGGAATCTGTAACACGTGTTTGAGAGGTAAGGGTTGACGATGTATTGATACTAGACCAAACGGGTATCTGAATTTTCAACCTGTGATGGCCCGTGAGGTGAACACGCAAGATTTAAGGTGATGTGACACGCGGGTTCATTACTTCAGCAGCACTGCTGCTGTTAAGCGGGCAAATTTCCGCGCGGGGATCAGTCTCAGTAGCTACATACAAAGCGGGGAGCACATAATGCTATAGATAGGCGGTCTCGCTCCTCAGACAGGAGGAAAGACTGGTTTACCAGGACGTTGGAAGAGCTTGGACGAGTGGATTCCGCGAATTTGTGGTCACAAAAGGGAGAGCGATACAGGGAACAATACCCAATCTCGCTCGACCGTACAGTTACAAACACCCAGACTAGTAAACCCCCGGCTGCTCAGGCGTAAGCCAGCATCCCAAGTTAACCAATTCGACCAGTCAGTAAACCACGTGCAATCAGTGGCGGCCGGTACGCAATCGATATGGTGTCATAAAGCCGCAAGAGTCTCGCTTCCGTGGCGAGCGTGTACAGTCTCTCCTTCAAAACTGTTCCATCAATGGTGATCTGATCTTGACTGAAGCCGCCATTGAAATTTCGGAGAGTAGAATCAGGAGCACAACTTCAGGGAACAAATCTTGATCTAAGATGCCGAACAAATTCACCTTCTCGTGTCACTGCCACCCCCCTCCCCCGGCCAAACAATGGGTTGACCAGACACGCAGGAAGCTGAAGGGTTGATCCATCTGCGATTTAAAGGCGGTTCCATTGGTACTCGGTTTTCGAGTAGGGAAGCAGATTCCGCAGATATATCTTGGGCTGGCCCTTGACAGAACACGCCCGGTTGACCCGGAGGAGCATGGGCGGACAATAGTATAGGGCATTTGCCGGGGTGTATGTGAGTTTTAGACTGTTTTGTGCTCAGGTGGACCATAGAGGGGTGTGCGTAGGCGGGGAGCAAGGAATTAATTCCAATCGCCGTTAATTGCGACCGTTGATCTGTGAGCTTGACCACCTTGCTTGCCTTTACTACAACACCAGGAAACGACATTTCAACTGCTCTTGAATTCTGCTGCCCTATGACGAGCCATGCTGACCGGCGGTCATGCTGAAGGCACCGGAGGCCCAGCCGTTCTGCGGTTGACTGGAAAGTTATTATGGATAGAACAGGAATCGAGACATGCTGCCGGCCCATAACCAAGGGATGTTGGTGTGTTCCAGTTGAAGACAACATGGGACCAAAAGAACGGCCAGGACGCGTTGAATGTCGGATATCTCAACGGCTGCACAGAGGGGAGACGGTACACTGAGAATAGATCGAAGAGGTTAGTACCCTATCATCGAATGATGGAGTGAAAACGTGCTTGGTCTCGGCCGCGCCGTGGACCACCATACAAATTTAAATTGTGTACGAGTCAGGCAGCTGACGTCGTGAGTGTCATTCCCACCGCCAGACTTAGCGCTTCGCATCTGAAAACGTGCCCTACGTACCGTACCGACCTGCCCTTTACCAACATCCAGGGATCGAGGCCATCGCGCAGCATGCACGGCAAAGTATGTCTGAGCCCTGCCCAGATCCTCGAGGAGCGTTCCACGTGTACGCACGGCGGCCAGCCGGTTATACTTCGACCGCTGACCGCTGACCGCTGGCCGGTATTCCCAATTCCAGAATGTACAGATGGCTCAGATGGCTCAATACTCGTCAGGCGAAATAGTGCACTCCTTCCAGTCAAGCTCACCTGTCTTTGACGCTGCACAATTGCCAGCTGTCCCGAGCAAGCATCAGGTATGCTTTCGCTATCTGTAAGGATCGACCTCGCGGACTATGCTCTCGGTTCAATAGTAGAACGCAGTGTTTACACAGTCCGAGGAAACAACCCGAAACCCCCACAACTGTATTTTCAGTCCCAAAATGCTGATCACGACCTTCAGATCCAAAACATGAGCGATTTAATGGTTCTCCCGCCCGAATTACCACCATTCTGCCCCAAAGGGCGGACCTGACTATGGGCAATATGCCGACGGTGCGTTTACTCTCCATTACTCCCTCATCCCAAAACGCGTCAATGCAATCCCTTGCGCTCTTCGCTTGTCCGTGGGCCGCATTCGATCTCAACCTCTGTCTTCTGATTAATTATCACCGAATTGCTCTATTCACCGCCACATGACCCCATCTACCTGACGACACAGAAGCCCATCAAACCAAGGAAGTCATGTAATCTCGTGAAACGGAGATCGTATGCCTCAATCAATGGATATCGGAACGCCAGGACCACCTGCGTAAATCGCAAGAATTTTTTTTAGAGATTCTTTACCCTGTGCTCGACCAGCCTCACTCCAGTATATGCGAAATACAACGCGAAATGGCCTGCCTGGACGGAATATACCGCTCACATGACAGCCGCTCATGTCACGTACCGTACCGGCCGTGACATTTAATTCCAGGCTCACGGAAACGGTCCGGCGCGCCGGCTTCCCTTTCGAGAAGAGAAGCCGTACATAGAAATAGCCTTGGCTTTGGAAACGGTGTCACGGTGGAAAGCCGTGAATCTGGTTGCCTTTCCTCGCAAAGCAGATTTTATCAGGGCAGCAGAGGAAGGGGAAACCACGATGAATTTCGTCAGACCTCTGGAGAAGCTTGAAGTCTTCAGAATTACTGGTCTTTGCGAGACGAGCGCGCCATTCAGCCAGTTCCTCGACACCGTCACAAAAACGTCCACCGAAAAGCTTACACACGTCGAAATCGCGAGCCTGAATGTCGTATGGTTCCTTTCCTCGCCTCGCTATCGTCCCCTCTTCAGTCGCCTCCGACACTTCAAGGTCGATGTGAGGGAAATGAAGGACCCAGCAGACATTCTCCCCTTCTTCGAGAACCTGGATTTGCTCGAAGCGTACCGACTCCATCAACCAACATACCCTCACGATATGGACCTCCCAATCGTCCGCACCCTCAAACGGTTGAATATAAAATCGTCCCTGTGCAATGGGTGTCCAGACGTACCTTCCCAGTCTTGGAAGAGTGCACAATTATTTGGCCGCACCACCCAGAAACCCTCGTTTGTATGGGGGCGTCGATCTGCCTGCGTGCACGCAGTTTACATATGATGACCACTTGATCGAGCCAATGTCCGACTTCCGTATTCTGAAGCTCAACAAGATGGTTGTACGGAATGAGGCATGGAATAAACCAAGGGGTAGCACACAGCTCGCTTCTGTTTGGGGCGAATCGGCGAACCCAAAGTGGCCAAGACCGCGAGTGTTGCATCTGGACATCCAGTGCCGTGATCCGTATTAGACCAATGCGCTTCAGCTGCTCCCTGACCTCAAGGAATTGGTTTTGGAGCTCATGAGTCCGGATGGACTGGGCAAGAAGTTTTTCAGTAGCATGGTCGCGAGAAGGTGAAGGGTATCACGTTTGGGGTTCTGGCTAAGCCGGGGCACGTCGTGGACCAGGCTGCTTCTGAGTTCAAGCCAGGTTTCGGTTAGGTTGTCGAGTAGAGACCAAAATCGGCTGGGGTTCGACTTAGCGCGATCCGGGTATTGTATACAACAACTAGGGTACACGTGTATGCCATGACAAGACATGAATATATATATATATCAGATTACACTACTATGATCGATGTGGCAGTTGTGAAATATCGGCGATCATTACACCACCTTCATGTCCTCGCTCCGGCTCAGCACAACCAAATGGAGCATCCAGCGGCCCCTTGGTTTCTCCCCTGGTACCAAAATTGAAAGTTTTTTGGTATGCGCTATCATAGATGGATTAGGGAAAAGGAGAAGGGTGTTGGATTGCTATGACGTATCGGTCCAGCCTCAGACTCGCCCCGCCCCAGCCTCATCTTTGTCCCACTCCAGCCTCACCTTTGTCCGGCCACACTCCCAGTTTGTGGCCTACACGCCCAAGCCACGCGACCACTATCTCTGTGCCACTATTTCCCGATTGGGTCTGTCCTATTGTCCGTATGTCTTCTGTGGTGTTTGCTCTTATCTATAGGCCACACTGGCCAGCTTATTGTCTCGATCATGTATATAGGCGCAACGAGCGGAGGGGGCGAAAGATCCTCACAGTTCTCTCGCCCGCTCACTCGCTGCGCTAGGTATGCTACTTATGTATACATCTTACGGTTCTCTCGCCCGCTCACTCGCTGCGCTAGTCTAACAAAGGGCGAGATCACGCCGTTGCTGGAGAAAATCATCCAATCACGCGAGAAGATAGGTTCCAATACAACATGTCAGGTTTTGGCCAACCAAGGATACACCTGAAGAAGACGAGAAGGAGCTAGTACCGCTTCGCATATGAAAACCCATCCAAGCGTTGTGGGTGGTGCCACACTCGGATCGACCTGGCCCTTACGTACATCCAGGGAGGACATCGCGCAGCAGAGTATATGCGACTTCGAGTATCCTTATTCCTTGCGCCCTGCCCAGACCAAAAGGATACCCCATTCCTCGAGGAGCGTTCGACATATATATACATTCTGCGGGACGTACCACCTGAGTCAACCGGGCCCTACATACCAAAGTACTCTCGAGTAATCCTTCCTTATTCAGGTCTGGGCACCCAAAAAGACGTCTCTGGTATTTATTTAGTAGGGGGTGGAGGTCGCAATCCTTTCAGACCAACGGACTGTTGAGTACCAGGGCTTAGGTCTATGGACACGATGGCTTTCCTTGCCGCTTTTGATGACCCCCTTATGAAATATTCACACCCCACCATGTTCTCGACTGAGAACCCAGTTGTATAATATTTTCAAACAAACTCTGTATCATACTAAAGTCCAGGATCAATACCACACCTGCCATTCGACCCTGACCATGAACCACTGCTCATATTATACCTCGTGGGTCGACTGGCTGGAACGAATCGCCTCAGGAAATGTCATTTCTGGGCCTTTTTACATGATTTAAACTAGTACCCTGTTGTACACCTACTCCCTAATAGTACTGATGCGTATTCGTGACTCAGGATCGACATACAGTAAAAGCTGCCTAAATGTATCGCTGCCTAAATGTATAATTCTCTAAATGTATGCAATTTGGGTGGGAACGGGGCTCGTCCCTAGTACCTAAATGTATAATCTCTCTAAATGTATATGTATA
>Ga0307515_10011391_pt1 | contig 16879 bp, 10 predicted proteins | sample 17_EM_MG_FD_194513 | JGI IMG/M metagenome (GOLD analysis project Ga0307515, IMG submission 194513) | Populus trichocarpa ectomycorrhiza microbial communities from riparian zone in the Pacific Northwest, United States - 17_EM | ecosystem: Host-associated > Plants > Roots > Unclassified | place... | reverse complement strand
AAGGGTGATTGTTTTAAAATATATATATATATATATATTAAATTGATTTTTTTTTATTTTAATGTAGTGATATTAAAAATAAAAAATAATATATATGAAAAAAATAATTTTAATGTATTTTTAAGTGAAAAGTATTTTTTTAGTCTAAAAAAATGTCAAGACATTAGGGAGTCAAAATTTTGATGCATAATGGTTGAAAGACTTTTAAAATACTTATATGGTGATATGTTAGATGATATTTAAAAAAAAATATTAAGATGATGATTTATTGAATTGATTTAGGTCAATAATAGTTAACTTGTGAAACTTGTAATTTGGGGTGAAATTATGATAAAATTATGAAATTCATATCGAAACAAATTAAAATGTTCAATTATAATGAACCAAATATCGAAGGTTGAATGCGAAAAAAATTAAATTTAAAAAAAAAAAATCACCTTAGTAAACTTATATTGATGTCGGCACAACAATACGAGCCAAGTTAAATTTTATTTGACATAAGAAGAACAAAGTTAAGGTGCCGTTATGATTTCTAAAAAAAATAAAACAAATTTGAGACTTCGATTATTGAGTTGAATAATTTTTTAATAATATAAAAAAAAATAGCTTTAATTTAATAATATTAAAAACCAAGTAAACTGGAGTGAATTTTCTAGATTCAACTTAATCTATTTTTGCCAACAATATTCCAAGCTAATTGTTCCCAAGGGTGATAAAAAAAACTGGCTCGTTTATAATATTTGCATTATCTGACACAATTCAACTCGTCAAAGTCAGATAATGTAGATATTATATAGAATAATAGGTCAAAAAACATAATAAATAGATATTGCAAGTCGAGTACAGGTTGGGATTTTTGAAACCCGCTCAATCCAACCTGACCCGACCCATATAACCTAAAGTAAATAACTCGAGTTCTAGATATAAATAATATTTTTCCTTTTCTTTCTTTATTTTTTTCCTCTCTCGCTTTCACACTCACAACCACCTCTTATTCCCTTTTCTCTATTCTCCATTTTCATATAAATTATAGTTTCTTTTGAAGTTTGATATGATGAAATGACAATGTATTTTATAATTTCAATCTTTTTTGTTTGGTAGCCAAGAGACCATGAGAAAATAAATGAAAATTTCAAGAATCCAAATTGAGCTTTTATTTTATTAGTCAAATCATAAACTCAAAAGTACTTTATAGTCTCTTCTTGATAGTCTGACTTTGTATCATATTGCACCCTAATTGTTTAATAAAATGTTTGACTATGATTTTTATTTTGTATTTGTTTTTATGTGAAAATTGTGTTAGTTTTTATGTTGTTCCTCATATATGCATTTTAAAGGTACTACCTAGTTTCAATAGTTGTAACCTGATATTTTTTTAGGATCGTCTAAAAATAAGAGAATTAATATGTCCAACCTGCGAATATTTATAATATCCATAAAAAATTTAGCCCAACCTGATATATTCAATCTACCTCGGTAAAAAAAATAAAAATTGAATGGGTCAAGTTTATATTTTGTAAAATATCAAAAGTTGGGTTGAATATAATTATAAATCAAAACTTAACCCATTATATCCACTAACACCCCTAATTGTTCCTCTAATGTTTTGACATGTTGCAACTCTTTTATTTGTGAACCAAAAATATTTCTGGGTTTTGATTTTTTGATTTTTTTTTATTTTTGAATATATATAACAACAATTTTGAGGGACCCAAAACTGAGTTATAACAACCCAAGTTATTTGACTAGAAGCATCAAATTTGGAAAATCTCAAAGCTTATTTTTCAACCAATCAAATATTTAAGAAAAAAATTAAAGAAAAAAAATCAATCAGACAAAAGGATAACAAAAAATAGCAATTATAAGCAAAAAAAGCTTGAGCCCACCCGAGGTCAACCCGCAAAACTCACGGGTCAGGTTATGAGATCGGGTAACCTGATAGAAAGGAAAATGAAGAAAATCATGAAACCCAGTTTTTTTAAAAAAATAAAATTGTTAGCTTATAAAACTTGTGACCCGAGCCATTTGACCAGAAACACAAAATATTAAAAAATCACGAAACTCAATTCTTAATAAATCAAATATTGAATGATAAAAAAAAAATCAGTCACACAAAAGGGTTAAAAAAAAAAAGAGTAGTTAGAAGAAAACAAATATGCGAGCCTACTCGGGTTAACCCACCAAATTCATAAATCAGATCATGAAATTAAAATAATTCGATAAAAAAATTGAAGAAAACCTCAATATTTATTTTGTATAATAATCAATGTTGAGTAATGAGGTAAAAAAAAACAGTAAAAAAAAAACATTAAACCATGTTAGTTATTAAAACTCATGATCCAAATTATTTGATCAAAAATATTAGACCTCTTGAAAAAAACATAAACCCTCATTTTTTATATATCTCTTATCAAATTAAAAAATAAAATAAAAAATAATCATACAAAATATCTACTTGTTTAAAATGGCTCACTTTTAACTCTCTTTTTAGCTTGGTATGGTGCTTTTTAAATTATAGTTTAAAAAACTGAGCTGAGGTCCTCCGCACGAAGGAAGGACTGCAGTTATTTTGTTCAATTTTTGGATTTTATTAGTCTAAATATCCGATGCATATGTTTATGTGCTACTGATTGGGGTTCTAGGTTTTCTTTTACGAGTTTTCAACTCTCTCTCTGTATGGACATCAACCTGAAAGCCAATGTCATCAAGCTTCAGTCAAACAATCTCTCTCTCTTCTCCCTCCCTCCCTCCCTCCCTCCTGATCAAGCTTATAGATTATAAACCAAGGAAAGAACTTCTCCAACCTAGTTGAACAAGTTTCGTGGAGTAATTCATTTTGGAGCGATAATAAAATCCTAAATGCCAGTCAGTCTTTTAGCATATGGACACCACCAACAAACTGTCTCTTCCATCTTAAGTTGTCCTGTCTATGTTTAGGAGCACATGTCAATTTCCTATAGGATTTGAGAGTGTCTATTGCATTCTTTTGAATGAGTTTGTTGCTATTAGAATGCATATTGTAACCTGATATATCAATGACTTCTATGTATGAGACAGGTTTATATGAGGTTTGAGCATTTTGTGTGATTTATTTATAGTTTGAGATTATATAGGATGTTGTGCACTTTGGTTGTTGGTTCAAGTAGCATGTTGCCTGGGAGATTGCTTAAGATTTATTTACAAGTGATTAGTTGTGCTGTTTTTTGCAGTCCATTTTATTAGTTAAGTCTAAACTGGTCATGGTAATGTTTTTGAATAAATCTCTGTTAAGCCTCGATTTCATTTGTAGAATTTGTTTTAGCTATGAATAGTTTCTATGCAGTCTTAATTTCCTTAATGCTTAATTTTCAATTCTTGATGGCTATGTTTTTGCTTTGTACTAAATGGATGGCAACTGGAAGTCTGAGACAACTACCACTCTCTTATGAATGGGAGAGTAGAGGCTTGGTATTCAGTATCAAGAACTCACGAAGCCACTTCCTCATTGTATCAGGGATTGGCACTTGCATCGCGTCTTTGTGATCATTGTTTTATTTATTTATTCATAAAAAAATAATAGAAACGAAATGCATGAATGTATATTTCTTTTCATTTGTTTTTGTCCTGACATTTTTATTGTTTGATTCAAAATATATGTTTCATTCAATCTTTTGCAACATTCGGGGAATGCTTTTTTTCTCTCTCTTAGAGTTAATCTTGCGCCAGAATTGATTTTCCATTTGCTAGACCATATAAATTTATGGTTTACATGAGTTTCAGTTTTGATTTCCGTATGTGGGTTTGCAGTATCTTCAATGGAAGGAATGCAGCATTGGAAAATTGAAATGCAAGAATGGTTGCAACGAGGGATTGAATATGCACATCAGATACCTTTGCTGCTGCTGCCATGTTGCTTTTCACCACCATGTTGCTCTTAACAGGTAATTTTCTACTGCTCTTTCATGTATAATTTATCATCTCAACTGTCTAGCATGTTACAAAAAACACTTGATTGGATTTTTTCATTTTTCCATGTTCATTTAGGCATTCTTATTTATCCTTGTTGTATGAAAAATGGGATTTGAAATTGCTCTTGAAATAATAGGCACACAATTTAATTGTGAGTGTTGGGTATATAGAGGCTGCAAAGCACAATGTACAATAAACTATTGGGTATTGGAATTGAGGCAGAACCCAAAAAGATTAAAGACTCGGTGGCCTTGTAATCCGTGATCTACACTGGCCATTTGGATGACGCGGACATCATTATCTGTATTCCTATCTCCTGTAGACATTACAGTGGATTTTACATCCTATAAAACTTAATTTCATGACAATGGTGATAGTATAATTGTCAGCTTTTTCAAGTTTTTAGCATGCCATTCATGTAAATTAATTTTTTTTTCTCAGGATTGCAGTTTAGAATTTGATGTCAAATCTAGGAAAAGACTAGTTTTGAGTCCAACTGATGCTTTCTTGAAGATATTGAGTGAACAGCATAGGTATTTCGTTCTCCAGTTGCCGTGACTTGAAAAGTTTTAGGAAAGGAACACATCCTCTTCTCTTGAACTGACCTTATGAATAAACAATCTCTCTGTTTTGAATAACCCATGTTTCAATTGCACTGCTGTTTTGCATAAATTGTTAAAAAATTGCAAAATATTTACTCATTTAAAGATTTGATTTTGGAATGATATTTACCTTATCTTTTCTTTTCCTTTTCAATTCGCTGTTCAAATGTACAAAGTATAATATCATTGTGCTCGCGGGGCTTAGCGCAAGTGGAAAAACTGTTCTTTTTTATTAAGTAATCCCCTGCATTATGGTTTTGTTCCTTGAAAATCTGTGAGCGTGCTTTGACCAATTTTTAGACCAAACTGAAATTAAGTGGTTTGGTGCTGTTTCTAACAAGGGTTGCCTATGAGAAAAATTTATATATACTTTTAAAGAATATTTCACCATAGACAAGTTTCAACCATATATAATAACCATTATATATATGTATAGTAGACATAAAGTAGTTTACCATATTTATGCAAATTGGGAAAGAAGAAATTTACAGCATTTAATAGAAATACAATCACATGTTTTGAATTTTAAGATTACAACCTAAATACCTAAAAAGCAGTATTCAAACCCCATGGTCCTAAATGAAAGGTAACTACATAAATATCTAACAAGGAATATTCAAACTTCCTCCTTAAATGATCAAGATCCACACATGAGGGAACATCAATAACTAGAAGCATCAATGTTGTGCAGTTAGTAGGAGTTATAAAAGAGGTTAAGTGTGTATAGAAAAATAACAGTTCAGAGAGATTTTGCATTTTAATTTGATTTAGTTTCTTCAGTAAAGAAAATTAGATGATATTATTCAGTTTAACGATTTGACATGAACCATGAACACCCTTAGCTTTGAGTTGAGACGCCCTTAATGACTGGGAATATGTTTCAACTTCCAGGAGATCGATAATGAAGTGATTTAATATAGATGGCATGGTTTTCAAAGCTAATTTATTTGCTATCCTGTTGCTTTGATAATGGAAATGAATTACCATTAATTTTATGAGAATAATATTGTTTGTGCATTAAGGATTTTATTCTATTTTTTGTTATATCTGATGCCATCGCCAGCTTCGAGATCTTTCTGTACATCGGGGCACTGTTACCTCAATGGAACCAAACGAGGACACTTTCCTGCTACATTCTGAAACTACTAAGGTGATATTTTTTAACTTGACATTCTCAAATTCAATTCTTGATGAGTTGATCGGTCCTTGCATGAAATAAAAACCTGTACCAAAATTTGCCAGGCATTTGAGGCTGTGCTAATTGCTGAGTTTCTCCAAGACCCATGCTGCTTTTGTGAATTTTCAGTATTTGAATCTGCAATTCAATTAACCTAACCCCACCTTTTTTTTTGTTTTTTTTTTTTTTGGCTTATTTATGTCCATGACAGATAGGGAAAATGAAGTCTGTACATGTTGTTGATATTCCTGGCCATTCTCGTCTTCGACCCAAACTAGATGAGTTCTTGCCTCAAGCAGCTGGCATGGTGTTTGTTGTTGATGCTTTGGAATTCTTACCCAACTTGAGTGCAGTTTCAGAGTAATTATAAGCTTTAAAATATAATTTTAGATGAAGCAACCGTGTATTGTTGCTCATATATACACCATCGCATTCTCAAATGAAGATATATTGTTTTTCTGATATTTGACGGCTTGCATGTGACAGTTATCTCTATTCTCTATGATATTTTGACTAAGGCAAGTGTTGTCACAAAGAAAGTTCCAGTTCTCATCTGCTGTAACAAGACAGACAAAGTGACAGCACATACAAAGGAATTCATCCGATAGCAGATAGAGAGAGAAATGTGCGTCTTCAATTCTCATTGCTCTTCGTTTTCTTGTTGAATTTAGCAACTTTTTTATTGCATTTCTCTGTGAAGAGTTGGTGGGTGCATAAGGTCAACTAGGCTTTTGTGCTCCTTTACACAATTCAGTGAAGTCATAACTCTTAGGGCTCTCTAGTCATTTGCCGAGGCACCGAGGCCAGAAAAGGTGCCCTCTTTATTGCCTTAAATGCATCTACGGGGAATTGAATATTTAATTGAATAATATTATAAATATAATTTCATTTATAGTGAATTTTATCCAAAATCTAAGGGAAAAAACTAAAGAACAATATAAAAATAGGCTAGTGCATGGCCTAGAAGGGTGGGTCAGCACTGGTCTCATACAAAGAAGCCCAGATAATTGTGATAGGCCGAGTACATATCTGATTTTTTTTATTTTTTTAATAGGTGGATTAAATATCACTATATTTTAAAAAATAAAATAGATGATGCCGTTATTGACTTGTTAAGATTCTGACAAAAAAAATAAACTCATATTCTAATCTTTTTTTTTTATATATAATAGAACACCTAAGAAACATACTAAAAATCACATTAAACTCATTTCAAATCACAAAACACCCTTTAAATGGTGATTAAACTCAAAATTAAATAAAATAAAAATATATAATTTAGTTGTGTCAATAAAATGAAATTTTAAAACGTCTCAATGACATGCTCTTTAGATAGATGCACTTTTGATTCTAAGATTAGCTTTTTTTTTATATAGTCTCTATTTTTTTTTAATGATATTCTCTCTTCTCTCAAAACTAATAGATTGCTTTGTAAAAAAAAAAAGTTAAGTTCTAAACATAAAATCAAAGGGATAAAAAATGTGTAAACATATGTTTTGGACAAAAATGAGCTTTTGCATGCGAAAATAAAAAATGACTTGTTTGTTTTATTAGGTTCTTATTTTATTCTTCTTGTTTTATGAGGTATAAGAAATATCTAGAACTAATATGTAGGTGCTTATCAAAAGATATGTATACTGAACTGGTATACATGAGAATTTCATATAAAGATATCACATGTGCTATGGAAAGGCTTACATAAAGGTCGTGTAAGTGACCCTTAGACTTAAAATCATTAAATTATCTTATATAGGAAGTGGTATATTTTGATCTTGTTACACATTATCTTGGTAAAGATAACAAATGGATAGACATTGGATATAACATGAACTATATGAAAATATTTGAATGATCAAAAGAGGATTCATCATCCTGGATGAATTAAAGAAAATATTCCACATGTTCTCAAATAGTATTAATTGTTAAATCTTTGCGCAATGTGGAATGAGATTTAAAAAGAATTTCAAATCAAATCTTATTCAAATTATTAATGACTTTAATGTTGCGAATAAATATGATTTGATATGGCAGACACACTTCATACTAAAATGTCTAAATCGAAACATTATTAATGAAGAGATAATAATTACACTAGAGACCTTCTCGTCGGTAGCTATGTGAAAATTCATAAGAATTTTGCTTGCTATAAATGCATACTATGATTATGAGATTTGACAAATGGATGTCAAAACTACATTCCTGAATGGAAATCTTCTCGAGGATGTGTAAATGACACAACCTGAAGGTTTTAAATCTAATGAATTTGTCAACAAAGTATGCAAGCTATAAAAATTCATTTATGGACTTAAACAAGCTTCGAAAAGTTGAAATATCCATTTTGATTAGACAATTAAACAATTTGATTTCATCAAAAATATGGATGAATCTTGTGTCTACAAAAAGGATAGTGAGAATGGTGTCATTTTCTTAATCTTATATGTAGATAACATATTACTAATAGGAAATGACATTCTTTTACTTCATTCAACAAAGATTTAGTTGTCTAAGAATTTTTCCATGAAGAATATAGGAGAAATAATCTATAGAGGGATATTAGATACATAGCCGATTGACTTTAATGCAAGTGGGAGATTGCTAGTTTATATGTCATGTAATCAATCAGTTGGTTACACGTGACACTATTTTATTCATGTAAAACATATTTAATTTTATTAAATAAATGCATTACTTATCTTTAATATTCATTTATATTTAATTTATAAATTTAATGTTTGATAAAGTCTATAAAACAAAAACATTTTGCAAATAAAATTATAAAGATCTTATAATTATAGGACTCCTATTTCATCAAAGTATTGTTCATAAATGTTTCTGGTCAATGCTCTTTTAATACTGAACATTTATTAGAGCCATAAAAACTGGTACAAATTATATATTTTTATTTATGAAATAAAACAGTTGTTCTCATAAGCTGAGATATAAGAGATATCTAAAACTAATATGTAGATGCTTGTCATAAAACATGTACACTAAACTGACCTGCATGAGAATTCCATATGGAGATATCACATGTCTATGGAAAGACTCACATGACAGTAGTGTAAGTGATTCTTAGACTTGAAATCACTAAGTTATCTTATATAGGAAGTGTTATGTTTTGATCATGTTACACGTTATTTTGGTAAAGGTAACAAATAGACAGACATTGGATATAACATAAATTATATGAAGGTATTTGAATAATCAATAGAGGATTCATTATCGTGGATGAATTAGAAAAAATATTTTACATGTTGTCAAATAGTATTGATTTTTAAATCCTTGCGCAAGGTGATATGAGATTTGAAAAGAGTTTCAAATCAAATCTTATTTAAATGATCAATGACTATAATATTACGAATAAATATGATTTGACATGACAAATACACTTCATACTAAAATGTCTAAATCAAAATATTATTGATGAAAAGATAATAATTACACTAAAAAATTAGTCATTGAAAGATTAAGTCAAAACATTTATGACTTTTCTAATATTTGAAGGATAATGACACGTTGTTAAATGATGCACTTGATTTTCAAATATAAATTAATCATTATTAAATTGATAATAAATTAAATTATTTGATTTATTTAATTCTATTTATTTAGAATTATAATTTATAATTAAACTAATATATTAGAAACTTAATAGATCACACATATTAAGAATCATTAATCAAAAATTAAACTGGAATAATTAATCAAGTATAATTTAATTAAAAATAATTGTAGAAAATAAACACTAGAATGTATTTAATTCAAGTATTATAATTCTAGTTTTAAAATAATAAGTAAGGAATTGATTGATTAAATTTCTAAAATTATTTTTAAATAATATATTAATATTATTTAAAAATAAATAGATATTTTACTATTTATAAAATTTTTAGAACTCACTATTTATATAAAGTTTTGCTTTTTATTTTGCTTTTTATTTTAGATAGATTGTCTATTAAATAGAAAAATAATAAAAAGATATCACTTTAAACATGCAATTCCTCTCCTCTAAATATAAATTTATAAATATAAAGTTTTTAAAAAAATTCAATGGTAATTCATAATAATTATAGTTAAAAACCAAATAATCTATAGCTTCTAACATTCCAGTTTTTAAAAAATTATTTAAAACAAGAAAAGTTTATATTTTCAATTAAAAAACACTTAAACAAACATCTCCAGATTTTCATAATAAAATGCTAGAAACTCCAAAATATTAACTTAAATTTATTATATCCACTATATATGAATTTAGAGAACTAACATGAACATCCAATACATGGTTTTGAACCTAATGTTAAAAAGCATTGTATGTGGACAAAAGTCAAGTCCAGCCTTGTATTTCACCATTTCTATAAAAAGGAAGAAGGGCCGCGTAGGCGCGTATGACTTTCTTTATGTATCTTTCCGCATCAACTACAGTGATGTATGCTTTGGAAGTTGATTAAACTGCAGAATAGCAGCAAAACTCCACACAAAAGAAAGGCCGACTACATCAACAGTAAAACATCACATCCTTCACATTTTCTTTGATAACCGGAAGAGGACGGAACTCAGCAGTCCCACCAGATGAACCAGCATCTGATGTTTCACCCTCAATGTAATATCGCGCCCTAAAAGCTGCCAAATGAGCATAATATGCGGGAGGCACTGCACATTTTCAAACATGTCAGGTATTAACATTCTGATGGAAAATAACCAAGTTACCAGTAAAAAAAGAAAAAAAGAAGAGAGTGGAGAAAATGGTCTGACCTATGGAAACAGACCGAGTGCATCTTGCATACCTGGAGAGAGAATCAATATCTTATCAGGAAAAAAATAATAATAATTCAAGACGTCCGGATTTTACTACGCAAAACAAACTATATCATCAGGAAGGGGTGCCAAAACATTACGTGTAGCACAAATTGTTAGTGAGGGTTTGTAAACCATCAGAACTGAAGTTGTTTTCATCAAACAACACGTGGTAATGTGTAGGTCTGCTGGTTCCCTGCATGTATAGAGACAGAATAACAAGTGTCTTAATGTTTTTTTAATCAACTTGGATGTCATATCATAACAAGAGCTGCAAGATCACTAATTCATCATTTATTTCAACATGTTGGCTGTTGGCATAATCTCTTACCTGAATTCCAGCATGACTGTTTAGGTAGAAGTCAAACTCTGTAGGGTGGCAAATTGTAGTATCAACAACTGTACCTGAAACAATTCAACATTACGAAAAAATAACGTTCAGGAAAAAAAATCAGATCCCAACAAAAAGAAAACAAAAGAACTGAGGGGAAGCGAAATTTAAAACCTGGTAAGATATTGCCACTCTTGTCAGTCTGATCACGCCTGTTATGGTCAGCAGGGAAAAAGCGTGTATGATGCCTTTTCTGAACTACTACAAAGGTAACCCGAGGACAATACCCTTCTTCTAGGGAGCCACATGCCTAGAAAGATTTTAAAATGTGCATATCAAAACACAAGCTTTACCATTAACTGAATTCAGGGAAATAAGAAATTGACAAGTTCATAGAAATGGTAGAATCCAATCGATAATCATGCAAGTAGCAAGATTAGCTGGCATAGCTTACTGGCATTGTACCACAACCAGGAACAAACACCACAATCAACAGAAATATGAGAGGTTATGGAAAGTGTGAGCTGCCCAACATGGTTAGCCCTCTCTTTGGACACACCACAGAAAGCACAAACCATTAAATCTAACTTAAACCATCAAGCATTTTAAAACACGTATGGCCAACAGCAGTATCAATAGACCACAGCTATGTTATCCTTAACCAACAACGCAATACCTGTCGTATTGCCTGCATCTCATGCAGCAGAACTTGGCTGAATTGACCTTCACTAACACCATCTCTGTCAAATGAGAAATGAGAAATGGTCTGAGTTGACACAAAAATGCTACAACTCTTCAGTCATCTAATGATATGGTTACCTGTAGAATATAATTCTAAAAGGTTTTTGGCCGGTGGATCTTTTGAAAGCAATTAACAGTTCCCTGCAAATAGAATCAAAATGATGGCAGTTATGAATCTTTCTAAAATATGGCATTGGGGAAGTAGGCGTGTCAATTCCTTACCTGATCATTCCACCATGAACTAAACCCTTCTTTGGATCCTGGTATTTTTTGTAAAGATCCTCGATAATTTCTTCACGGTGAGCCTGTGCAGAGACAAGTCCTCTATACTTGGTTACCTCTGGCCAATCCATAGAAGCAACTACCTGTGCGCCCAAAAAAAAAATAATAATAATAAAAAAAACTATTAAATACATCGAAGAAAATTTAGACATCATAATTAAATGATAGTCCATCTCAACATACTGCTGCAATTGATGGGCCTGCGTCTTCTCCCGCTTGTGGATGGGTTACATCAGCACCAAAAACAATAGTAGGAACATCAGTAAGAAGAGGAATTCTTCTATGAAAAGCATCATTCAATACAGTGTTTCGTCCCCCAGCCTAGAAAGATCCAATTCTTAATTTAATACTTCAAATGACTAGCAGGATGAAGAATAAAAAATTAACAAGGAAAATCAACAAACCTTCACATTAATTTTGAGAGCAACATTTTCCATGTATTGTTTGCTAAGCTTCTTTGCCTGCTGGGGCTGACAGCATTGTGAAACTATTCCTAACTCAGTTTCACAAACACGTTTGATTTTCCCTACAAGAAAGAAAGATCTTAGTTACAAGACAAACAACTGTTGTATGAATTTCAAAGCATAACTGTTACTAACCATAGGATCCGGTGACATCAGGTAGAATAATAATCAGCAGCTGAAGCTGTTTCCCCTTCTGATTTGCAAGTTCTGCAGTGCATTGCTTATGAACATCATGAAGAGCCTTCTCAATTTGCCTAGAATCAGCTGAGCGTATTGGAATAATGGGTTCTGGGTTGAATTCCTAGTATTATATTCAAATCAACTCAAAGAGTCAATCTACCAGAAAAGCAACGAAACTGATGGGTATGGAAATGGCAGAAAAAATGAATGAGGGGCGAAGTCAAACCATTCCTTTGTTATTGCACATATCCATTAACTGCCAACAAAATTCAGATGGCAACTCTCTGTGCACTCTTGTAGAGAAGTTCAAACAGGTCCAGAAATCGATTCTGCCTCCATTCACCATTTTCTGCAAAATCATCATTTCAGAAAGTCATCTAGCCATGAAGATCACTACATTTTTCAAACTACATGCGTGCACGCTCAGGGTACATCAGAAATATACTTTCACAGAGACTCCAAAAGTCCTTAAATACCTGAAGTTATGGTATACAAACATTATGATGCAAGTTGGTTTTTGATTTGGAAGCACATTCACCTTTTTCTATCCTAGAACTACAACTATTTTTTAAGCAGAACAATCATCTTAACCTTCTATGGTGAATGTGGAATGAACAGTGAAAACTGAAACATAAACGCTCAAACTCAAGCTTTCTCTTAAACAAGCCTTTTATCACTAACGATCTTGTTAATCATCAATCCACCTTGTCTATCATGTTCCATTGTCCAAAGCGCGGATCCACTCTAGCTTCTCGCCCTGTATCATGATATTTAAGCTGCAAGATCACAGGAAAAAGTGATATTAATGCTGTTAATAATCAATTCATTGGATACACCATGAATCCAAAGCAGAATGAATGATTACCATGGGAGGGGGTAATACTCGAGCATCAACCAATGTGAGTTCTTCTTTCACTTGAATTCCAAATTCATCCCTCACAAGCGCATTCTTACTGTAATCATTTTGCCTTACCATCTACATGAAAAGTATGGAGAGTGTGACTACTTATAAAGCCAAAAATGAGGAAAAAGAAAACATGCATAAAACACAAAAATCAAGATTCGCAATGATGGAAATAAAGATGTCAAGGAGAGATTATTTGCCTGCTTAATATTATTTTCCCTAGCAGAAGGCCGTTGACAGGTTGCTCTTAAAAGGGCTGTGACTTGTCTTTCATTTAGCTTCTTAGTGTATCGTTGTCCTCCAGCAATCTGACAAAGCTGCAATGCAAAGAATAACCAAAATAAGCAAACCTTATCAATAGCCACATCCAGAGGTACAATAATCAAAGGGACCTTATCTAAAATAACAAACCTCCATGGGCAAATAAATAGGTTTTGCATCAGTTCCAGCTTGAAGGGGAGGCAAAGATGTATATTTCAGCCCAATATTGTATCTCTCCAAAAAATACTGATAGACTGACACCTTTGTTTTCTTATCATCCAGAGTAAACCTACAGAAACAAAGCTGGCAGAAAGTTCAGAATGATAGGAGAAAGGATCACAAATATAGTATTATCACATTATTCACACCTAATACCACAAATATGTACAACATTCCTTTTCCTGAGGCTTAGTATTGAGTTCTGCAATTTTTGGTTTTTTACGATTGAGCTAGCTTCAGGATAATTTATAGTAGGTGTGGCCCCAAGAACAAGAACTAAAAAGATACATTAGATAGATACAATAAATCATCCACCAATACAAGAATGGTCAAGTACTTCCAAATACTTGCTTGACGCTTCAGATTTCGAGAGAAGTTAAAAAAGGAAAAAATTATTCTGCAGAAAAAGTTTTACACTTTGTAAATAGAGTTTAATAACACATAGTCAAACATAACCTTACTTGTCTCCCTCATTTTTAAACAATTCTTAGGAACCTCGAAAAATACAAAAAAAAACATATCAACAGTCTACACCATAGAATCTATGAGCTTCAGAATCTTAAGTATACCCACATCCATGTAGTGTGAAGCCAAGAAACTTACATTGTTTTGTTTACTGGTAGATTAGATATGCCAGTAACCTTGTAGCTTTTAGTGTAGTCACTGTAAGTAATTTGTACTTTGATTCCTCTCAAGGCCCTTTTCACCTGAAAATTGCACTCAAAGAAATATACAAGACACTTAAATTTCAAATTGGCAAAAGAGAAAGCATGTGGGTATATTCACATGAATGATCTTGGGCTGTGCATAATAGCAAGCGAAAGTTACCTTAACACGCTCCTGATCAGAAAGAGGCCTTGATAAGTCTCTAAAATTAAAGTACTTCGCTACAAACTCAGTTACCAAAATTGGCTCATAAAAGGATCTGGCCGACACATCTACAACATGAAAATAAGATGTTAAAGGGGAGAAATTCTCAACAGATTTACATTTAAAACAGCAAGTATCAATGCATAAATTTTGGATAATCAAAATAACTATAAGAAGAGAAGCTGTACCAATATTGAAAGATAGTCCCATTTGGGTTGGCCGAAGACTTTGATAATACCCCCTCCAATATTCTATTCCATCACCGAGATCGCCTTTTGGACCCAAATCAGGTGAGAAAAACGATCGCCCAACAGTAATGTACCTAGTCAAACACAAGCAAAGGTAAGGGGAAAAGAAAAGGAAGTTTACATTTCTAAGCAATTAAGTTGAATTACTTCTCTGATGGTGATGCTCTGAGAACAATGTCAAGGATTTGTATGGTTTCCTGTGGAGCATCCGCTTGTCTACCACTAAGGAACTCCTTCAAATGATACATATCAACTTTGGATGCATATTTGATGGCCACCTTAAATTGACGTTCCTTTCTGCGCATCAACCAATGGCATGAGCAAGTTAAAACAAATTCAGTAATCATAATTTTTTTCAAACAGCCAATACATACAAAAATCACATAGGCATAACAGAACAGGAATTACTTGACAGAACTGGATGAACTGGCAGGATCACCCCTCTCAGCCAACTTCACAACAAACTCCTTTGCTTCAAAAGGCAATGCCCCAGCAGTGTATAGACTTTTCCTGCCATCATAAGCTGGCATCCGGTTGCCCAGATGAGACTCACGGTAAGAACGAACAAGTTGAGATATTACATCTCTATTGACTTTCTTTGATGTAATTTCAGGAGTTATTGCCACCTAATCCAAAAACCCGGCTATTCATCAAAATCATAACATTTTTAACCATAAAAGACTGAACGTTGAGACTTATAACTAACCAACAGAAAACTAAGATGTTGGTTAAAACGTACGTTCATGTAAATACGTAGTCAAAGAGAGAGCATTACGTACATCGTAGTGAAAGAGATCTCTATCAGAAACCTCAACTACAAAATGATTCGCTCTAATCACACATTTCTTCCCTATCTTTCCATAATCTGGTCGTCGCGGAGGCACTATCGCCTTTGAAGAGACAGGCACCAGCCCTCCCAATGTCAACTTCTTTGCGGTCTCTTGACTCAGCTCCCCGACTGAAGAGGAACTCGAAGCCGCCGCCGCTGTATAAGCCGCTTGAGGAGTTGGTTTTGCCGAAGGACCTGCGGTTGCGGAGAGGTAGCCGGGTGCCGCCGAGGTAGGAGCACGAACTGGAGTTGGAGACGGAGCAGGAGTGGAGACGCCTCTTCCACCACGGCCACGGCCTCCACCACCACCACCGCGCTGAAATGAAGGTGACGGAGCGGATGAGTCCTGGTCACGACGAGTTTCGGATCGTCGGCCGCCACCACGGCGAGACATTGCTGCTTAGCTTCTTAGAGAGAGATATGGTGAGGGGAGGGAGGGAGGGAGTAGAGGAGAGTGTCTGTCTTGCACAAAAAGTAACGAGAGTGGAAAACGGAGGAGTGTGCTGGTGCTGGTGCGTGTGATTGAACTGTTATGCCCTCGTTTTATAGGTGTATATTCAGATGTGCCCCTGCTTAGGAAACCTGTAACCACGGTTTATAATTTTTAGAATTGTCTTGTAACAAAATAGACACATGCAGAGAATACATATCTGAATGTGTACTTAATTAGTAGCTAGCTAGCAACTGTAGTTTTACGGTGAAAAGTCAGGATGCCCTGTGCTTGTTAAGTATATTGCTATTTTTACATGTTTCCATCCAAAAATTTCTTTTTTAAAATTGTCATGGATTTATTTTATTTCTTCCAATAAATATTTTTATGTCTGGTCTTAAAATACTAGTCAAATCTAATGGCCTGTTTAAAAGTGTATTTATAATTATTTTTTAAAATATTTGTTATACCGAAATACATCAGCGTAGTTTTTGTTAATATACATATCTGAAATATTTGTTATACTATGTTTTCCTAGGTAGTGAAGAACCTTATTATTATTTTTTTTCAAGTTGTTTGTCTGGATAAATTAAGTTTGA
>Ga0307515_10011390_pt1 | contig 16881 bp, 1 predicted proteins | sample 17_EM_MG_FD_194513 | JGI IMG/M metagenome (GOLD analysis project Ga0307515, IMG submission 194513) | Populus trichocarpa ectomycorrhiza microbial communities from riparian zone in the Pacific Northwest, United States - 17_EM | ecosystem: Host-associated > Plants > Roots > Unclassified | place... | reverse complement strand
ATTAAAGGTTTAAGGAGTAGAGGCTAAACTAGGGATCTTAGTAGCAGAAGACGTTTAGGCGGACTTTATAATAAGAAAGATAGTTTAAAGAGGGAGCTTATATAAATTATAGAAAATAAGGTTACTTTATAAGGGATTATAAAGATAGTTAGAAGTACTATATAATAAAAGGAACTAGACTAATAGTAGATAATATATACGTATAGAGGGACGATAATATACTACAAGGAACAAAAGAGTATTTAATTAAAAGTTTTGCGTTTTATTATAATAACGCATACTGAATTTATAAAGACGCTAAGTACGGCGTAAGCTACTAGCTATAAGAGCTAGCACCTATAGAATATAAAGGAACTAACGAACTAGTTTATAGATTAGATATTAAGGACGATAAACTTAATATAGGCGAAACATTTTATAATAATAAGGTAATAAGGGCGGTTTACTAGGAATACGTAGCTATTAGAGATATTACACTAGAAGTAAAGGATAATTCTACTATAGAATAGGAAATATTAGTAGGGATTAAGACCCTACTAGATACAATATCTATCACTTTATAAGACGCAAGAGAAGTAGAATAGTGAACCACTTTGGCACTTAATAAAGGTAAAAGGCTAAAGGCTTAAGATTCTTAAGATGAGATAAGAGATAACTAAGATTCTTAAGATAAGATAAGGTAAGCTTAAGGACCTATAATAGACGATAACCGATAGAGTAGAGTAGTAGCTTAGTTTAAAGATATACGAATAAGCTCGGGATAGAAGTTCCTATAGGCGTAAGATTTTTAAGACGAGATAAGCGAGATTTAAGACTCTTAAGATAAGATAAGAATACTAAGTAAGCCTAATTAAACTAAGGCTGGAGCTAAGCTTAAGTTAGAAGTAAGCTTAGGATTAAAGAATCTAAGGGGTTAAGAATTTGGGGTATAAATTAGGACACCTATAGATAAAAGGTAAGGAGCTTCTTTATAGATTAGAGAATCTATAATATAAACAATAACTAAACTAGGAGATAGATATATAGACCTAGAAGACTTACTAGTAGAATATAGTGTTTAGACTAAAGATTAAAAAATTAATACTAAGATTAAGAAGTAAGAGAACTTTAAGGATTAAAGCGCGAGACGTAAACCAAAAGAAACTATAGAAGAATTTAGATAGAGAATTATTATATAGCAAGAACAGAAACTAGATAAGAGATTTAGCATATTGGGAAGTATAAAGGATAGAGCGCTAGTATAAAGAATTACCAATAGGCTTAGAGCAGGTATACTAAGAGCTAAGTGGCTTACCAAACTAGAAAACAAAGAGGATTTAGGGATTTCTACTAGGTTTGAGAAATGATATATAAAGAGCTGTTACAATATAGTAATAAGAAGATACTTCCTTACGGATAGACCGTATATACTCTAATAGCTATACTAAAAGTAGTATAGGCAGCGACACAATAATAAGTAGGAAGATTTCTATATATAGTTAGACGAAAAGGTTATCTAAAACCACCTAATTATAGAAAAGGCTATAACTTATATTAAGGGAGCCTTAATTATAATGTTAAAGGATTTAGAGGAGCGTTTAGAGGACTAGAGAAGTAAAAGGCGTATCTTAGTACCCGTAAATAAAGTTATAACGTTTAGATTAGCATAATAAAGGTTTAAACTTAAAGATAAAGATAAGTTAAGAGTTAACCTAAAGCACCTAGTACACTATACGCTATTATAGATTGTATATATAGACGATATATATAAAATGCATAAGAATCTAAAAAAAAAAAAAAATAGAAATACCCTATAAGGATATACTAGATAATAGATAAGTAGTAGTATAAAAACGCTAAATATATATACGGATGGCATCTAGCAGAGGTCTAAGAGAAAGGGGATTTAATACTTTAACTAGGAAGATTCCTTACGGAAAAATGCTTAGACGGACAATAGTAGTAGGAATGCCTAGAAAATATGTATCTATAGTATATTAAAGATAAAAAACGAACTAGGCATTAGCTAAAGAGTAAGCTAAGTATAATAGGATTAAGTAGCTAATAGTTAGGAAAAGTAGAGGCTTATAAAACTAGAGGGAGCTAGTGATAAAGCCTTAGACCCTTAAAGGAATTTAAGGACAATACCTAAATTTATAAATTAAATAGTAAGATTAGTAGTTTAAAGCGCTAATAGATAGTGGAGCAACGCGGAACCATATTTTATTAGTAGTAGTTAAGAGAATAGGATTACCTTATAGATAGAAGGAGTAACCTTACCTATTAGTTATAATTTTAGGAGATCTAATAGCCTATAGAGGAGGGATTATTAATCTTAAAATAGGACCTATTTAGATAACTATTAAAGGGAGATAAATTAAGATGTCTTTTAATATCCTACTATTAGGACGGGATGAGGCAGTATTAGGGATGCCTTAGTTATAGGAATACAATCTAAGGATTAATTGGATTATAGGTTAGGTTAATATTAGGGATACTTAATAACGTAAAATATAATAATAAGCTAAGTTAGTATAGTATTAAGTCGGAGCGATATATAAAGAGACTAAATAAGGCTTAAGTTATATACTAAAGGGATACTATAGGTACGGCAAAAAACTATAGTTACTAAAGAGTGAAAAGCTATTAGAGTATATAGCGTAGGACTATAAGATAGAGTTAGAACTAGGAATAAGTTTAAGGTTTTTTCTAATCTATAAGCTTACTAAAAAAGAAGGTAGAGCACTAAAAGAGTTTATTTAAAAGAATCTATAAAAGGGATATATTAGACTATTATAGTCATTAGCGGGATATCTAGTACTATTCGTACTAAAGAAAAATAGTAAACTAAGGCTGTATATTAACTATAGACAGTTAAATAGCATTACTAGAAAGGATAGGTATTCTTTACCCTTAATTAGCGAAATCTAAGATAGGATAGGTAATATATAAATCTTCACAAAGATAGATCTAAGATAGGTATACTATTAGATTAGAATTAAGGAAGGTAATAAATAGAAGGCAGCCTTTAGGTTAAATGAAGGACTATATAAGCCATTAGTTATATAATTTAGGCTTATAAACGTATTAATAACGTTCTAAAAGCGTATTAATAATATATTAGGAGAATACTTAGATAAATTTGTTATAGTATACCTTAATGATATTATTATCTACTTAATAACTAAGGAAGAATACGGGGAATACGTTAAATAGGTTTTAAAGAGACTATAAGAAGAATAGATGCTAGTAGTAATTAAGAAATACAAGTTCTTCACCAGGAAGACCAATTTTATTAGATTTATTATTAAACTAGGCTAACTTAGCATAGATCTAAAAAAGATTAAGGCTATAGTAAATTAGTAAGAACTAGAGAACGTTACGTAGTTAAGATTGTTTTTAGGGTTTTGTAATTACTATAGAAGGTTTATAGTATAGTGGTTAAAAAACACCGAACTACTTACGCGATTAATAAAGAAAGAAGAACTATAGGCATAGGGAAAGGAGCAGTAAGAGTTATTTAAGAAAATTAAGGAATTGTTTACCTAGGAGCTAGTTCTTAAGATCTATTAACTAAGACTAAAGACGGTTATAAAAATAAATATATTAGACTATATACTAGGGGCATACTTTATATAGAAATATTAGGATAAATAGCACCTAGTAGTATATTATAGTCGGAAGATAATACTACTAGAGTTAAACTATAATATCTATAATAAGGAGTTATTAGGTATAGTTATAGTATTAAAGAAATAAAGAGTATTTTTATAAGGTATAAAGAAACTATTTATAGTTAAGATAGATTATAAAAACCTAATAGGATTCCTAATAATAAAGGAACTTAATTAAAGATAGGTTGGATAGGCAGAGATACTTATAAAATACTATTTTAAGATTTAGTATACTAAGGGTATAGATAATATATAAGCAGATACTTTAAGCTATAAAGCTAAACTATAAAACAATAGAAAGCCATTAGGGGCTTTACTATAAAAAGATATAGATAGATTAATTAGGTATAATTATCTAAAAATTATAGTAACTTAAAAGAGTAATAAACTAGAAAGAGTCTATAGGACACTAGAAAGCTTTTAGGAATAAAGAATTCTAAAAGTATAACTAGAAGATCTATAGATAGATATATATAAAAATTAAGAAGTAAAGTATATCCTAAAAAGTATAGTAGAATAATTTATAGAAAAATTCTATAAGGGATTAACTTAGGGATATAATAAAGCTATAGGCTTAGTATTAAGACTCTAAGAGGAGTATATTATTAATAGAATCTAGAGAATAGCTAGGAAGGTTATAAAGAAATACCTAGATTACTAAAAAAATAAACTAATAAGATATAAGCTATATAGAGGGCTATAACCTATTAAAATACTAAAGAGACTATAGGAGGTTATATTATGGGACTTTATTATAAAGTTACTAAAGTTAAGAGACCCTATTATTAGATAAGATTATAACGTAATCTTAGTAATAGTAGACAAGCTTATAAAGTAGGGATACTTTATAGCATATATAGAAGAAATCTTAGCGGAAGATATCGCTAAAATCTATATTAAAGAAGTATTTATAAGATATAGAGTACTAAGTAAAATTATATTAAATAGAGATCTAAGATTTATAGTAGCATTTTAGGAGGTATTCTTAGCGGAGTAAGGAGTTTAAGTAGTAACTTCTACTATATATTATCCGCAGACAGATAGTTAAATAGAAAGATTAAATTAGACGCTAGAGCGGTATTTAAGGCACTATATTAATTATATATAGAATAATTAGGTATCGCTATTACTAGTTATACAGTTTATATATAATATAACACCTTAAGAAGAAATAGGCATATTACTATTTAAGGCAAATTATAGATATAAGCTAAGGATATTATTGTTACTATAATAAGTAAAGAAAATAAGTAGTATAGCTAAAGAAAGGATAAAGATATTAATAAATCTTTATATAGACCTTATAGAATTAGTAAAGAAAGTATAAAAAAGAATAAAAAGGTACTATAATGCTAGGAGATCTAAGGGACTAGATTTTAAGGAGGGAGATAAAGTATAGCTATTATATAAAAATTTTAAGAGTTAATAACTAAGTAAGAAGTTAAACTATATTAGACTAGGACCTTTTAAAATTATATAAAGAATTTTACTAGTTATATTTAAGTTAAACCTACTAGCTAAAATAAAGATCTACCCTATATAGTATATTATAATGCTAGAGCCAGTATACGGAAATATTAAGCTATTAGTCTATAAAGCAGATATATATAAAGGATAAAAGGAAGATAAATAGTAAGTTTTAAAGATTATTAGTTATAAGAATATTAATAATAAAATATAGTATAAGGTTAAGTAGATAGGCTATACTAAGACTACCTAGAAGCTACTAGAAAATTTAAAAAACGCTATAAAAAAGGTATAGGAGTATTAGAAGAAATTAGGTTAGGCAGTATTAATAAAAAAGGATTACTAAAGAATAAGTTACCTAAGGGGGACCTAAAAAGAGCAGTTGCCAAGCTACTTAAATCTATTTCTTTCTCTATTAGAGGAAAATCTATTCTTTTATTACCAAGTTTCTATAAACCTTATTCTATAAGTTTTTACTTCTTAAAATAAACCTTTTTACGTACCTTCTTAAGACGGATTAGTTAAGTAAATGCCGCTAAACGAGACTTAAGGGCCTGTTACTGAGTATTAGTAGCCTCCTATTCAGCATTTTAAGAACGGTGTAATTTAGTAAGAGTAATAGATAGTTTATTATTTAGCTATATAGTAGTAAATTAAACACAAAATCTTAAGATAAATTAATTAGGGAACTAGACGACTATTAAGAGTAATAGGTTATATATATTTAGTATTAGAGACGGAGTAAATATTATAAGATAAATAAATATTCGCTTTAGTATACTCTAAGTAAGAGGACGGTTATTAAGAAGATGGGTTTACTAATATAATATAAACTAACCCCTTTTTTAAATAGCAAGAATACGGAGATAGTATAATCTTATTAAGAGATAATATTACAGCTATAGTATAAATACGACAAGTAGTTAAAGAAGAAGAAATTACTTTAGGTATAATAAGTAATAATATTAACTAAATTAATTAGATAGATATTATACCTCTAGTAAATAACTTAAAGATATTTTAAATCTTTAAGGATAAAGATAAAGAGGAGGGAGATAGTGTTACGGATGCTTTAAGTATAATATTATAACTACTTAAAAAAGAGACGGAAGAAGCTAGTTAGTTAATTTAGGTACGGTCTAGTATAGAGCTAATAGAACTATATAATAAGGAATAATAACTAAGGTTATATAATATAATCTATATAATCTATAGGATCTATATAATCTATAATAGAGTAAATAGAGTATATATATATTATATATAAGAAGGATTTTATAGAAGTATAGTTATATATTTAAGGACCCTTAATCCCTACCTAGATAGTTCCTTCCTTATAGTAATTTTTAGAATATAATTAGAGTTAATCTATTAGGCAACTACTCCACCAGTTATTATTACTTATTAGCTTTAACTTACTTTACCTATATACCTAGCCTAATAATAGGACCTACCGTAGTACTTACTATAAGGTTCCGTTATAATTACATTATATAACCTTAGTTACTATTCCTCGTTATATAGTTTTATCGGCTTTATTTTAAACTATACTTATATTAACTAACTAGCTTCTTCTAACTCTTCCCTAAGTAGTTATAATATTATACTTAAAGCGTCTATAACACTATCTTCCTTCTTTTTATCTTTATTCTTAAAGATCCCTAATATCTCTAAGTTATTTACTAAAGGTATAATATTTATTTAATTAATTTGGTTAATATTATTACTTATTATACCTAAAGCAATTTCTTCTTCCTTAACTGCTTATCGCACTTACACTATTACTATAATATTATCTCTTAGTAAGATTATACCGTCCCTATATTCTCGCTATTTAAAAAAGGGGTTAGTTTATATTATATTAGTAAACCTATCTTTATAATAACTATCCTTTTATTTAAAGTATACTAAAGTAAATATTTATTTATTCTATAACGTTTACTTTATCTCTAATACTAAATATACATAACTTATTACTCTTAATAGTTATCTAGTTCCCTAATTAATTTATTTTAGGGTTTTATATTTAATCTACTGCTATATAGCTAAATAATAAACTATCTATTACTCTAGTAAAGTTATACCGTTCCTATAATATAGAATAGAAGACTACTAATACTTAGCAATGGGCCCTTAAGTCTTATCTTACGGCGTCTACTTAGTTAATCCGTCTTAAAAAGGTTTATAAGAAGGTCTATTTTAAGGAGTAAAAGCTTATAAAATAGGGTTTATAAAAACTTAGTAATAAAAGAACGGATTCTCTTTTAATAGAGAAGAAAATAAATCTAAGTAGTTTAGTAACTGCTTTTCTTAGGTCCCCCTTAGGTAACTTATTCTTTAGTAATTCTTCTTTATTAATACTACCTAACCTAATTTCTTTTAATACTCCTATACCTTTCCTATAACGTTCTTTAAATTTTTTAGTAGTTTTTAGGTAGTCTTAGTGTAGCCTATCTACTTAACCTTATACTATATTTTATTGTTAATATCCTTATAATTAATAATCTTTAAAACTTACTATTTATCTTCTTCCTATCCTTTATATGTGTCTACTTTATAAACTAGTGGCTTAATATTTTTATACGCTAGCTCTAGTATTATAATATACTATATTAGGTAGATCTTTATTTTAGCTAGTAGATTTAACTTAAATATAACTAGTAAAATCCTTTATATAATTTTAAAAGGTCCTAGTCTAACGTAGTTTAACTTCTTACTTAGTTATTAACTCTTAAAATTTTTGTATAGTAGCTATACTTTATCTCCCTCCTTAAGATCTAGTCTGTTAGATCTCTTAGTATTATAGTACTTTTTTATTCTCTTTTATACTTTCTTTACTAATTTTATAAGGTCTATATAAAGATTAATTAATATCTTTATTCTCTCTTTAGCTATACTACTTATTTTTTTACTTACTATAGTAATAATAATATTCTTAGCTTATATCCGTAATTTGCCTTAAATAGTAATATACCTATACCTTCCTATAGCGTTATATTATATATAAACTATATAACTAATAATAGCAATACCTAATTGTTCTATACGTAATTAATATAATATTTTAAATACTACTCTAGTGTTTAATTTAGTCTTTTTATCTAATTATCTATCTGCGGATAATATATAGTAGAAGTTACTACTTTAACTCCTTATTCCGCTAAGAATACCTTTTAAAATACTGCTATAAATCTTAAATCTCTATCTAATATAATCTTGCTTAGTGCTCTATATCTTATAAATACTTCCTTAATATAGATTTTAGCAATATCTTCTACTAATATTTCTTTTATGCATGCTATAAAGTATCCCTACTTTATAAGCTTATTTACTATTACTAAAATTACATTAAAATCTTATCCGGTAATAGGGTTTTTTAACTTTAGTAACTTAATAATAAAGTCCTATAATATAACCTCCTATAGTCTCTCTAGTATTTTAATAGGTTATAACCCTCTATACAGCTTATACTTTATTAATTTATTTCTTTAGTAATCTAAATATTCTCTTATAACTTTTCGCGCTAAGCCCTAAATTCTATTAATAATATACTTCTCTTAGAGTCTTAATACTAAGCCTATAGCTTTATTATATCCTTAAGTTAATCCCTTATAGAATTCTTCTATAAATTACTCTGCTATACTTCTTAGGATATACTTTACTTCTTAATTCTTATATATATCCGTCTATAGATCTTCTAGCTATACTTCTAGAATTCTTTATACTTAAAAGCTTCCTAGTATATTATAAACTCTATTTAACCTATTATTTTCTTAAGTTACTATAATCTTCGGATAATTATACCTAATTAATCCGTCTATATCTTTTTATAGTAAAGCCCCTAATAGCTTCTTATTATTTTATAGTTTAGCTTTTTAACTTAGAGCGTTTACTTATATATTATTTATACCTTTAGTATACTAAATCTTAAAATAGTATTCTATAAGTATCTCTGCCTATTTAACCTATCTTTAATTAAGTTTCTTTATTATTAGAAATCCTATTAGGTTCTTATAGTCCGTCTTAACTATAAATAGTTTCTTTATACCTTATAAGAATACTCTTTATTCCTTTAATACTATAACTATACCTAATAACTCTTTGTTATAAATGTTATAGTTTAACTCTAGTAGTGTTATCTTCCAACTATAATATACTACTAGGTGCTATCTATTTTAGTATTTTTATATAAAGTATGCCCCTAGTATATAGTCTAATATATCTATCTTTATAACCGTCTCTAGTCCTAGTTAATAGATCTTAAGAACTAGCTCTTAGGTAAATAACTCTTTAACTTTCTTAAAGAGTTCTTACTATTCCTCTCCCTATACCTATAGTTCTTTTTTCTTTATTAACTGCGTAAGTGGCTTAATATTCTTTAACTACTATATTATAAACCATCTACAGTAATTACAAAACCCTAAAAATAATCTTAACTGCGTAACATTCTTTAGTTTTTACTAATTTACTATAGCCTTAATCTTCTTTAGATTTATACTAAGTTAGCCTAGTTTAATAATAAATTTAATAAAATCGGTCTTCCTAGTAAAAAACTCGCATTTTTTAATTACTACTAGTATCTATTCTTTCTATAGTCTCCTTAAAACCTATTTAATATATTCTCTATATTCTTCCTCGGTTATTAAGTAGATAATAATATTATTAAGATATACTATAATAAATTTATCTAAGTATTCTTCTAATATATTATTAATACGCTTCTAGAACGTTACTAGTGCGTTTATAAGCCTAAATTATATAACTAATAGCTTATATAGTCCTTTCTTTAACCTAAAGGCTACCTTTTATTTATTGCCTTCCTTAATCCTAATCTAATAGTACGCCTATCTTAGATCTATCTTTATAAAGATTTACGCGTTACCTATCCTATTTTAAATTTTGCTAATTAAGGGTAAAGGATACCTATCCTTTCTAGTAATACTATTTAACTGTCTATAATTAATACACAGCCTTAGTTTACTATTCTTCTTTAATATAAATAGTACTAGATAACCCGCTAATAACTATAATAGTCTAATATATCCCTTTTGTAAGTTTTCCTAGATAAACTCTTTTAACGCTCTACCTTCTTCTTTAGTAAGCTTATAAATTAAAAAGAACTTTAAACTTATTTCTAGTTTTAACTTTATTTTATAGTCCCATGCTATATAATTTAATAGCCTTTTACTTTCTAGTAACTATAGTTTCTTACTATACTTATAGTATTTCTTTAGTACGTAACTTAAGCCTCACTTAGTTTTTTTTATATATTGCCCCAACTTAGTACTATACTAACTTAGCTTATTATCGCATTTTATAGCGTTAAGTATCCTTAATATTAACCTAACCTATAATCTAATCGATCTTTAGATTATATTTCTGTAACTAAGGCATTCCTAGTACTGCCTTATTATTTCCTAACGGTAATATATTAAAAGATATCTTAATTTATCTCCCTTTAATAGTTAACTAAATAGGTTCTATTTTAAGATTAATAATACCTCCTCTATAGGCTATCGGATCTTTTAAAATAGTATCTAATAGGTAAGGATATTCCTTCTGTCTATAAGGTAGCCCTATTCTCTTAACTACTATTAGTAAAATATAGTTCTACGTTACTCTACTATTTACTAGCGCTTCGAACTACTAATCTTACTATTTAATTTATAAATTTAGGTGTTATCCTTAAATTCCTTTAAGGGTCTAAGGCTCTATTACTAACTCCCTCTAGTTTTATAGGCCTTTACTTTTCCTAACTATTAGCTACTTAATTCCTATACACTTGGCTTACTCTTTAGCCAATACTTAATTTATTTTTTATCTTTAATATACTATAGATACGTGTTCTCTAGGCATTTCTATTACTATTATCCGTCTAAGTATTTTTCTATAAGGAATCTTTCTAGTTAAAGTATTAAGTCTTCTAACTCCTAAACTTTTATTAAATGCTAGCCGTGTATATACTTAACATTCTTATATTATTACTTATCTATTATCTAATATATCCTTATAAGGTATTTTTAATTCTTTTCCTTTAGATTCTTATATATGTTATATATATTATCCACATATGCAATTTATAATAGCGTATAGTGTATTAAGTGCTTTGGGTTAACTCTTAGTTTGTTTTTATCCTTAAGTTTAAACCTTTTTTATATTAATCTAAACGTTATAACTTTATTTATAGGTACTAAGATACGTCTCTCACTTCTCTAGTCCTCTAATTATTTCTCTAAATCCTTTAACATTATAATTAAAGCTCCTTTAATATAAGTTATAGCCTTCTTTATAATCGGGTGGTCCTAAATAACTTTTTTATTTAACTATATATAGAAATCTTCCTACTTATTATTATGCCTTTATCTATACTACTTTTAGTATAGCTGCTAGAGTGTATACGGCTTATCCGTAAGGAAGTATCTTCTTATTACTATATTATAATAGCCCTTTATATATTATTCCTTAAACCTAGTTAAAATCCCTAAATCCTCTTTTTATTCTAGTTTAGTAAGCCACTTAGCTCTTAATATGCCTACTCTAGGCCTATTAGTAATTCTTCGCACTAGCGCTCTGTCCCTTATACGTCCTAATATGCTAAATCTCTTATCTAGTTTCTGCTCTTACTATATAATAATTCTTTACTTAAATTCCTCTATAGTTTCTTTTAATTTGCGTCTTATAGATAGATCCTTAAAGTCTTCTTACTTCTTAATCTTAATATTAACTCTTTAATCTTTAGGCCAAATACTATATTTTCCTAGTAAGTCCTCTAGGTCTATATATCTGTCTCCTAGTCTAGTTACTATTTATACTATAAATTCTCTAATCTATAAAGAAGCTCCTTACCTCTTACCTATAGGTGCCCTAATTTATACTCTAAATTTTTAGTCCCTTAGATTCTTTAATCCTAAGCTTACTTCTAACTTAAGCTTTACTCCCGCCTTAGTTTAACTAGGCTTACTTAGTGTTCTTATCTCTTCTTAAGAATCTTAAATCTTACTTATCTTGTCTTAAGAATCTTATACCTGTAGGAAACTCTATTCTAAGCTTATTCTTATATTATTAAACTAAGCTACTACTCTGCTCTATTAGTTATCGTCTATTATAGGTTTTTAAGCTTGCCTTATTTTATCTTAAAAATCTTAGTTATCTCTTATCTCATCTTAAGAATCTTAAGCCTTTAGCCTTTTGCCTTTATTAAGTGCTAAAGTGGTTTACTATCCTACTTCTCTTATATCTTATAAAGTAATAGATATTATATCTAGTGGGGTCTTAATCCCTACTAATATTCCCTATTCTATAGTAGAATTATCTTTTACCTTTAGTATAATATCTCTAAGGTCTGCTCGCTCCTAGTAAGCGGCTTCCGTTGCCTTATTATTATAAAATGTTTCGCCTATATTAAAGTTATCGTCCTTAATATCCGATCTGCGAACTAGTTTATTAGTTCCTTTATATTCCGCTAAATATAGCTCTTATAGCTAATAGCTTGCGCTATACTTAGCGTCCTTATAAATTTAGTATACGTTATTATAGTAAAACGCAAAACTTTTAATTAAACACTCTTTTGTTCCTTATAGTATATTATCGTCCCTTTATACATATATATTGTCTATTATTAGTCTAGTTTTCTTTATTATATAGTATCTCTAACCATCTTTATAATCCCTTACAAAATAACCTTATTTCCTGTAATTTATATAAGCTCCTTCTTTAAACCATCTTTTTTACTATAGAGTCTGCCTAAATGTCTTCTACTACTAAAATCCCTAATTCGGCCTCTACTCCTTAGACCTTTAATTACTTAATCCTTATCCTTTGGGTTTCTATAGTCGCTTACTTTATCTTTTATAGGCTTCTTTAGTACCGCTTAGGTCTATTAGCTCTGCGCTATTATAACAGAACCTTATAGCAGGAACTATAATAGGCTTGTTATTAGGCTAGGTATATAAGTAATGCAAGTATAGAAGTTAACAACGTAATAATAACTGGTGGAGTAGTTGCCTAATAGATTAACTCTAATTATATTCTAAGAATTACTACAAGGAAGGAACTATCTAGGTAGGGACTAAGGGTCCTTAAATACACACCCATACTCCTATAAAATCCTTCTTATATATAATATACGTCTTATATATAAGGTATATAAGTTCCTCTTATCCCTCTTATTTAATATATAGCACATTATATAACCTTAGCTACTATTCCTCGTTATATAGTTCTATCGGTTCTATCCTAAACCGTGCCTAAATTAACTAACTAGCTTCTTCCAACTCTTTCCTAAGTAGTCGTAATATTATACTTAAAGCGTCCGTAACACTATTTCCCTCCTCTTTATCTTCGTCCTTAAAGATTCCTAATATCTCTAAGTCGTTTACTAGAGGTGTAATATCCGTCTAATTAGTTTGGCTAATATTATTACTTATTATACCTAAAGCAATTTCTTCCTTATACGCCCAATGTCGTGCTTGCACTATTGCTGTAATATTATCTCTTAGTAAGATTATACCGTCTCTATATTCTCGCTGTTTAAAAAAGGGGTTAGTTTATATTACGTTGGCGAACCCATTTTCGCGATAACCGTCCTCTTATTTAGAGTATACTAAAGCGAATATTTGTTTATCCTATAATATTCGCTCTACCTCTAATGCTAAATATACGCGACCTATTACTCTTAATAGTCATCTAGTTCCCTAATTAATTTATCTTAGAATCTCGTGTTTAATTTACTACTGCGCGGCTAGATAGTAAACTGTCTTAAGCCCTTATTAAGTTAGAATATTCTTGGGACGCGGAATAAAAGGCCCTAAACACTTAGATTGCGGCATTTACTTATTTACTCCGTCTTAAGAAGGTTTATAAGAAGGTCTATTTTAAGGAGTAGAAACTTATAGAATAGGGTTTATAGGAACTTAGTAATAAAAAAACAGATTCTTTTTTAATAGAGAAGGAAACAGATCTAAGTAGCTCGGCAACTACTCTTCTTAGGTCCCCCTTAGGTAACTTATTTTTTAGCAATCCTTCTTTATTAATACTGCCTAACCTAATTTCTTCTAATACTTCTATACCTTTCCTATAGCGTTTTTTAAATTCTTTAGTAGCTCCTAGGTAGTCTTAGTATAGCCTAGCGTAGTTATTAATAATTTTATTATCAATCTTACTAATTAATATCGTTATTAATAAGTATTGATAAGATTAATATTGATTAACGCTATTACCAATAACCTGCAAAATTTTTCTATTATCTATAAATTTATATAATAAATGGCTTCTAAGGCAGATTTATCTTTTTTTGCGCTTTTATTAACCTAGGAATTAATTAAAACGAAGTTAAAAACGACTAGAAAGCGCTTAGCTGTTAAAATATAAAAGCACGCTCGTCCACCCCAGGCTAGCTCAGAGCTAGAATTCCGGGGTAAAAACCGCATCTTTTACTGCAAATACTGTACGGATTTACCGTATAGTGCTCTAGCTAGTAATAATTTCTAATCTTATCTTAAGAGTAAGCATAGAATTAAGGTTAAGTTAACTCTAGGCCAAGTTTAGTTAGCAGCGCTTAATTAACTAAAACAGCTCTACACTAGAGCGACGTCTATAGGTTAAACGCAACAGCTTAATACCTAAGTTCTTTAAAAAGTCCTAAACCGGGACCTTATTAATAAGGCATTAGTCTTATTAATTATTATATAAAACCTTCCGTTCCGCGTTATTAAATAGCCTAAGTTTTATACCTTTTATTAAGTTCTAAATCTAGAAGTAGAAGGCTGGATTACTACGGTACACTCTAAGGTTGTAAAGAAGATTAAGAAATTATAGTAATTCTAAAAAAATATCGTACGAAAGAAGCTTTAATTAGCATTATTAAGTATATACATTTTGCTTAATATCTAGACCTCTCTAAACTGGCTTCTTCTCCTTAGGATCTGCGCGCACTTTATTAACTAACACTAGGAGAAGCTCGTTAAAGCACTCCTTGCCCTTTATACGGTAGCAAACCATAGTAGAGAAGAGCAATTTACTACTCTTCTTTTAGTGCTTTAAGACTATAGAATTGTACAAAAGCTTGGTTCTATTATTTGCGATAACACTACTTTAAATAATACGCTTTGCCGTATAGTAGTAAATCATCTCTAGAAGAAAGAGAAAGTTAAGTAGGATTTCACGTTCCGACAGATCCGCTATACTAGCTATATTATTAACTTAGCCGTATAAGCTTTTCTTTTTTGGGGCCTAATGGAGACAGAGTAACTTGAGTCGTACGACGAATAAGAAGGAAAAGGGAAGGTAGAAGGCGAAGCTGAGTAAAGGGCAGCTTTTTGGGCTATAGGACCACTTAGAAAGCTTTATAATATTATTATATATATTTATAATTCGGCTAGTCGTATAAGGGAGTTTAAAGATCTAGTGGGAAGAATAATTCCACTTAATAACTAGATAAGATGGAATAGCTAGTATTAGATACTAGCTATAGCTAAATAATAGTTAAGCGCCATTAATACATATTTAAAGAGCCACTTTACTACGCTTTAGATGGAGTATCTCTATCTAAAGGACTGGGAATTTCTTTATATAACTAAGGTATTCCTTTAACCATTCTATTAAGTAACCTTAGAAACTTAGGGAGACTACGTAACAATTAACAGAGTACTCTTTACTATGGATATTCTTATTAAGTACTTTAAAAAGGCCATTATAAGTAGAATTCTTAATTAGGTTAGACAAGGCTAATACCATATAGTAGTCTAAGCATGCTTCTAATAAGGAGTTTAGCTCCCAAATTAGGAAGGGGTAGGAGACCTTTAATAAGTACTATAGTAAAACTGACAACTCTCCTCTTATGCAGCTGCCCTTATTCTTTATCCAAACCGTTATATAAAGTATATTCGCGTAAACTGGAAGGCTAAATAGCAAAAGCCAATACTATAAAAGGTGAAAAAGCTTTAGGAGTCTTATCGGGAAAAAGCGCCTACTCCTCTTACTCCTTCCTTATATAAAAGGAAATCCTCTTAAGATTAGGATCTTAATGAATTTAATTAAATTGCTTAAGATCTAGGAATATACGCTCGGCTAGTAAGTTAGGATAAGTACGAAGACTATAGTAATGGAGAACCGTACGATATTAGGAAGCTATCTGCTCTTAAATAGTAGTATTAAAATTAACAAAAAAAACGTTGGCTAAGATTATCGTATATGGCAATTAATATTCTATTAATTCTAGTAATAAGTAATAAGCTAGAGAGAGTCTTTTTAGGAGCTCGTTATATAATCTTATAGGAAAGGGCGCAACTAGGAGCTAAAAATATTGAGAGAGTAGAGTATTTAAAATATTGGAAATGGAGTAGTATTACAAACGATAAGCTTAGAGTAGCTTAGCTGTTATTTAATTATTAACAAGATTATTAATATTAATTGATATTAACCAATCAATATCAATATTGATTAAAGCGTTATTAACTTATTAACAACCACCCTGGTATAGCCTATTTACTTTACTTTATACTATATTTTATTATTAATATCCTTATAACTAATAATCTTTAAAACTTACTATTTATCTTCTTCTTATCCTCTATATATGTCTGCCTTATAAATTAGTGGCTTAATATTCCTATATACTAGCTCTAGTATTATAATATACTATATAGGGTAGATCTTTATTTTAGCTAGTAAGTTTAACTTAAATATAACCAGTAAAACTCTTTACTTAATTTCAAAAGGTCCTAGCCTAATGTAGTCTAACTTCTTACTTAGTTGTTAACTC
>Ga0307515_10011389_pt1 | contig 16882 bp, 6 predicted proteins | sample 17_EM_MG_FD_194513 | JGI IMG/M metagenome (GOLD analysis project Ga0307515, IMG submission 194513) | Populus trichocarpa ectomycorrhiza microbial communities from riparian zone in the Pacific Northwest, United States - 17_EM | ecosystem: Host-associated > Plants > Roots > Unclassified | place... | reverse complement strand
TGCGTGTCAAGTTAGTCAAATGCGTGTCAAGTTGGTTAATTGCGTGTCGAGTTGGTCAAATTGCATGTCAATTACGCGAAACGCGAAAATCAAAGTCTACTTGAATCTCATCCTGCGAATATTTTCCTGATGTACTGTAGGTAAACTATACGGCCCCTTCTCTACAAGAGTACCGTAAAAAGGCGAAGGATACTATAAGCCTATAGTCCCTTAAAAATAAACTGCTTAAGTATTAGGTACGGCTAGTAGTGGTAGAGGAACAGATTTTATAGATTTAACTTATCGCCAAAGCACATACCTAGGTCTCTACGGCCTATCCCAAAAAGAACAAAACTTATAAAATTATTAGTAACCGTTACTACTAGCCTAGAATAGTTATAGATATTAACCATTATATACAGAACTATAATAATCACTATATATTTATAATTCTACAAGACAAAACCCTAGGACTATTAAGACCCCTTCTAATACTAAAACGCCCTTGGCAGTATATCCCTATAAATTTCTATAAACTGCCTTTAGACCATAACGGATATAATATAGTTATAATTTTAGTTAACCGCTTTAGCAAGCGCCCGTTCTTAATTCCCTATTACAAAAATATTAATACTAAAGAGGCGGCCCAACTATATATCCACTACTTTTAAGATAACTGGGCCAAACTACTACCCCTTATAGACTATACATAGGCAACTCTACCCCACGACTCCACTATATTTGCCCCTATTTAACTAGAAATAGGCTACTTACCCTATACTAGCTTCGACTGGGAAAGACTAGAAGAACCCCAGACTATACGCGAAAAACTATTTTATAAGAAAGCCTAGCAGTACGCTAAGCGCTTAAAAGAAGCCTAAATAGTAGCCCACGCAAATCTAAAAAAGGTCTAGAAATTAATAAAATAGCAGATAAATAAGTATAGGCGCGAGCCTAACTTTACCGTAGGTAATATGGTCTGGATTATAACAAAAAACTAAAAGATGGGACAACCTAGCTATAAGCTAGACTATTAGATGGTAGGACTATATAAGGTCCTTAAGAAGAGGGGTAACTTATATAAGGTAAAGCTCCCGGATTTAATAAAGGTTTACCCCATTTTCTCGCTAGATAAGCTATATAAAGCCGCGGATAACCTATTACTTAGATAAAAGAACAAACCCCCCCTACCGATTTAAGTTAATAGCGACAACAAATAGGAAATTAAAGAAATACTAGCCTGTAAACTAGTAAGAAGAACGCTAAAATACTACGTTAGTTGGAAAGGCTATAACCTAAATCCTACTTAGTACCCTATATAGAACTTTATTAGCAGTCCCTATAAGCTTTAAGAATTTTATAGCCGTTACCCTAATAAACTAGGACTCCTAAAGTACCTAGACAAGTAAATAGAGTGCTAGTATAGCGAAGATAATAGGCTACTAGAAGAATATAAAGATAAGAACGCCCTATAGGAGTAATACGGATATATAAAGCCTAAGGGCAGGCTTTACTAAGGGGGGGAGGGGTAGTAATGTTACGGTTCTGGCAGAACTTAACTGGCAGAACTTAGTTAGCAGAACTTAGCAGAACTTCGCACTAGCAAGTTACCACAGATTGCCGTATATTGCGGTCACGTGACGCGAAGATCTTATAAAACATTAAGCGGCGCTACTCTTCTTCTTCTTTCCTTTCCCTAGCTTTAGATTCTCGTTTATAAACTACCATTTGTATAGGCTTACGCGTCCCTTTTATTGTGCTCGTGCCTTAATTAACTAAGTCGCTAACAAAAGGGTGTTATTAAGTACTTAAATAATCTATATTAGGTACGAAATGCAGTAAGCTATTTATATCCTTTTATAATACGGAGGCGGTTAAATGCAAAAATTACATTAAGCTTTATATAAAAGCGAGCCTTACTTAGTTAGTTTAGCGTCTCTTATATTAGTGGGATTAGATATTAGTTTTTAATAGTAACGGCGTTAAGAGCTTAGTAGTCTATATAGAAGCGTAATCCGCTACTTAGTTTCTTAATAAGGATTACTAGTACGGCTATAGGTGAAGAGCTTACTCTAATAAATCCTTTGCTTAGGTTCTCGTCTAGGTACTTCCGTAGTACTTAGAGTTTATTTTAGAATATCTTATATAGGGGTCTAAATCTAGGCTGCTTCCCTTCTTTAAGTACAATTATATAATTATATAGTTAGTATTCCAATAGCTTATTGGCTTCCTTTTATAAGAATATACCGTTAGGCGGTTATAGTACTCTACTAGTATCTTTATAGTAGGGTTAGTGTACTTCTTTAGTGCTAAGGCCTTCTTAATATCAGCTATATTAATAGCGAAGATTATATATTTAAGTTTTTTAACAAGTTATACTAACGGAGTAGCTCTAATTATACGGATATTTAGGGCACTAAGCGTGCTTAGATCGTCTATAGTTTCTTATTTAGGTTTAGGTTTAGTATTAAGTATAGAGTTAGTATTAGATTTAGGTTTAGGTTCTTTAAGTATTCTTTTTATTATAGGATACTAGTTCTTCTAGTAGTTTTATATACTAAGCTTAAGTCTCTACTTAGTTTAGGGCGGTATAGTATTTGGTAATAACTTATAGAATTTAGTAGAAATTTTAAATCCTTAGTGGATATCAGTAGAATTCTCATATTAGTAGAATTTGGTAAAATTCCTATACTAGTGGATATCTAGTGGAATCCTTAGGCATAGAGTAGATATTAGTAGATATTCTAGATTTTAGTTTAGGGTTAGAGTAGTGTATTATAAAGCATTCTTACTTATAACTCGGGGTAGTAAATAAAAGCTTAAGGTTATCCTAATTAATAGTTACCTTATATAGCTTTATCTAGGGTTGTTTAAGGATTACTAGGTAACCTAGAGTGGTAATAAAAAGCTTAATTAGTTCTTTATAGTTTAGGTATTAGAGTCTTAAGTATACTATATAGGTAATTTGGCCTAAGACTATATATTTGCTATTAAATCCAAATATATTAATATACCGGTTAAGGGGGGTTAAGGTAAAACCATTATCTTACGCGAAGATCTTATTAATAAATCCTATACTACTAGCTCCTGTATTAATTAGGACTTAAGTATTAGCCTATTAATTATTCTGCTAAAGATAACAGTTAACGGTTATACTGCAATTCTAAGAGTTAGAGTTTGTAATATCTAAAGCATTTAATAAGATCCTAAGGTAGAGCCTTTTTAGAGAGCGACTTAACTCTAAAATATACCTTTTAATAGCAAGTGGGAAGGGGTTCCTATAGAACATTAGTTATAGCTTTATCCCTATAAATAGTGCTTACTAAATATAGGGCTAGAACTAGGTAAAGATTAGGGGTAGTAACCGGAAGATTAATATAGTAAATAGTTACTAGTATTAGCCGTTTATAAATCGTGTTTAGGTATAGGGATAAAGTAGTAGTTAGAGAAGTAGAAGTTACTCTTATATTTAAAGTAGAGGCCTAGCTTAATGCGTTATTCTTATTTAAAGGACCCTAATAGGGCGTATTTTAGGGTCATAGTATTAATATCTATAGCGTTAAGGTGCTTAAACTAAGATAACTTAGTAGGCGTTCACGGGGCTGTTATATCGTATTAAGGAGCATATTTTAGTATTAGGCGTAGTATATTATTATACCGTTTATTAATAATATTTATATAGGTATTAAGGGCTCCTAGTAGGTCTACGCCTATTAGGGAGGTTTTTAGTTTAGGGCTTAGGGATTTAATAAGGCTGTTAACTAGTATAGAGTTATTATAGCTAGTTTCCTTTATATCCCTTCGAACGGTGACGTCCATCTCTAAGTTAGTCCGTGCGGGAACACCAAAATTCCTAAGCATGAACGATTTGATTTGGTTAATTTAATTGGCCAGTTCTTATCGATAATAGATGGACGCAAATCACCATGCGAAGGGATAACAGTTAAATTTAGAAAAGTACATTAGAAAACCTTTTGTTCCTTAAGCTATATAGTTTATTTTCCTTTAAGTAGTAACTTAGCAGTTTGGGTTACTATATATAGCTTTAAGAAGTATAACTAGGCCTTGGGCTAAGTTCGGCTAAAGAGGTTTAATAAGGTCAGCTACCTCTCCTCTTAGTTAACTTAAGGCGTAACAAAGTCGGTTAGCTTTAGTTAGGTAGTAGTTAATATTACTAGTTAGCTTATTTTTAAGCTAGCTTAGAAATAATTAAAGCTCTTATTATTTACTAGTAAATACTAGAGGATTTAGTAGTTATTTAAATTATTATAGTATAGTAGCTAGTAGGTTCCTAGGCTCCACTACGTAAAGGTATAGAGGCTAATTTTATAGAGCCCTACTATAGATATAGACTAGGGATTCTTTTATATATTTTCCTTATACTTTTCCTAGGAAGTTATTCTAGGAGCTAGTTTTGGCTTCTCTTATTATATAAAAGTATTAATTTTTTAGCTTCTTTATAGGATTTTAGTCTAGAAGTTCTAGTAGGTTATTCTTCTTAAAGTCTTTCTAGTTTTGCCATTTTTTATCTTTTCCACTATAGTTTAAAGAACTCGTAGGTTCTAGATCTAGGGATAACTTTCTCTACTGCTAGCCTTATATAGCTAATAAGATCTATTACTAGATTATTTACTAGAGCACTTAACCTTCTATCCCTAGGTCTATAGAAGCCTTCTTTTACGATTTATTATAATATCTGTCTATTTATACTATTAATAAATTAATCTATCTATATAAAGGAGTACGCGTATAGATTAACCCTCACTACTCCTTATATATTAAATTATCTATATAGCTATCTATATAGCCACTGTTAAATACTATATAGTATATCTAAAGCTAATTATAAATATTTAGTATACCGCTTCTTTAATTTTATAACTATAAAAGTGTCTTTAAGGTAGTCTTTAAATACGGGATATAAAAGGTTAGTACCGTAATACTCTAACCCTAGCAGTATAACATGACCATGCTTAATATTTTAGGCCTTGTTATTATGCCTAGTCTAGATGATGAGATGATGGAGCGGTATATTACTTATATGAAAGCTTATTTCCCTATATCTGGGAGTATGAGCACATAAGAGCTCGGTGTTTTCCACAACCCGTAGAAGAATGCTTTCTGGTTGCTCTAAAGCCCACGCGTGCTGCTTTGCTTAATTCCATTTTCTATTGCTGTGGGTCATAGGCACAATCATCCTCTGTCAGTGTCAGGGCCTTGCGCAATCCCACCGCCGCCAGTATGACTTCCGCTTAGCCGAAATATCCTTTTAACATTTTCCATTCCTTTCTTCATATGAGGGTGATGTGCGAGAAACGCCTCCTCCCCTTGTGCCTTTCTCGTGTCATCCTTTTCCCTCTTGGCCGCTCCCATGGCACCTTTTCTCCTTCCTGCAAGTGGATCTAGAGGCCCTGCCCTAGGAGGCCATTCCCCGGTTTCTTTCCAGCCTTGGACAAGTGCACGTGTCATATCCGTCAGATTTATGGGTACAGAGGGCGAGCGTGACGATATGACGACTTTGCTGTATATTTCTGGATAAGTTTTAGGAGAGATGGAGTCCCGGATGGGATTGTGAGGGAGAAGCGGTCGAGCGATCGGGGCGAGGGATTCGAGGTCTTGAGTGAATTGGGATGTAGAGAGTGTAATATTAGAACCATCATGGCTGGATTCTTCGCAGTTTGTGATGCCATTTGAAATTTTTGTTCCAGGGGGGTATATAGTTGAGATTCTTTTATTCATGTTGGACTTCTTTACGGCAGTGGCGCCTGTCCAAGCATCCCTCCTCTGCACAAAGCAGGCGACTCCTTCATTCCAGGACATTTCCTCTTCTAGCATTGTTCTTCTCTTCCTTTTGCGGTCTTCTAGTTTTGACCCAACGGCAACGGCGATGCTGTCGGGGGAGTCGAATTTATATGGGTCAATGCCGGCATTCATCTCGGGTTCGGTTTCTGCCTCTGAACTAGATGTTGTGCCATAATATCTTTCTCTAAACTCTGTCACTCCACGCACTTCTTCATTAGAATCCGACCACGGGTGAAGTGTGTTTGGCCAGTCCCAGTCGTCACGCACTCTTTCCGCAAGAAAGCGGCAAGCTTCGCGGACGGCAGTTTGGTTGCTTTCCATGGACTGCAGGGCACATGTCACGGAGACTATTGGGACTGCATGTATAAGAAAGTCACGAAGGGATGGCTATGGCGCTGGTTTGCGCCGATAAAATCAGTAAGCCAGTCAGTCATGCCGTGGTGAGCGTCACCTGCTTTGAAAACGTCATGCCACTACCTTTCGACGCGCCTATTTTAGCGCGATGAGGAAACTCGCCAAATCCTTGTGAACTCCATCTCTATGAAACATCCTGTAAAAGCCGAAATGCTCAATATTCGGGCTCATTCATGGTCATACTACAACACCTGAAGTGCAGCCAAAATATGACAGTCGCTCTTCCTGTGATCAAATAAGAAGCGTTTCTATTTGAAAGTCTCTCTGCCTGCGCCTCTCCTGCTTCTCGGTTCCCAGACTTCCAAATCTCCTATACACCTCGTAAAACCCTTCGATGGCGCTGAGTGTCTTACACTGCTCCTCTTCAACCGTGCCGATATTTACAATGACCTCTTTCCTCATATTCCCTCTCACAACAAAGTATTGATCTTCGACTTTTGCCCAGTTTGTCTGCATAGCCTGATTAAGCTCATTAGTACAGAACTCACGTATATTGTCAAACACCATTGCCACAGGAATGGCTTCCTCGTCAAAGTATGGTGCGAGGGAAGCTTCGAAACTGGCAATTGTCTCCGTAACGAAAGTGCTTAGCTCCTTGAAATACGAAATAAAAGGAAGTACACTATTAGCTTGCTGTGTTCGAGCTTGTATGTAGTCGAGCAAGGGAAGCATCGCCGTAACAGTCTGAAATACGAGCGTAAGGGTATGGAGCACGTGTGGCTGCTCGAGCAATCCAGAATGGTCGACCAGCGACTTAGTCACCCGACAAAGGATCTGGAAAGTGCTGATAATTATCGCAAGTGAAGCTTTGACACTCGTGCTATCGGTAATACTAAAGTTGTAGAACAAATCGTTGAACATTTGACTTGAAGCCTGCAATATTGGCTTGGCAACGATCCAGCCGGCTGGGGTCCGGAATGATACCTCAATGTAAGCAGGAAAGATGGTTTGCAAAAGCACGCGACGTAGCGTAGGTGTTGTAATATCCCCGGCTTCATAAGTGGCTGACATAGCTTCGTGCAGTTGGCTAACTAGGTAAGGTTGCAGGTTGTCTACTGCTGCACGTTCAGATACCGTCTGGATGAAGATCGATAGTTGTTTCGTCGTTCGGGAATCTCCCAGTTTGAGAGCATAACTTCTCAATCTTCCTACTACATAGGTCGGATCTGTTGCGGGCAAAGGAAACGCGACAGAGTCTGTGAAGAATTTGTCTACGGCACACAAATCTGAAGTGTACTGTTGCAGGAACTCAACGACCTTTTGAACAAATTCGACGTACGCACCCTTTACTATAGAAGCTTGCTGGAGCTCTTGGTAATTCTTTTTCATGGTGGACATGAGTGCTTTGAGCAATGATATTAACTCTCTCCGAGTGCTACCGAGATCTTGGGGTCTATCGCGCATGACTTCTTCATAGGAACCTCGCATGTTCGATAAGATGCTTGAGATAAGGCTGAGTCGTCGTTCCCGAAATGTAGAGGCTGTGATGCTAACACAACCAGTCTTAGAATCTACCAGAAACGGCAGGTTTCGCAGCAATTGGTTTTGAGGATCCGTATTGATGAGGATGGTGGTGAATCGATGCTGAAATTTGAGTGTGGATTCTCGTTCGACCAAAGACGATAGCCATGCGGATATAAAATCCTGCTGGTGTTCCTCGTATATGTTTCTGTCGTTCTCAATAGCTGACGACATGAAATACGCTGCAAACTTGCGAGTTTGTTCCGTGTCCCGAAGTTGGTGCCACGATATAGGACCGTAGGAGCCTACGTAGTCACCCCAAGATCTTCTCCGCGACTGCACAAGCCATTGAATAGTCATTACCCAAGTATCCACAGCCTGCGTAAGTACGAACTCAGGTGGTGAAATCTCCGCCCCGAAAAGATTCGAGAGGAGATGCCACAATGGTTTTTGAACAAAGTCGAAACAATGGGTACGATTTGTTTGAGTTTCAGCGCCAAAGCCATCATCGAAATCGGGCCATTCACCGTAATCTTGGCTCTCTTCGTTGGTTTGCTGAGAGATCACCTGTTTTCGCAATTGTATTTGGAGTCCTGCATATACTTTGAAGATTTCTAGCGCATCCGAAATAACGGTATTTAGGTTCGAGTTTTTTGCTTCAAAGAGTGCGAACACGTCTGTAGCAGCTGAATCTTTCAAGAGGCGGGTTGCTAAATTTTCGTCCTTAGCACAATTGACTGCATTTTTCATTCCAGCCAGAGCATCTCTCAGTGTAGCTAGGACTTGATTTTGGTTATTCTTGATTGTGGCCCGAAGAACCTCTGGAGAAATATCGCTGTCACCTACGGAATTTGCGGCTTCATAGTGGCTTTCCGCCTCTGTTCGCGCCAGCCGATATTGCATTATTGTCTGCTCCACAATTTCTTTGTACCACAACGAAAATGGTTGGAGTGAGGAATAAGGCTCGTCGGTCGACAATTGAAATCTCACAAGGTTTGCCCAAGCGCGAACATTAAGCCTGCAAGCTTCTCGGTGAGACGACGAATGATCCACAAGGCCTCGGAGAAGATCGACTCTAGGGCGAAATTCCGACGGCGACGCCCAGTACAAAGTGCAGAGAACGTCGTGGTGATTACGAAGTGCATCTAGATCCTCCTGCCTGATACACTCATCTTTACGATAAATACGCCCATGATTTGGGATGAATCGCCACGCTATGCCACGTATTTTCTTGTCAGAGTAAACATTTCGCATACCCCGCAGACCTAAGGCGAGGCTTTTAAGGAAGATGTGGAAGGCTCGGTCTTCTAGTTGAACCTCTAGGGACGGATATTCTCCTAGCAGCTCCAGAAACCGTGGGGACCCTCTACTCTCTTCGTGCCGCAACTGGGCAAGACCATTGCGCGCAAAGAAATCGAATACTCCACCCAGAAGCGTTTCGCATTTGCGCCAACCCCAGTTTCTGATAAGGTTATGGCATCTCGTCAGCATAGCTCTGATGTAGGCATTCAAAGAAGAGTTGTTTCCTCTGGAAGATTCAGGACAAAAAGAGAAAAGACGATTCATCATAGATTTAACGAAGCCCCAGTTTTCGTTCGATGTAGTGAAGCGTCGACCAACTTGAAGGGCTCCACTGCTATCAAACTCAACGAATGGTAGAAAGACGAACGCACTATACCAGATCCGCTCAAAAGCTGCAATTTGGTTGATTTTAGCGACCTCAGTGGATAATTCTCCATTTATGACATCCCAGAAAACACTTCCAGGTATGTTAAGCCGATCAAGGACGTGTAAGGTAACAACAAGACATTCGACATAGCATTTCTCCGCGTCAATACCTGCTTCTCGCTCTTGATGCCGCCTATTTTCATCTAAGAAAACTCGTAATTCAGGACAGCCTTTTTGAAGTAAAATCTTGAGCAGGGCCTTGGAAACCTTTTTAACCAAGAGTTCTGCTTCTGGCCCAACAACTAATTCGCAGCTTGGGTGACGTGCTATCTGGACAAGCTGTCCGGAAATGGCAAGTATGTAAGTTAGAATGCGAGTTGACCGGCGGTCAATTTCTTGAGCAAGATTTGCATCAGACCAAGTTACCGTTGTTGTCGATAAAGTGGTGATAAAGAGATGATCTACGAGCTCAAGCATCTTCGTTATAAAAGGCCGACGATCTACAGGATCCAGGAATGATAATGAAGTTGAGAGGTACTTGATGATAGATCGGAGGAAGACGGACGTCTTTGAGAGGGCGCATTTGACGAGATTTTCAGGTTCAGAAGTCAATCCTAAGTTTGGTGAGATATCTACTCGTCTGCAAAATGCATGCACAATTGCAGTTAATTCAGATGATGTTTCTTCAGTCCATGAACTACAATGAAGCCCTTTTCCGTTGTAGGGAATAATAGAGTGTCCTGCGGGTATGTCCAAATCTCTTTGAGTAACATGGAGGCAGCTGCTCAAGTCCCCGCTACCGATAAATGTCGATTGATGAAAGAAGGTCCCGGCTTCTAACGGGAAGACATCGAAATTGATTGAGAATCGAGTACCAAAAGAACTGAGACCAAAAAGTGCCGGAACGTTCTTGCTCCTATGAGTCACCTCGAGGGTCTGATGGAAAACCTCTTCCGGGGGGGGTTCACTCGGTTGTCTAAACTCCCTAGCCTCTACGTCAAGACGACGAACAGGTCCCTTGCGTGGTATATGAACAGTGCGGGATATTACTGGAGCGCGCTGTTGTTGCTTTACAGTGTCGTATGCTAGGGAATCAACACCAAGTTGAGGCGGAAGTATTGCAGCAGCATCATGATCATCATCAGCAAGATATCTGGTGAGCTGGGGGTTTCCCATTGACTTCGCATGGCTTAGCTGATCAAGAAACTGTCGGTCAGCCTGGCATAGCTTTTTCTGAAAGGTAGACTTTTGATGTTGCATATCAAACTCTGTCTCAAGGCCTTCCAATTGTGCTGTACGATAAGCTGGAATATTCTTCAATGCTCGGGCCTGTACAAGCTTATGAAGACTTGGACTATGGTTTCCAGTTCCTGTGGGACCGGAAATTGGTTCATAACTATTCCTCTGGACGGGCATAGAATCAAGGGAGAGTTGTTGAAAGTTCGGTCTACCACACACTTTGTTCCTAGTCGTTTCTGAAGAAGATACAGGCTTCCTCACAGAAACAGTAGAAAATCGCTTCCGTGTGGGAGGCGGAAGACTCCTTTGTCGGTACTGAGGGTGGGGTTGCTGTTGATTATCTGGTCGATCCATGAGAGGCCAATGCTTCCTTTCCACATTTATTAATTTCCGAGGCTCTAACGAAGGTAAAAGACTTCCAGCCGTCCACTCGCGGAGAGTTCGATTGGCATCTTCAGTGTCTGTATGCGTATGTAACCGGATGTATTTCGTTTTCGGGCTGTGTCGTCCATCTTCAGGCTGACGACGGGCTTGCCTTGCAGCAAGCCTAATGAACTGAGGTATACTATCATTTACCTCTGATCTCATCTGGTGGGAATCAAGTATGCTCAAGCGAGGCGAATGTAGCTTGGTTGGTCTCGGCTTTGGGGTAATTATTTTGCTGCCACCAGTACCTCCAGGTGGCCTGGGTCGAAATGTTGGGGTGTGATTTGACGGGATGCCGCTCGTTCCTTTAAGATGTTTTCCCGGAACATCAAAAACATCTGTCAACTTCGATTGGCGCTTCTGGCTCCTGCTATTGGTCGTTTTCGCACGGGAAGTCGAAGGTAACATTAGATCTACCCGGTTATCTTCGATAACATCTAAGACTCCAGTACTGCCTGTTAAATTGGGGAATGATACCACATTTCTGCTGAGTGAATATGGAGAAGACGGTGATTCGTCAACAACACGGCTATTGAGCAGTCTGTCAGATTCGTCAGAGGTCTCTAGGCTACCGTCAACAGGCTCCGGTTCGGGTGATAGAGTGTTGTTGTTCTTTGAAGGTCTTATAACCCTTTGCGCAACACCACGATGAGACTCGAGTCTGTCCGGAGAAATATTACGAGGTTTTTGAGCTTTGGCTGGGGGCCGCCTTTTGAGCTGATCTTGGCGGTCAAGCTTCAGCCACGATGCCGGCAGTACTCCTTTGATTTTTCTCTCAACCTGTTTGAGTTGGCTTGATTCGCTTCCATTCGATTGAGAGTCTGACGTATCCGAATCTGACGGATCCGAATCCGAGGATGATTGAACCATTATAGAGGTCGTACGAGAGATATGGGTTCTTTGCCTTAGAGTGCTTCGTGGAGGTGTATCACTATCACTTTCCCGTGCAATGGCATGTTGAAGAGGACTTGTATCAGAAGACATGATTGAGGTTGGCAGCCGGATCGGAGATGTATCTTTCGGCATTCGAAAGCCCTTACGAATGGCATAACGTATCGGACTACGCAAATGAGGGGAAGGAGGGACATCATAAATACCACTATTCGTTAACCTCAACCGTTTGCCGTGGGATAAAAGAGAAGTTTCGTTTCGTCCGTATTCTCCATAATGCTTTCGCGTTGCGTCAAAACCATGTATCGTTTTGCGACGTTTGTAGCTCTGTTGAACCACATCAACTTTACACCTAAGGATAGCATCAACATCAGGCAATTCTTCGTCTTCGTCAAATGAAAGGTGTAAGGGAGGCGCGGCGTTCGTCCCCATGTTTTCCTTCAGGAGAGCTGAATCCACATGCACAGTTTCCGTTGGGTTAATTGGTTGGGTCTCATCTTCTGGATCAAATTCTTGCTCTTGGGTTTCCACAGCTTCAAGTGCAAGACTGTGGCTTGGCAAGTCTGCTCCAACATGAACCGGCTTGATCCCTCTAGACTTAAGAGTTTGGCGATATCGTTCGCCTTCTAACAGATACGGATGGAGCTGAATGGGATTCCGCCTTCTCAATGTACGCCTGCTTCGCTGCTGTATCTGCTCCCCTTTAGCAGTCGAAGGTGACCGCATGCTCACATTTAAGGGTATCTTCGCGACCACCACTTGAACAACGTCTGCGCTAGTATCTTGCACTCTGAATGTTCCATATCTTTGCATTAGTCCTCTCTGGTTCTCATCACTTTCAGATTCCGACGACGTCAGCGCGCCTAGTGACGAAGATGAAAAATCTTCACTGAAAGGTAATTGTCTCCCAGTATCAGAGGTATTATGTTGGGGTAGACCTTCATTTTTATCCGGTGTGGATCTTCGTTGCGCGGGTTTTACTAAGGTCAAATCTTGTTGGAGCTCATCAGCCTCACAGACTGTGACTTGCAATGGTTCGTTATGGCCATCGAGCCCGGGAGAGGTTGCTAGATTGTGCTGGGGTTGGACCTGTGCAAATTAGCATTATTTACCGCACCTAGAGCAGAAAGTACCGGACACGTTGCGAAAGCCCCGCAAGAATATAGTCCTGTGAGCTTGTTTCTGCTCCATTCTCAGATAATGTTCGCGTCCTTAGTTCTGGCGAGGAAGCAAGCGTTGACTTTTCCAGAACTTGATGCGCATTTTGGCGGGGCGGACTAGGCGAACTCGTGCTATAGTCAAGTTCATCTTCTTCATCTGTGTCCTGGACAAAGCCTTTTTCCCGCCATCTTGACATTTGGAACGTCGGGCATGTCGTCTTCAACGTTGCTCAAGTGTTTGATAAAGGTGTACTTGCCGTTAAATTCACGTCGAATCTTAGTGACGCGATCTTGGGACGCGTCAGAATAAGCGAACACGTGCTGGTGGAACTTAAGCAGGGGCCTCAAAAGATTCAGTGGCAACCTTTTTTGTATCATCAATTCGATGCCATGAGCAGAGCCAGAGGGTTCTTTCCTGTTGCATTAGCCAGCGTGTTTGGCGTGGCTACTGGTATGAGCCATGCGCACGTCGAAGCATCTTATTTTGCACTAAGAACTTCTGCAGCCATTGCGACATTAGATCCTGCCTTCAAAGAGCAACAGAAGAAGAAGCTAGAAGAGGCACAGGCGCAGTACGTTTTATCATTCATGCATATTTTCACGTCATTAAGTTATATTAGAGATAGTTCATCAAGCGGTTCCGCCCAGGATGGCGATGCAATCAGATAGTCCCACTCATAAATGCCGCTGCAAGTTTACCTGCAGGAGACAACTCATTAGAGGAACAGAGTGCTTCATATACGACAAAGTCGCGTCTTTGGTCTCTGTTAGGCTTTTGGGCTTGGGAAAGAGGGCGGACGGGATCAAGTTCGGCCAACCAAAAGGAGGCAACAGCACAGAGTGATTCAGATCAGCATAGCTTACATCCACAACTAAAATCATAGCGTCTTCACAACACAAGAGTAGCACAAACCTTTACTATGACTAGCTAGACAATGGACGCGTCTTCTTTCGGCCCAGAGCCGTTGTGTTCGCGAACGACTTTATCATCTGGGAGTACCTTCGTACTCGGAAACAATCTTAAGATGAATTGCTCAGAGTCAATATTTCTCAGCATGTGCCACATAACTTTGCTTTCTCTCAACTTCCTCAACTCTTTTCTCCAGGTCATGGGTCTGGGATTCGTCTTCTCTATGGTAGGCACGAAAAGCGGGGCGTTGGTGAACAAGTAATTCATTTCCTTGAGTGGGCGTTTGGCAGTTTCCGGAAGGATGACCTAGAAGAATATAGCGTTTGTCAAGTTACAAATCTTACGTTCACTGTCAGCGAGAGTAATGACACCTTTTGCGTGGGCGACAGACTTACGATGAAGAGGAAATAGTGTCAATAACGGACTTGTCATAGCGGGTTTGGTCACTTGTCCTATCGTCGTGTTGAAAGCGAAGCCCGTCATAGTCGCAATGGATACACCTTTAGATCTGGTTCGAGTGTCAAAAATATCTGCTGGAATGATCCATGACAGCGGGCCACAAGTCGCGCTGAACGAAAAATTGTAGATCCAGGTGATAACAATGAAACCCCAGGGCTGCAGCATTGTTATGAGAAGTCCCTAGAGGAAAGGTCGGCAGAAGAATGGTGGCGATGATGAAGGTAACCATATTGCCAAGATTTCCGGGTATTAGAGGCCAGCGACGCCCTGTATAATCGATAAAGAGGATGCAAAGGAACTGAGCTATCAATGCAATAACGGAACTAATGGCCTAGTATATAAGGGTATCGTTCCCAGCAATCCCCATTTGGCCATATATCATAACCGAGTAGTATTGGATTGCGCTCACCCCAGTCATCCGGACAGATGCTTGAATAGAGCAAGCCAAAAACAATCGTCGGAAACAAGACCGATCTGTGAACAGCTCCATATAGGACCTGACTTCATGCTCATGCTCAAAAGTAACGGCCCCCCGAATTGTCAAATTCCGCCCTAACCTACGCATCATTCTCATTACCGCACCAAAACAGGCGCCGTCAGTAAACCCTGTCCTGGGGCGCCCCTGTTTGGGTTTAGCGGGACTAGCCTATCCTAAGCGAAAAGTGCCAAGGCCCGTGATAACTTCTCACCAGCACCTTCCTACTGCCTACTTCTCTTTCCCCTTTTGCTATTGTTATTCAGCAACCGCGGCTGTGGCTAATGAACATGTCTTCCTTTCTCCGGCCTTGGGCTTTCTACTTCTCTCAACCTCGACCACTTAAGGACGATCCCACTGGCAGCCCTTCACACACTAATTCAGATCACAACCACTACCTTTCTCGTGCGGACCTATACCAGGGCCCCATTGACGTCGCTCCCACCGATATGCCGGACCTCTACGATATACTATTGTCCGATATCGATGAGAAGATCCTGCATAACGAGATCTCAACCGCACTTGGGTCGGCCTACCTATCGGAAACGCCACACCTGACAAGCCCTCTCGCCACCGTGGACGGTATTGTGTTTAGCAGACATAACCGTGTGCTTTTTCCGCTGGTCGTCAGGTTCCTGCGCAAGTCACACTCATATATTATGCATTTCTTGTATGACAGTGGAAGTCCCTACACGTTCCTCTCACAAGAAGTATATGGAGTCCCTAAGCACTTTACTTGTAGCCACTAATAACGCTTTCTAGGCATGCAATAAGCTGTTTGGAACTAACCCGGTTCCATCCGAGTTTCGCATTCAGATCAATGGCAAGGAAATCCTGACAAACCCGCCGAACGCCAGCTCACATTTCGAGCACGTGAATCTACTAGGAGCCGATTTTTGTGCCTTCTCCGGAATAAAGGTTAACATTGACTACGAAGAAAAAACTGCCACGATGCGCTTTCCCTCCGATTTCTTCCCCTCCTATCAACAGGAGTGATTTCTTCCCCTCTTTCCAATAAAATGCTGGCATCGATATCCTTAACGTCTTCGAGACAAGTATCAGGTTCTTGCATTCAGCTAGGGGATATGCTCTACATAGCCTTCGACACACCTAACCGATAATTGAACACCAGTTACGCGATAGTATTGGCAACAGTATGTCTACTCACCTTTGGGATTGAACCATTGCTAATATGGCCTAGCTCTGCATACCAGAATGCCTAAGAGGCAACTGGATATCCTCCACCTCTCGTCTGAGACCTTGTACACTAAATATGGCGTGGATATCCTTAGCCTCCTGGTTAATAACATTAAACTATGGGATCCGACGCAGAATGAAAAAGCGTCTGGGCGGCGCGGTCTGGAATTAGTAACTATATTATAGCCCAAAGCAAAAAAATTGTCTTGTTAGGAATATATCCCATGCTTTATGTGTGATAAATTGTGACATTGTCGTCCTCAGAATCCCTAGGTGCAATTGCCGCCTTTTTTGGCGGCAAACCCCTCCAAAAACGGCGGCAAAGGTCCCAGGACATAGAGTTACTCCAGTAGTGAATAACTGCTTTCGATGTTCTGGATCTACCTAACACAAGACCAGATATACAGTATCTGACGCTTTAGCAGTCAGTGTTTGGCTCAATGTTTTCATACGCCAGTCTAAATACACCGGGATGGCGAACGTTGCTCAATCCATTAACGTTATTTCACTTTTAATGACAACAGAGTTCGACATCGTTAAGCAAACGATGTGGTGACCATTGCTTCTCTTCAGCAAATACATGCAAGGCCATACTGTTGCGGTCAATGTGCAGTGTGCGGAATACGAGGGTCCAACGGCACCATCTTGGATTAGAGACACTATTGAAACACCTTAGCTAGATGTTAGCGCAATAATTAGTGATGATGGATGGGTTAGTATGGCTATAGTTAACGTACACGAAAACAAGAACTTTGAAATTCGGCTAGGAGAAGTTGGCTTTGTAGATGTACAGGTCTTTCG
>Ga0307515_10011388_pt1 | contig 16883 bp, 17 predicted proteins | sample 17_EM_MG_FD_194513 | JGI IMG/M metagenome (GOLD analysis project Ga0307515, IMG submission 194513) | Populus trichocarpa ectomycorrhiza microbial communities from riparian zone in the Pacific Northwest, United States - 17_EM | ecosystem: Host-associated > Plants > Roots > Unclassified | place... | reverse complement strand
GTAATTTTCGCCAATATAGCACTCAAATAACCAGGGTTATATAGAAGGTTAAGTATTGGGTTATAACCCCAATATAACCCTCTATATAACCCTTCCCACTTTGCCTATAACCCTTTTGGGCGCTAAAGGGTTATAACCTGGATATAACCCCACCCTCGAACTTTGGGACATTTATAGAACAGGGACCAAACAACAACCACAGAAATGTGACATTGAGTCATGCTCACTCAACACCTGTAACTTGCCATGAAAGTTCCAAAGATCTCCAATTAAGAGGAGAGATGATTCACATGATAGACTGATTTCCTGAACACAGGAGACCACCCCAGAGCGCCAGCGGTTTAAAGCAAATTGTGGGTAGCGTTTCAGAGCAACCATAGGGGTACAATCCAAGATATGGGGCGACCTGATGGCGGAAGGTTGAATATTTGTGCTTAGGTTATGGGGCTAGCGTCGAGAGTATGCAAACCAATGAACTAAATCTGAATCTTATTTACCATCCTCCTCTGCAGTCCGTTTGGTCCCCATCCCAGATACAAATATGTTGAGTCTAGATCTAGGGGGTCTACGGGCACTCGCATTTTGATACCGGTTGTCGAAATAGTACTGATAGCATGGAAGAAGTTTTCCTGACAGTGTTGGAGCCACCCTCTGTTCAAATCGTTTATCAAATGCGCAGTATTTCCAAGTCCGGGGTCTCCTCATCCTTACTGGACGTGATTGCGATCCATGCGGTGTAGAGGTGGAGTGTGTCCCCGGTTTGGCACACAGTGCCAGTCGACGTACTATATTGCTGAGAAAATGCCACAGCAGGTGACCAGCAGATGATAGGAAGTCGGAGGCAGATAGATGGGCTTTTGGAAACGAACGACTCGTCCTGCTGCGGTATTGTGAAATACTACCCAAAATTACTACCGATGATTGTTTTATCTGCCCTGCTATGTAAAAAAAGCCCCAATTGCGCAAGTGGTAAACAAAGGCCCACCATGCTTGACCCATGTTGTCGCGTTCATTCTTTCGAACGGCGTCGGAATGTCATCTGTACACCAGCCAAGTTGGTGCTACCACCCGTCCGCCAATCCGGGCCGGGAGTGAGCACACCTTCGAACCCATCTACGCCTCCGCTGCCAGCGCGCCACGATCCTCATCCGTCGCTCCCACGTACACTCAACGCACCTACCCACACTCTCCGAGAATAGTAGCCGAAGACTCCTCGCCCGCAAAGCCTTGGCAGCAACGAACATGATCGACCCAGACGACGATCAACTACGACTCTAGATACATAATCCGTGGTTCCATTTCACGTGTCGGGACCGATTCAAAGGCGAAACCTGAGGATAGCTGGTTTTGCGAGAGCAGTCGGCTGGTGGTGGAGTTGATGATTCCTCCAACATCCTGGCAGGGTAACGTCGTGGCAACTGATGAACGAGAAAAGGGGAGATCAAACCGTAAATATATGTGGGACAAACATCGCGCAGAATATATACAGAAGAGAGACCAAACAAAGTACGTAATAGTGTGATGAGTCATAGGACTCCAACAGCAACACACGCTTCTAGAGTCAGGGAGTCCCTCGGTCTCGTCTTCCTTTTCCCTTCCTGCAGTTAGGGAAGGATTCGAGCGTTAGGAAGAATTGGTAGGGGGGGTGCGAAGGATCGTGGAAGTAATGACGTGGTGGAAAGAAGCGTGCTGGTAGAGGCGTGCCAGGCTTTGAGCAAGGAACTGGTGTATAGTTTCCTTCTGGAGTGGGCCTCTTTATATGACTTATTGAAACTGGCTACTCGCGGTTATGTGCGATTCATTTCTGTGGCTTTCTTCCCTACCCATGCACAGATCGACGTACCCACACGCATGGCTGGTGATGTATAAAATATGGTATGTCTCCTGGAGCCTTGCAAATAATTCGACTTCTTACACGTCAAACAGGTACCCAGTCGCTCGACTCACTAGAGATTTTCGCTTCAAATGTGGCAGGCCGACCAACGGATGATCGGATAGTAGAAAGACGAGGGATGGTCGGGTTCGGGAGTTCGGGAGTGGAACGGAGGCGGTGGCGGAGGCTTAACAGGCTTCGGATAGTATCATAACAATGCACCGTTGCGCCGTTGCGCCTGACTACGACGGAGGTGGTGGATGGCGGAGGCATGATACACACAACGGAGGCCATTCGTGGTCGGGCCCAACTCGCAACTACATAGAACAGTACAATAATAAGGAAAATCCAAATTCCTGACAATTCCGTTTTCGAGTTACGGGGACTCTTCCTACTGAGAATTAAATTCAACAAATAAACCAATAAACGAGCGGTTGCCCATTTTCTGCGTATGACCCACTAGATTAGGGGATGTACCAACAGCAATGAGTGAGCCTGAGCAATTACTAGAGCGAAATTCGCTGCTACTGAGACCAAATAGTGACAAACAAGCTGCTCTTGTTTCTGACCAGTTTTCGTTTGAAAAAAGAAACAGGTCCACTTGGATCAATCGAGACAGCAGCCATCGTCGAGGCCATCGTCGAGGCCATCTTGGCGCAGATCAAGCCTGAGTTGACTGCGAGGGCGAACCTTCTGCTGATGGGGTCGCCTGAAATGCAAGCAGCATTGTCGAAAATACGTCCACACACTTCATCAAACCTGGCTCACCAAAAGAAGCCTGCCCAACTGTTGGTTGCACTCGAATCGACGATCCAGTCAACACCTCGAATTTCTGGAATTTCTAAACTCATCCTCGTCCGCAACTCCCACGGCCTCTACCTACTTTGCAGCACTCATTACAACCCTTCAAGGCACTCTCACCCGCAACGAGACGTCCCTCAACGACGGCGACGTCCTCCCAGCAACTCTCTACCTCATTGCCATTGTCATCCCATTCGTCCCTCCTACTCCCCTCTAATCCCAGTCCTCTACTCTCCTCCCCATCCTCGTACCCCTTCTCCCGCATACATATCCTCACGCGCCTTCCCTCCGGTCTCTCGTCACAATTTTTTGCATTTTCATCTCCTCTCTCGGTTTCCACTCACTCGACGCTCCTGCTCTCCGTAACGCATTCAGCACCATTGTCGAACATACCATCGAACCCCCGCCCCAAAATTCGCCGCAAGGCTGCAGAGGCCGTTCGTGATATCTTGTCAAATCCTGCAGGCGCATCCATGGCAAGTTCGTGTCGGCGAGTGGGCATGCGCGGTGCTCCAGACGCAGACGGCCAAGCCAGATACGCTCATCCATCTTCTTGTATCTCTGAGGATGCTCGTCCCTCAATGGATCGCGCTAAAACTTTCGCAACCCAATTATTGTTCCTCCCAAAACTCTCGCATCCATACCTCTCGCAAGCCGCGTACGACCTCCTCACGTCCTTACTCTCCTTGGAATTGGACGATATTGAACCGGACGAAGCACGAGAGACGGCAAGTTCTGTATTAGAAGCGATCGGCGCAAATCCTCCATCAAAGCAAGACGCCCAACTTGCGCCGCACTGGCTCAGCGCCCTAGGCCAAGCCTCCCTTGGAGCAGCCTCAACCACTCCCCTTTGCCATCAGGGATGGACCTCGATACACACTCACACTCAGCCGCGACGCAGATGGACCTCCCCAAAAACCCAATGCGTCGCGCTCCTTCTCCCGCACCCACCCACATCCCTTTTGCAAACCCTCGCAGGCGGCCTGACATCCCTCGCGTACGCCCCCGCTCTAGGAAACGTTCTCCACACTCTGGAAGGTCTCATTATGGTATTTGCGGCGCCGTGGAGCGATGCGGTGAAGAAGTCAAGTGCACAGCAATATTTTGGAGATGCGTGTGAAGAAGGGGTTTCAGTATCTCGAAGGCGCGGATGCTGTTTTCTCTGCATTTGCATGAGCGGCGGGGTCGACGGACTGTTAAGTCTATTGCCTCTGAACTTGGTTCCCGAAGAGAGGTAAGCTGTCAGATTTGTGAGGGTTAGCTGGAGTTATTGATTGGAAGATAGGGAGACGAAATCCAACACGAACGCCACACCCGGTGCATTTCTTCTCCCCATCCTAAGTTAGCCTCGCTACGTTCGCATCCAACCCCCCTCGCGCACTTCACCCGGACCTTCCTGCCCCTGATCAACTAGCTCACCAACCTCACCACTGGACCGGGTTCGAACCCCAGCACCGCAAAAGTCTGGTCGGTCCTCGCGGATCAGTGCTGGTACATTCTCCCAGCGTACTGCTCCAACCCGTCCGACCTTTCCAACGCGTTCGGACGTGAGCCAGGCGAGCGGCTCACGAAGGAAATGTATGCCAACCACACACTCCGTCCACCGATTTTACGCGCGTTGAGGAACGTCGTCGAGCCCCAAACACAAGTTCAAAACCAGGGAGAGGAAAACGAGAGCGAAAAGGAAGAGAGCAAGGAGAACCTTATGTATCTGAGGGGACAGGCGAAGAACTGGCTCGCGGTGTTGTTCAACGTCTTTGCGAGCGTCGAGCGCGGGGAGCGTGCACAAGTCGGGGAGGTCATTGGTGTATGGGCAGGTGTAGCGGGGGAAAGTGAGTTGGCAAGCGCGTATCGGAGTGTGCTGGGCTTGACATCTTGCTTGTCCTTGCGCCATATCTCTCTGTCGTGCAGAAGGCTGAGGTCGAGGACGTTGTGATTCGTGGCGCAGTGCTCGATATGAGCGACGGGGTAGTGGGCATGAGGTTGGTGCCTCTCTCGCCGCGGAGAAGGATCATACGATCAGTGTGGGAGTGATGGCGCTTTCTCGGCTACTTTTCGAGTTCAAGAGTACGCTACGTCATGTTCGTTCGATGAAGGTAGAATCTAACTACTGCCTGGTGCAGATGATCTCTACCCAGAGTACCTCACGTCGATTCTCAGCACCGTCAATCCCCTTCTCACTGCAAGAAGTCGTGAAGTTGTCAAGGCTGTCCTTGGTTTTGTCAAGCTTCGCGTGCATAGTCTCCCCACGGATCCAACTCGGCGATATAGGTCGGGGGCTGATTGGGTGCTTGACAACACATCGCGTGCTCAAGGTGCGTAGTCTTTTTTTATTGCCTCCTCAGGTTCTTACTCAGTCGTCTTTCGTGACTTAGGTCAAGATCCGACATATTCTTGAGCGCATGATTCGATCCTTTGGATATGACCACATCATACAGTATACCACCGAAATGGAGGGCGGGTGCAAAATCCTAGCTAACATCAAGAAGCAACGAGAACGCACGAAACGAAAGAAGGCCGTTGCGGGAGAGAGCGATGAGGAAGTGCGTTCCGTCCGCGTTCGCACCTAATTCAACTTATCCATTGATATACCAGGAACCGACCGAACGCAAAGGGGAAGATGCCTTTGAGGGAACCTGCCCTGCTCTCCCCCAGTTCCGGGGATTGTTTGGCCAAACCAAACACGTCTTTTCGCGTCTCGTATGTTGGGATTTGTCTTCTTCAAAAGTGTGTATTAGGTTCCTACTGCTAATACATGTAATCTGCTACGACTTTTTGGCTCCATGAGTTGTCAGCGACGCACGGAACCAAGCCGGTTTGGCGTTTGCGCAACTCAACACCCTCCCCACCGGCTTCACCTTGTCGGAGCCAGCCACAATGCCACCAAAATGTCGAGAATGTGTACACCCACCTGCTAAAGGGAGGAGGCTCTGTCCAGATCATCGGCGAGGAGGTAGAAGTAGAGGGCACTGTTACAAGCCCAACAGTCCGAAGCAGAACCATCCTAAACTCCACCTACTCCCAATGGATCAGCTCAAACTACAACCAGGCGTGTTCGCCATCGAGAAGACCTACACTGTTGTCAACAAACTTGAGCAAAACGACGGCAGTGGCACCTTGTGAGCAAAACAGAGGTTGTAAGGGACAGAGGAGAAGCTAATCTTTCATAATCAGACTCCGACTCACTACAGACCGCGTATGGACCTTTTAAAAACGATGATTGCAATACTATGTTCCTTCGCACCACCCGTATCAACGCATACATGATTTATGCTAGTTCAATCAGTACACTACAGCCCGAACAAACTGATATTTTGGTGTTCGAACTTTAATTTGTGTTGAGTCGCGCAAACGTCAGTGTCGAGCACCGTTTACAACACGTGGAGCCAAAAAAGTCATAGTAGATTACATGTATTAGCAGTAGGAACCTAATATACATTCGTGAGGCAGCCCAATCTCAACATACGAAACGCGAAAAGACGCGTTTGGTTTAACCAAACAATCCCCGGAACTGGGGGAGAGCAAGGGAGGTTCTTTGAGGGTGTCATCTATGGAGGCGAGAGCGAAATCGATTCGGAGGAGGGAGCTCAATGGAACGCTCAGCCTAAGCGGTCCCTAAAGAGTACATTGAAGAGATCGAATAGCGCTGCTCGTCTGCGTCCAGATGGCAACGATCCGATGGATCTACTCGAGGGTGTTGGTGCACATGGACTCATTTGTGAGCACTCCTACTCTTTGAACGACTTTGTCATTAGACCTAACTTGGACTGCTCCTAGCTCTTCAAGCCAAGAGGCGCCGCAAACCCGGTCAAGAGGTGTCCAGGTTCAAGACGGACGCAGAAACGTATGTGAATTCCCTCCTGGAGCCTCCCCAATAATCCAACTTGTTACACGTCAAACACGGCAGAGACCAACCCATACTCTCCAAGGATTATCTTCGCTTGGTCGCCTCCATTTGAGCGCAAAGTGCTCCGCGTGTGGGTGAACGAGACGGAAATAGTTGTGTATAATGAGATCACGGAGCGCAGTTTTACGTTCCGTTAGACGATAATTAAGTGGTGGGTATGACTTGCATCGGTCAGGTCTTGCATCTATCCTCTGTAGCGCGCTGGTAATTGCATCATGCAATTCTTGATTCGCAGGGGTCGCAGTAGCGGATCCAGCGAAGTCACACAGGTTGTGGTAACTCAGGCCACCTACAAGGATTAACCCCCTTTTTCCCTACAACGCGTCATTTAGCTTGGATCTTGAAAGTCGTGAACGTCAACGAACCTCAGTTCAGCCACGGCCGCACCCAGAGCCCACTCCTTTGACCATCGATGTTGATTTCGACAATCGGTCTATCGGTGAAGGTGTTGTCGAATATAAGGCATGCACACTCCGCGATCGAACCCAGAGGTGTTGTAGCCTGTCCATCTCAGCCACGTTTATCAGTGACTGGAGAGGTACGTGAAGGAACGTCGTTCTTTCCAACGCACGTTATTTACAAAGCCCGTGCAATGGCCTCACCTCCTTTCGTCAACGTTTCGACAATCACTTCCGAGAAAACAGGGTCTCCCTTCGACGTGAATGGAATACGGTAGATCTACGACGTGATGGGAGATAATTATGTGGTGTTTCTACCTCGAGTGGGCCAGTTTCACGCACCGCAGGAGGGAACCCGTTAAAATCCATGTGCGGAGGATTCTCGTCACCACAATCGGTCACTGGTTATACGTCGAATCGAACGTGAAAGAGAGCCACTTCAAATACTCACCGAGTGTTTGACCATGGGTCTCCCAGTACGCGCTGAAGACAGCGACGGCTCGTGGATTGGATTTGGATTTTCAGAATCTGGCGGGAATTGAGAAAGTGTACCGTCAGGTCCAAACCTGTCCTACGCGCTATCCATTGGACTGGAGATGGGGCGTTATTTCTTATGCCAAATCTACATTGGGTCTGGGTGAGATGCACGCGAATAAGTAAATTTCATAATAATAATAAAGCCCCGAGGAATTGAAAACGTACGTCCACGAGTGAAGAAGAGCGCCGGAATCTTCTCCGGAGTCGCAGGCAGCTCGTCCAATACCTTCGTCCATTGTGGGCGAGTCGCCAGAACGACGTCGCACATATTCGCATCGAATCTTGACTGAGGGTGGTGGTCAGTTTGTTAATATCTTCACTCAGGGATATGTAGGATTTAAGTACGTACTAGTCAGTATCAGCACAGTCCCAGTGCAGCTCCCAAGATGCAGGCGTTTCGACTTTGGGGCTGCTGTTCTTGATATTTCTGTCTCTCGTTTCTTCACAAGCATTGAGCCAGAATTCCTGCGGATTTCTCTCCCGCATCTCCCTTGGCCTGATTTGGGCGCAGCTCGTCATAGGGGAGCAAGCTGCTTTCCGAAGACCTTCTTAAATAAATTGACACGTTGGCAGGACCTTCGCTGAGGCTGAAACCAGGTGAGGTAAGGCAGCAGGAGGTATTGGAGGGTTAGAACAATGAGGATGTACAGTTGGAGGGGTGCGTGTAACGGTTGAGGGGGAGACTTTTGCGAGCCAGGAACGGCGGCATTACCAGATGGCATGCGAGGGGAGATAGTTGGAGATAGTTGAAACCGTAAATACTGAGCAATGGTGAGAAAAAGTGAGTTTGTGCAATAACCGGTAAGCCGTGATGCGTTTATACCCCGATGTCGGGATTTGTTGGAGCAGTTGAGAAGCGCATGGCCACACTCGCAAGATTGTTGGAGTACGAACCCAGACAGATTTACGACGGGTCGATGACTCTGTTGCCAGTTATGCAGAGTAGGACACCGCCGACTGATCGGGCTGTCGTGATGATGAAGTATCAGAACGAAAGCGGACGCGAATATTGATGTATTACAGTCGGCGAGTGTGGGCGTCTATAAGGAGCGGCGCAGAGCTTGGGAACGCCAGTAAAGGAGCAGCGCGAGGTGGACAAGCGCGACGGTCCAATTAAGGCGGAAGTGGCGAAGGACGGAAGGGGAGAGTGAAGGAGCTGCATAGCTTGAGCGGGCGGCCTGGTAATCAGGTTGAAATATGTGTGGGAACAGCGAACGTCGCTACCGAGATAGAGTGAAGGCGAGTTGAAGCAGGTCAACGACTCGTTGCTTCTCGAACATGTCCTATAGGAACTGAGAAGATCTGGTGGTCTTGCTAAGGTGCTAAGGTGCTAAGGTGAAGGGAGAGAACCTACGGTCATGGATAATGTGGCGGATTGTCTTTGCTTTGCGGTTTGGAAAACAATGACCACAATGCAGCAAGGCCTATCGGTCGATCCAGCCGCTATCCTGAATACTACGAGGCCATATTCGGAGAGAGGAAGTAGGCGTCTCGAGTCCAAGAGTTCACCATCTTTGTGGCGGCCGGCGCCTCATGTGATTGGTCCGCCAACTGCCGAAATGACCAAGCTGCCACCGCTCGAGTTCTATTTAAACTCACCAATCGGTCCCTAGTCTCCTTTACGATTCGTGTGAAGGGCACACACACTAAGACTTTCTTTCGCCGTTCACCCTCTCACTCACTCGACACAATCTCAGTCAGTCTCCGCCAGTCAGGGTTGTTCGCTCGTCGCCGGAACATCTCTCGCTATCACACTGGTTACGCACTCCATATCCACATCGTCTACCGCAACGCAAGTCGCCCGTTTCTGACTCTGCATCGGGTCGCTGGTACGAGGCACCTACAATATATGGAAATATGTTGTCCTTTACCGCCCATTCCTACATTCTCAACTCGTAGTAATATGCCAAACAGCTTTCGAAGTGGATTTGCGTGGCAGCCAGAGTACAAGGTTGAGAGTGGATAGAGTCCAAAGTTGGGTGCCTCCATTTGGCGGCTCTGTGATTCGTCCGCCAAGTTGGAGATACAAGTCGGGCCCTTCTCTCGCCTTGTCTTCCTCCTCCCTCCTCCCCTCCTCAACGACGAGCACCCTGCCGGCCACGCACAGCTGCGGAAACTCGTATAAACTCTTATTATTTGTATATAATTGGGATTTATTAAATAAACATGTGTTTCTGCGCTAGGACGCGTCCCATCCCCTTCCAAAACAGAACCGCTGTCTCCGTATTCCGAGTGTGACTCCATGGAGGCCGCTCCGGCAATGTCCACGTGCAGACGCGCAGCTGATACATCAAATAAACGGAGATTTAGGTTGGATAGCGCGGCGATCGAGGCAAGAACTCGAAAAAATATTCGAGTCGCATCACCGGCGCGTATAGGTGGGCTCCCTGGTAGTCGGCATCGAAGACCTGGGCGAATCCTCGTCCTACTAGGCGTGGTTTGCGCTTGACGAGTGAGCCATGAACGGGGTTCCAGTGGAAAACTCAACGTGGCGTGATGACAGTCGTGTTGAGAGGACGTGGGACAGCTGTGAGGACGCGTAAGTGACGCATATTTTCGATTGCAATGTTCATGGCGACTCGCCATTTGTTTGCGTCGCGCGCGTCTTGAATTGGCTGAGGATCAGGGGCCGACGGCGTAGGCCTGGACACTGGACCGGGCTTCTCAAATGCTCCGAAGGCAAGGAGTGCACCCCGCCTTCCAGCGCGGCGCACGGGGCTGGGTCGAGTAAAATGCGATGGAAGAGTATGAACTTGCCCCACGTCCTGAGGAAACTCGTCGCCCTGATTCCTGCTAGGCTGACTGGGATATCGTCAGCGAGGTCTTCAGTCAGCGACAGAACAGGTTTAAGTGCGCCAGGGTGAGTACACGAAATGCAAGTTTCCCTTCCGGCGGCGGCGCTGACCTTTCATTGTCGCTGTTCCTGATACCCTCTGTGTTGTCGTTCGTAGGTGTGGGGTCGGTCTCCTGCGTGGTTGGGTCAATTTCGGCAGGTTTACATCTTGGCCTCCGCGGTGGATCCATCGTCAGGCAGCACGGAAGCGGTCCCCTCATAGAGTGTGACGTCCCTGCTCTCCCTAACTCGCAAATACCCCAAGAGCGTCACGTCAGACGCGTCGTGGGGAAAGGACTCGTTGTGGGTGGTAACCAAAGGAAGAGGCGAGAGGCGCAATTAGGCGCACGAACTCCAATCATAGGTCTGCGTTCGGAGCTCTGAGTCGCAACAAGGCTATACCGGGGTCAAGAGTTCAAGCATCTGAGTTTTTTCAAGGTCGGAGCCACTCGGTCAAGAGGTCAAACCAAGTTGATACTTGACCTATTAGTGACTGGGTCTGAAGCACATCGCTGGGCCAATACAAGTGAAATCAAATGGGTACTCGGGGACGACTACAACCATACGCGCCCATCATGGCTCAAGTCGGAAGTACGAGAAGCCTTCAAAATATCGCGCAAGCTATGTATGGGAGAAATGAAGGACATCTGCGAGCAGGAGGGTAATAAGCTTCACGACGATGCAGCCCGGAATCGAACGGGGTAGCTGAATGAGACTCCAGCCTCCCGCTCAACGAAGCGACGTAGGTGCACAATCGGCATTAGGCGGTCATTGAGGAAACTTATGATAGCAGATGGCTCAAGCTGCGAACCGATGCGGGATACGGGGCGTGAAACTAAGGTTATCATAACTGTGGGGTACATAGCTTCGGTGTGATATATTATAGCTTACGGGCCGTGTGCGCATTTAGCCGCGCGAAGCGTCAACCGCACGTCCGCACCGATCCCACTTTCCTCTTCCTTCTCCTCCTGGACCTCAAAGTGATCAAACAACATGGCCACTCAACCACCCAGGACAGAGAACCTGTGAGCAATCGCTATACCGCGCGGCATTATTATGGTGGCTGACCATCCATGCATCTAAGCCTCGTTCTAGACAGTGCGGCGCTTCGCTTCAGTTTTGGTCCATCCCACTGACTTCGGGCAACATGCAGATATCACACTTCAAGACACCCTACATCGGGATTATGCGCTTAGGTTGTTTATAGACAATCAGGAGCTAGGATTGCAGACGCAAGACAACCGAATCTGGATACCAGCCCAACCCCCGTATGTTCCTTATTTCCCATTACGCACACTCACCGATGGCTGTGAATGTGTAGAGGTATCTCTCCGACATCCGAGATGCGCGCTGAGGTCCAAATGAGGAGCGGTTATTTACTTTGGGCCAAAAACCAGGTGGCGAGCGAGGCGATCGACCTTCAAGCGCTTTTCAATGATTATAGGAGCACCGACAAGCACGTACTCACGGTACAGAGTCAGTCATGATCACCGAGTGTCCGCTCGAATTGAATGGCGAAGCACAGAGGACATTATTTTCGTTGGAAAGCGCCACTGGTATCATTGGGCTCTAAAATTACAATTCTCTTCGACCGCTATCGTTCGTCTCTTGCAACTGCCCGTCCAGGCTGGTACTGATATTCTCATAGAGGGAATCTCTGCGCTCTTCGCTCCATGAACTCGAAGAATGTTTAAAAGGCTACTCCCCACTGATGAGCGGGTCGACCGAGAGGGCTGTGGAGAACACTATTAAACCTGGGGCTGTATTCGCAGAGGTCCGTTATTCCACGTAGAGAGTAGCACAACATTGAGACCTTGTAGTTGAACCCAATCACAAAGGCTGTCTTTGGTGTCGCCAGGGTTACGTTTGAGGTTCGTGCTCGCTACTGGCATATCAGTAGCAGAGATAATGCTTGGTCATTTAGGTCTTGAAGATACAAAACGAGTACGACCAGATATCATCGGGCCTTCTGGAGCGATTGAAGCGCATTTTATCTTTCGCGGACGTCGTCGCGGACAAAATAGTCGAGGATAAAATAGTCTGCGAAGAGGCGGATCTTTTGGAGGATATCATCCCGCGAATGTATGGGGCGATGCACAGGATTGCAAAATCTTCGTACGACTACGTCACACATGGTAGGTCATCACCTGATGACTTTGGGAAGTACTAATGATTGTAGCGAGAACGGCGGGCGGGTCAGCCTACCAGGATACGATCAAAGAAATAGAGAGTGAGTTGACGAGGGTAGTCGATGACTTCGACCGTGCAGTAGATGTTGAAGCTCTCCGCCGGACCAAGGAGACTGGTGAGCACTCATTCTCTCCAATTCTCGATGGATCATTCTCAACGGTCCCGTGTAGAGCAGCATCTTTTGCTTAGTCGTCTCAAAGATATCAAGACCGGCTATGACCGGGATCTCTGCTGTATGGATGGCACCCGCAAATCCCTCCTCGAAAACATCATAGCTTGGGTGGCCAATGGATTGGAGCAGACAGACGGAAGAAATACATACTGGATCTACGGATTACCTGGCATCGGCAAAACGTCGTTAGCACATTCGATCTGCGCGAGCCTTCACGATAACGGGCAGCTTGCCGGAGCGTTTTTCTGCCGGAGGGATGACCAGGAATTGGGAGAGCCCAGAAATATCCTTCCGACTCTCATCCACAAACTCGCGATACTCTTCCCCCCTTTTCGACGTATTGTCGCAGAGTGCCTTCGCAACGATCCAAACATAACACCAGAATCAATGCGATCCGGTGTCTTCCTTGAACTCATCCGAAACCTTCCTCGCCTCCCAAAACGAACTCTTGTGTTTGTCATTGACGCACTTGATGAGTGTTGCAGCCCTAAGAGTCGTCCAGGCGTCCTTCAGGCCATGACAGACGCGACCGCATGCGCTCCGTGGCTCAGGGTTATCATCACGAGTAGACAAGAAGTCGATATCCTACGTTTCTTTGATAGTCCCATCCAACCGTCGCATTTGCGAAGTGATTTGACAGCAGATGAAGAGACCACCTCCGACCTACGAATCTTCGCGGAATACCGATTCAATAGGGTAGCTTCAAGCCGGTCCCTCCAATCTCCTTGGCCAGAACCGTTGCTCTTGGATCGCGTTATCTCCCGAGCAGCAGGTCTATCCATCTTCATCGAGACTCTTGCACTTGCCCTTGAGCATTGCTATGAACCCACTAAGCTGTTGGGGGCGACCTTGCAAGACTCAAGCAGCCCTGGCTTGACGTCTCTATACGCACTGTACTCCAGTATCGTCAGGGCACGGACAGTACAACGCAATGCCGAATTTCGGCGGATGATCGGAGTGCTTCTTATAGCGGCGCCGTACCGTCCACTGTGTGAGGAGACAATTGCAGAGCTGGCAGGAGTGAGACCTGACGTGGTGAAAATATGGGTAGACGATCTCGGCTCCATGTTATATCGAGAGGGAGGAGCCAGTGGAGGGATTCGTGTCCGGCATTTGTCCATTTCGGACTTCTTTGTGAGCGAGTACTGCCAGGCCGACTATCGGGTTAACCTCCGAGAGGTAAATGTGAAACTGGGTATCGCTTGCCTCGAGAAGATGGTCGAACAGCTCCGTTTCAACATCTGCGGGCTCGAAGATTCCCGGCTCGCGAATGCCGATGTGAAAGGACTCGCATCGCGAATCAAAGAAAATATTTCCGACGCTCTGCAGTATAGTTCTCTGTATTGGTCAAATCCTCTTTGCTTTACTCCCGAGACTCGTGAGGGGCGTCCGTTGGACATGCTGAGGAAGTTCTTTGAAGGCCCCTATGCACTGTATTGGGTTGAAGTTTTGAGCATTATGGGAATGTTGCGAATTGGGGTTCCAAGGCTTCGAGAATTGACATCGAAATTGATCAAAGTGAGTAAAGCTCCGGCTTGCTGTGGTGGGCATTCGAAAGGGATTCTGATTAGCTCTAGGATATGGACTCGACACTGTTAGAAAGAATTCAGGATGTCTGTCATTTCATGAGCGTCTTCCGCATTCCCATCTCTATCAGCACTCCGCACACCTATATTTCAACGGCACCATTCCTACCCTCAAAGTCACCTTTATCAATGATCTTCAGCACATATTTCACTAAAGGTATCCAGATGCAAAGAGGAAAATTGTTGTCATGGCCAGAGCCACCATTAGAATGGATTGGACACGAAGGAGGTGTGAATAGCATATGTTGTTCTCCCAACGGGTGCTACATTGCCACTGGGTCGGCTGATGCGACGATTCGGATGTGGGATGCCGAGACTGGCGATGCAGTCGGCAAACCATTTGAGGGGCACACTGGCAGCGTGCGGTCAGTTGCTTACTCTCCCGATGGGCAGCACATCATCTCTGGATCATATGACCAGACAATTCGAATCTGGAATGCTGAGACTGGTTCTGCGGTCGGCAAGCCTTTGAAGGGGCACACTGACTGGGTGTGGTCAGTTGCTTACTCTCCTGATGGGCAGTACATCATCTCTGGATCAATTGACAAGACAATTCGAATCTGGAATGCTGAGACTGGCTCTGCAGTCGGCAGGCCATTGGAGGGGCACGCTGGCTGGGTAGGCTCAGTTGCTTACTCTCCCAATGGGCAGTACATCATCTCTGGATCTAAAGACAAGACAATTCGAATCTGGAATGCTGAGACTGGCTCTGCAGTCGGCAAGCCTTTGGAAGGGCACACTGGCAGGGTGCGGTCAGTTGCTTACTCTCCCGATGGGCAGTACATCATCTCTGGATCTGAAGATAACACAAGTCTAATCTGGAATGCTGAGACTGGCTCTGTAGTTGGCAAGCCTTTGGAGGGGCACACAGGCTCAGTGTGCTCAGTTGCTTACTCTCCCGATGGGCAGTACATCATCTCTGGATCATATGACAAGACAATTCGAATATGGAATGCTGAGACTGGCTCTGCAGTTGGCAAGCCTATGGAGGGGCACACTGACTGGGTGAACTCAGTTGAATACTCCCCTGATGGGCGGTACATCATCTCTGGATCTGATGACAAGACAATTCGAATCTGGAATGCCGAGACTGGATCTGCAGTCGGCAAGCCTTTGGAGGGGCACACTAGCATGGTGTACTCAGTTGCTTACTCTCCTGATGGGCAGTACATCATCTCCGGATCACCTGACAAGACATCTCGAATTTGGAATGCTGAGACTGGCTCTGCGGTTGGCAAGCCTTTGGAGGGGCACACTGGCTGGGTGTACTCAGTTGCTTACTCTCCTGATGGGCAGTACATCATCTCTGGATCTGAAGACAAGACAATTCGAACTTGGAATGCTGAGATTGGATCTGCAGTCGGCAAGCCTTTGGAGGGGCACACTAGCGTAGTGTGCTCAGTTGCTTACTCTCCCGATGGGCAGTACATCATCTCTGGATCATATGACAAGACAATTCGAATCTGGAATGCTGAGACTGGCTCTGCAGTCGGCAAGCGTTTGAAGGGGCACACTGGCTGGGTGTTCTCAGTTGCTTACTCTCCCGATGGGCAGTACATCATCTCTGGATCTGAAGATAACACAATTCGAATCTGGAATGCTGAGACTGGCTCTGCAGTCGGCAAGCCTTTGGAGGGGCACACTAGCATGGTGTACTCGGTTGCTTACTCTCCCGATGGGCAGTACATCATCTCTGGATCAGCTGACAAGACAATCCGAATCTGGAATGCTGAGACTGGATCTGCAGTCGGCAAGCCTTTGGAGGGGCACACTAGCAGGGTGTACTCAGTTGCTTACTCTCCCGATGGGCAGTACATCACCTCTGGATCATCTGACAACACAATTCGAATCTGGAGTGCTCAGACTGGCTCTGCAGTCGGAAAGCCTTTGGAGGGGCATACTAGCATGGTGTGCTCAGTTGCTTACTCTCCCAATGGGCAGTACATCATCTCTGGATCAACTGACGAGACAATTCGAATCTGGAGTGCTGAGACTGATTCTACAGTCGGCGAGCCCCTGGAGGCTCACACTCTCCCTGTGGTGTCTGTTGCATACTCTCCCGATGCGCAACATACCATTTCTGAATCCAGTGGCGTGGCTTTTCACCTATGGGACTCATTTCCACAAATTCACTCCCGGCTCACCTCGTACATCGAGGCTGAATGGCCAGACCAAGAGGGTTGGGTCAGAGACCCGGGTGGTGGCTTGCTCTATTGGGTACCCCATGACCTTCGTACAGGTCTACATTCACCTGCTCTCCTCACAATCCCTCTCACATCCCCTCTTCGGTCAGTTTCTCTTCGTTTTGACGAGTTTGCATTTGGAAAGTCTTGGACTCAAATTTATAACACTGCACGGCCCTAGCCCTTCTTCCTCTGACTCTGTATATGCTGTTTGCCATATTACATTGCAGGTTTTTCTTCGTCTTCTCACATTGTCATGTATTGCCAGATAGCAGGACACTGGTGGAAGTACTTGTGATGAATTTCACCGGGTTGAGCGACTTGTTATGATTTTTCTCACGATTTTCACTACAAATCGAAAACACCACAAGTCAAGAGCCATACTTGTGATGATATTCAGCAG
>Ga0307515_10011387_pt1 | contig 16883 bp, 13 predicted proteins | sample 17_EM_MG_FD_194513 | JGI IMG/M metagenome (GOLD analysis project Ga0307515, IMG submission 194513) | Populus trichocarpa ectomycorrhiza microbial communities from riparian zone in the Pacific Northwest, United States - 17_EM | ecosystem: Host-associated > Plants > Roots > Unclassified | place... | reverse complement strand
CGCCGAGGTTGCCGCTGCGCACCTTCAAGATCGTCGTGAGTCTCATTGGAAACACCACGAGGCGTGCGGGTCGTGCGGGTCTCGTCGTTCACGCCGCGCTCGATCAAGGAAAGTATCCGACCGGCAAGAAGGTGTCGAAGAAGGAGATGAGCGAATTGAACATCGAGCGCAACAAGTTCCATGGCGATTGGAACTACGTCATCCGGCCACATGCCAAGGACAAGTAACCCACCGACTTATTTATACGCGAGCCCGTAGCCATGCAATACGACACTCGATGTCCTTACACAGTGCCTGGAAGATCGGCCGAGGGACCAGTCCGATGACTTGACGTGCCTTCGCCTCGAGCTCGGTGTGGGACGCGAAGACCTGCGTGACGCCCTGGAGCGCCGCTTGGTGGCTTGCCCGCGATGTCGCCCAGTCGAGGTGTCGACCGCGAGCGGCATCAAGATCTACCGGCGGGTGACGATGGGATGATGCTCGCGCCAGCGCCGAAACTCGCTCGGCCGTAGCCGATGCCGCGCGATGTTGCCTTCGTGGAGGCCGTGCAGTTCGGCGAACGCCATCGCGATGAGCTGCTCGGTGTCTTCGGGCGTGGTCAAGGGCGTCGCGAGTGGACGGATCGAGGCGTCGTCGATCGGCAACTCGTCGCGCACGATCGCGTTCACGATCTCGGTGAGCGCCTCGCGGTTGCGGAACCGCACCGGATCGGGCTCTGGCAGCGCCTCGCGCACCTGCGTGTAACGCTGGCACGAACGCTCATACGCCCACACGAACACGTCGCGCAGCGGCTCGATCTGCTTCAGCTCGTACACGGCGAGCGTGCCTTCGAGGTAGTCCCGCTCGGACACGTCGAGGAACGACAGCGGCGACAGGTTTTGCTTGATGAAGGGGATGTTGGCGGCGAGCCGCGACACGCGCTTGTTGACGTCCTCGAACGGCTGCAAGTACGGCAGATGGACCATCGCGAAGAACGCTTGCTCGAATGGATCGGTGATCGCGGCAGCCTTCGCGAGCAGCAGGTCGAACAGCTCCTCGAGCCGTTGCGGGATCGCCAGCGGCAGGTACACGGAACCGCCGATCGCCACCTCGATCTGGCGAATGCGGCCGACTGCTTTGGGATTGGCGAGCAAGCTCTCGGCGAGCAGCGCGTGCAGGTTGCAGATCGTGTAGCGGTTGAAGTCGATCTCCTCGACACTGGACACCAGCATCTCGATCGCCGCCTTATGGTTGAGGATCATCTGCGCTTCGCGCTGATTCTTGCCGGGCGCTTGGCGCCCGAACTCGATCAGGTTCTCGGTGTCCAGGAGCGTATACGTGTTGCCCTCCAGATGACTCGAAGCCCACGACAGATCGATCAGCAGCCGGTCGAGGATCTGTCGCGCGTAGGTCCCCATCGGACGTTCCGGTCCTGGGGGCCGTCCGAGCACACGGAGGCGATCGCGGACGACGCTCGGCAGATATGCGTCGACGTTGGGACGATAGGATTCGAGGAACGCCGCGTCGTAGCCAACAAGCGTACGCTCGGCGAGCGGCTTCGCGAGCGAGTCGCGCAGCCTCGCCGCGGCGGGCGAAGGCTCGAACACGGCGCGCGCCGCAACCAGATGGTATCGACGCTGGTTTCGAGCGCCCGTCGCGCGGAGTTGCCCCTGCTCGACGAGAGCAGCGAGCCGGCGCTGGGCGCTCCGGCGAGGGACCGTCGTGGCTCCCACGATCTGCTCAATCGAAGCACCGTCGGGATGCTTGGCGACCGCTGCCAGGACGGCCGCGTCGAGGGTCGTATCTGGGGGCCTCGCCATTGCGCCAATAGTGCCGCATCGGAACCTATTGCGCCAGAATGTTACGCTTTTTTATCAAATAGTTACGTATATCATGGCGCAACGAGTCCGATGCGCCAAAACTCGCTCTGCGAGGTCCGCCGATGATGACCTCCGACGCCCAAGCGCGCTGGCAAGGCCATCCGCGAGCTGCGCGAGAAGATCATCCTGCCCGATCTGCGCGAAGCGACCGAGCGCGCGTATCAGCTCGCGATCGATGCCAAGAAAGCGACGCTTTCCGAGGCCGCGCGCGCCAAACGCGAAGAGCGATATCGCCCCGAGGTCGACGCGATCATCGGAGCGGCGGTGGCCGAGTGCCGCGACGAGTGGAGGTCGATGGTCACCCGCGGCGTCGCACGGAAGGAGCTGCCACCGCAAACCGATGTGCAGCTCGTCTTCGATCTCGTCCGTCCGATCGTCGACTCCCGTCGCTCCTCTGGAAAGCTGGATACAAGCTGGCTGACCCTCGCCGTGCGAACGGTGATCGCCGGCCCGCGCCGGAGTACTCGTCCCGCGTCGCGAGACACGCTCACGGTAACTGTCACCACGCATCCTTTCGGACCGGTCGATGTGCGATCCGGTCCTTCGATCGCGTTTGTCGTCGAGAGCTGGCGTTCGAGTCGGCGCGGCAAGCTGAGCCGCTTCGCCGTCAGCGCCTCGTCGAGGCGGCGAGATCCCGACGCCGCTCCGCCGAGGACAGGCGATCCCACCGACAGCGCCGTCAGGTCGTGCTATGGGGAGACGTGAGCGACTTCAAGGCCGCACGTCTCGCCGAGGGCTTCGATGAATTCGCCGAGCGCGTCTGGCCCGCGAATCACGTCGAGCCGACGCACTCGCACCCGTTCAGTGTTCACGCACTCGTGATCGCGGGCGAGATGTGGCTGACGACAGGCGACCGGACACAGCACCTGGTTGCCGGCGATGAGTTCAGGCTCGCCAGCGGTGAGGTGCACGCGGAGCGATACGGCCTCGACGGCGCCACGTACCTGGCCGCGCGCAAGCGCTGAGCCTGCGCCTGTCAGCGCGACCGAGTAGCCCGCGTCGGCGCTCGGCCTGCGGGTGCAAGCTCGGCGCCGGTTCGCTATGCTCGGGGGGTGACCAGCGAACCCGACAGCGATCCCGACCAGGAGCCCGAGCTCGAGCCGCCGTGGTCGGCGTATCCGTGGATCCAGTCTGGCTCGATCGGCTGGAGGATGGGCTGCGGCGAGGACCACATGCTGCGCTGGTTCCCCTACGTGCGGGCACACGTGGTGGATTTTCCGTCGGCGCTGGCCTATCTCCAGCGCCACCCACGTGCACCGCGGCTGTGGACGTCGTTCCTGCGGTCCTGGCTCCAGCCGCTCGCGCGCGCAAACCCGCGCGGCGCGCTCGAGCTCGATCGCGCCCAGGTCGGCGCGCTCGGGCTCGTTGGCGACGACGTCGCGTATCCCGCGTTCATCCGCAACGCGCAGAAGACCGGTGGCATGACCGCGCCATGGACCTGGCGGGTAGGCCGCGAGTCGCCCACCGCGGCGCTGTGCTATCTGTCGCGCGAGATCGGATGGTGGGCGCGGTGGCTCGCCACCGACTGCGCCGACCGCGCGGCGTGGCTCGATGCCCAGCCGGAGCCGCCGGAGCCCTGGGCGGCGGTGGTCGCCGCGGTCCGTGCTCGTCGAGCCGGCACCGCGTGGACCACGCTGACCGAGGGCGCCGAGCAGCTGATCCCTGCCATGGTCGCGCACCGCGAGCTGCCGCCTCCCTGGGTCGGCGGCCACGCGCCGCGCGACGAGATCTGCTACGACGACGAGCACGCCGACGATCTCGACCGCTGGGCACGCTGGCTGTTCGAGAGCTTCGACGATCCCGCGAGCTGGCACGCGTACCTCGCGCGCTGGCCACCACCTCCGGTCTGGCAGCTTGCCCTGAACCGCGAGCCGTTTCGCGCGCTCGATCGCGAGCTACGGTAGCGGCGGGCGCTCAGTTCGCCGACCAGCGCTGGTTGGCGCCGGATCCACAGGCCCACAGGATCAGGCTCGTGCCGTTGGCGGTGCCGTTGCTGTTGGCATCCAGGCACAGGCCGGACTGGACACCGACGATCGTCCCGTTGGCGTTGACGTTCCACTGCTGGTTGGCCTGGCCGTTACAGTCCCAGATGATGACCGCCGTGCCGTTCGTCGTGCCGCCGTTGTTGGCGTCGAGGCACTTGTTGCCGAACACGACCAGCTGCTTGCGCGCGGTCGACACCCACGTCTGGTTCGCGCCGCCGCTGCAGTCCCACAGCTGCATCCGCGTGCCGTTGGTGATCGTGTGGTTGTTGACGTCGAGGCACCGCCCGGACTGCGCGCCGATGATCTCGGCGCCGCTCGCGCCGGGCAACGGCGAGACGGCGATCGCATCGAGGTCGGGTGCCCAGGCCAGCGAGTTGCCGAACGTGATCGTGTTGCTTCCCCTGGCCAGCGAGACAATCACCGATACGGTCCCGGGCGTGGTCCACGAGCCGGTGGGTGGGAACGCGACGGCCGTCGGCGCCTGGCCGTTGGTGGTCAGCGTCGCGGTCCGGGTGATCGCATCGCCGTTGAGGTAGGCAATGTTCACCACCGCCGGTCCGGTGGCGCTCGCCGAGATCCCGGTGAACCGCAAGGTGTTCGCGCCGCCGTTGCCGATCGAGGCGATGCGGGTACCGCCGGAGCATGCCGGGCACGCGGTCACCGCCGCCGCTCCGCCGCGCACGTTGCCGGCCGACTCGGCCTCGAACGTCGTCGCGCTGCCTTCGGTGCCGGTGACGGTGAGCAGCACCGAGTCATTGCCCGGCACGCTGACACTGAAGCTGGTGGCGACGTTGCCGGTCGTCGTCGCGCTCCACAGGTTTCGCACGCTCGCCGACGCGGCGGTGAGGCCCAGATCGGCCCACCGCACGGTCATCGTCGCCGCCGTGGAGGTCCGGTTGAGCAGCAGCACCGCTCTGCGCCCGGAACCGGACAGCACCTTGCCGTAGACCTGTCGACCGGCGGTGTCCTCGGCGACCTTCACGCCCTGGAGGCCGCGTGGATCCTGGTCGATGGCGATCACCTCGGCGTTCTTCAGGATCGCGGCGGTCGCCGAGCTCATCGTCGCCAGGTTGTTGCCGGCCAGGAGCGGAGCACCCGAGATCGCCCACAGGCTCAGCTCGGTCCGGCCCTGCGCCGCGGACAGGCCCGGCATGCCGATCGTGAGCATGTCCGGATCGTTGACGTACCCGGTGTGTTGCGAGACCGGATGCTGCGCCTGGTCGAAGCTCGACAGCACGGGTGGCAACGTGGCGGACTGGCCGAAGAAGATGAGATCCGTGCTGGTGCGCCACATCGCGCCGGTGCCCGCGCCCCAGTTCCACGGGTTCTGGCGGCCCCACTCGCAGATCGACAGCACCATCGGATGCCCGGTGATCGCGGTCGCCGCGGCGAGCGCCGCGCTGATCGCCTGGTTCGTCGCCTGGGGGTCGAGGCCTTCGGCGTCGCCGCCGCACCAGTCGACCTTGACGAAATCGAAACCCCATCTCTCGAACTGGATCATGTCCTGCTGGTAGTGGCCTTCGCTCCCGGTGTTCGGCGCGGCAGGCTGGCCGGTCGGAAAGAAGAACCCGCAGCCATTCCGGCCGGCGTCGGTGTAGATACCGGCCTTGAGTCCCTTGCTGTGGATGTAGCTCGCGATCGCGGCCATGCCGCCCGGCCACTGCGTGGGATTGACCATGATGTTGCCCGCGCTGTCCCGTGCGCCCTGCCACCAGCCCTCATCGATATTGACGTACTGGTAGCCGGCCGCCGGTAATCCGGACGCGACGAAGGCGTCGACCTGCGCCTTGATGATGTTCGCATCGATGCTGGCGGCGAAGGTGTTCCAGGATGCCCAGCCCATCGGCGGTCGGGGCACGGCGATCTGGTTGGTGGTCACGGCGGCCCCGGCGGTGAGCCTGAGGCCGGCCACAAGGACGATCACGACGATCACAGAAGGCAGTCTCATCGCAGTGTTCCTTTCGACGAAGCCGATTGGCCGCTCGGCGGAAACATCCGCCTGAGCTCCACGTGACACTCCCGCTCGTCCCCGACAGCGGTGCGGGGCGGCGCACACTACCACATCACGGAGCAGAGATGAGCAGCGATGCCGCCGCGCGCCGGTCACCCCAGCGACGGCGCGGCCTGGCTCGCCAGCAGCGCGGCGCTCATGATCGTCTCCTGGGTGGCATCGCCGCGCTCGAGGACGCGCTTGACGCGTCCGGAGTCCATCACCAGCACCCGGCTCGACAGCGCGAGGATCTCGGGGAGCTCCGACGAGATCAGCAGGATCGCGACGCCCTGGGCCGCGAGCTCGGAGATGATGCGGTGGACCTCGGCCTTGACCGCCACGTCGATGCCGCGGGTCGGCTCGTCGAGGATCAGGATCCGCGGCCTGGTCGCCAGCCACCGGGCGAGTACGACCTTCTGCTGGTTGCCGCCGGACAGATGGTTGACCACCTGCTCGCGCGACGAGACCTTGATGCGCAGCTCCGCGATGTAGGAGTCGGTGATCGCCGCCTCCTTGCGCCGCGACAGGAAGATCCGGAGCCAGCGCAGGGAGCGGTGGATCGCCAATGTGAGGTTCTCGCGCACCGACATCGCCAGGATCAGCGCCTGGACCTTGCGGTCCTCCGGGACATAGGCGATCCCGTGCGCGACCGCATCGCGCGGGCTCTTGATCTCGAGCTCCTTGCCGTCGAGCAACACCCGCCCGCGGGTCCGGCGCTCGGCGCCGATCAGGAGGCGCGCGGTCTCGGTGCGGCCGGCGCCGATCAGGCCGGCCAGGCCGAGGATCTCGCCCTGGTGCAGCGTGAAGCTCACGTCCTCGACGTGCGGCGGCCCCGACAGCCCCTCGACTCGCAGGATCTCCGGCCCGATCTCGGTGGGCCGCCGCGGGGCGCTGGCGGCGAGCTCGCGCCCGACCATCGCGGTGATCAGCTCGGCCATCGTGCCGGTGCGCGAATCGATCTCGCCCGCGTTCCGGCCGTCGCGAAGCACGACGATCCGCTCGGTGATCGCGAACACCTCGCCGAGCTTGTGCGAGATGAAGATCACCGCGGTGCCACGCTGCTTGAGCTCGCGGATCGCCTTGAACAGCCGATCGGTCTCCTTGTCGGTGAGCGACGACGTCGGCTCGTCCATCACCAGGAGCTTCACGTCGGTGAGCAGCGCCTTGGCGATCTCGATCATCTGCTGGACCGCGATCGATAGCCGGTTCAGGTCGACATCGAGATCGACGTGGATGCCGAGGTCCTCGAACAGCTCGGTGGCCCGGGCGCGCATCGCGCGGTAGTCGAGGAACGGCGAGCGGGGCCGCCGGATCTCCCGCCCGAGGAACAGGTTGTCGAGCGGCGACAGGTTCCGGCAGTTGTTGAGCTCCTGGAAGATCAAGGTCAGCCCGGCCGCCTGCGCGTCCTGGATGCTGGCGAACCCGGCGCATCGTCCGTGCCGGCCGTGAAACACGATCTCGCCGGCGTCGGCGCGGTGGACCCCGGCCAGGATCTTGACCAGCGTCGACTTGCCGGCGCCGTTCTCGCCGAGCAGCCCGACGATCTCGCCGGCCTGGATCGAGAGCTCGACGCCGTCCAGGGCGCAGACCCCGGGAAACGACTTGCGGAGCCCCCGGACCTCGAGCAGCGGGCCGGTCATCCCGGGCCCCGGCGCCTCGCGCGGTCGAGCACCACCGCGAGCACGATGATGACGCCGATGATCGCGGTCTGCCAGTACGACGACACCCGCATCAGGACCAGGCCGTTCTTGATCACGCCCATGATGCAGGCGCCGATCAGCACGCCGAGCACGCTGCCCGAGCCGCCCGACAGCGAGGCGCCGCCGATCACGACCGCGGCGATCGCGTCCAGCTCCCAGCCCTTGCCGGTGTCGGCCTGCGCCGAGTTGAACCGCGCCACCAGGACGATCCCGGCGATCGACGCGCAGCCGGCCGAGATCAGGTAGAGCCCGAACTTGATCCGGCGAACGTCGATGCCGGACAGGAACGTCGCCTGCTCGTTGCCGCCGATCGCGTAGATCCGCCGGCCGAACGCGGTGGCGGTCAAGACCACGTGCGCCACGACCGCCATCGCGAGCGTGATCCACACCGGGATCGGCAACCCGAGAAACGCGCCCTGGGCGACCGGGAGGAACGACGGCGGGATCTCGGTGATCGGCCAGCCCTTGGTGAGCCCGAGGACGACGCCGGAGGCGAACGACAGCATGCCGAGGGTCACGATGAACGGCGCGATCCGGGCGAACGAGATCAGCGCGCCGTTGACCGCGCCCATCGCCAGGCCCGCGCTGGTACCGAGCGCCACGGCCAGGGCGGGCGGGACGTCGGCCTTCATGCAGAACCCGGCGACCATCCCGGCCAGCGCCATGATCGAGCCGACCGATAGATCGATGCCGCCGTGGAGGATCACGAACAGCTCGCCGAGCGCCACGATCGCGACGAACGAGATCTGGCGCGACACCAGGTAGAGGTTCGAGCCGGTGACGAAGTTCGGCTCGACCGAGCCGATCACCGCCATGATCACGAACAGCGCGAGCAGGATGGCCGACTCGCGGCGCCGGATCGTGTGACCCAGGGCGGCGCGTGCCGCGGCGCGCGGCCCGCCGCGCCGCCGGTCGACTTCGTTGTCCATCGCGGTCGCTTGGTTCGCGCGCTACTTCGCGGAGAACTCCTTCTTGCTCTCGTTCATGTAGGTCGCCACGTTGTCGGTGGTGACGAACAGGACGCCGGTGTCAGTGACCTTGGGCAGCGTCTTGCCATTGCTGGCGTCGAGCAGCGCCTCGACCGACAGCCAGCCCATCTTGAAGGTCTTCTGGACGATGCAGAACGCGACCGCGCCGTCCTTGATCGCCTGCAGCGTATCCTTCAGGTCGTCGAAGCCGGCGAGTACGATCTTGCCCGCCTTGCCCTGCTGCTTGAGCACGGCGGCGGCGGCCGGCGCGCCCTCGGCGGACACCGAGAACAGGGCGGTCAGATCCGGATAGGTCTGGAGGATCGACTCGACCTTGTTGGTCGCGACCGAGAAGTCGCCGGCGGTGTCGACCACCTCGACGATCTTGACGCCGGGCGCCGCCTTGGCCATCGCCTCCTTGAAGCCCTGGGTGCGAAGGTTCAGGTTGGTCGCGGCCAGGCCGCCCTGGAGGATCGCGATCGTGCCCTGCCCCTTCATCAGCTCGGCCATCTTCTTGCCGGCCTCCACGCCAGCGGTCTGGTTGTCCGTGCCGATGTAGGTCAGCGCCGCCGAGGACGGCGCGGGAGCGTCGAACGTGATGACCTTGATCCCCGCCTTGGCCGCCTCGGCGATCACCGGGACGAGCCCGGCGTCGTCGACCGCGGACAGCGCGATGCCGTCGACGCGCTGCGCGATCAGCTCCTCGATCGCCTTGACCTGCAGCGGCAGCTCCATCTTCTGCGGATCGACGCGCTCGACCTTCACATTGTACTTGGCACCCGCGGCGACAAAGCCCTCGTAGCAGGGCTCGTAATACGGATGCACTGCCTTGGTGACCATCACGAACGTGCGCGGCTTGGCCTTGCGGCAGGCCGCGATCGGCGCCGACAACACGAGGACCGCGGCGGCGAACAACAGCACGCTACGCAACAACACGATCGGGCGCTTCATGGACACTCCCTGGGGCTGGAGCCGAGTACCGTTGGCGTGAAACGTAAGCGCACGGTGCGGCGTATACAAGTGAAACCGGCCGCTATGGTGTTCCGGCGCCGTCGCCGTCCACGTTCACCCACGCGCCGGCGCGCGCGCTGGCCCGCACCGCGTCGATCACCCGCATGTTGGCGACCGCGTCCTCGAGCGGGGTCGGCACCGGCGTGTCGTCGAGGATCGCGCGCGAGAACTCGTCGCCCTCGATCGTGTACTGGTCGCAGACCGGCAGCGTGATCTCGTCGATCCGGTCGCCCCGCTGATGCCAGATCCGGCACGGCTGGTCGGGCGGCGCGTTGAACGGAATCTCGATCTCGATCCGGCCCTCGGGCCCGAGGATGTGGACGCGCTGGTAGGACTGGAGCTGGGTCGAGCAGGTGAACGACGAGGTCCGGCGGCCGAAGTCGAGCAGCGCCGAGGTGATGCGGTCGGTGCCGAACCGCGGATCGGTGTCGATCAGGCCGAGCACCCGGCGCGGCTCCGCCCCGAACACCAGGCGGGCGAGCGAGATCGTGTAGCAGCCGATGTCCATCACCGCGCCGCCACCGATGTCCGCTTGATTGCGGACGTTGTCCGGATCCTCGTTGAAGTACGTGAACAGCGACTGGACCACGAGCGGCTCGCCGATCCCGCCGTCGCGGACGATGGCGACGGCCCGCCGCCACTGCGGATGGAGCCGGTACATGAACGCCTCCATGATCTTCTGGCGCGGGTGGCGCCGGGACGCGTCGAGCAGCGTCTGGGCCTCCGCCGCGGTCAGCGCGATCGGCTTCTCGCACAGCACGTGCTTGCCGGCCTCGAGCGCCTTGATCGACCACGGTACATGGAGGTGATTGGGGGATGGATTGTAGATGGCGTCGACCTCGGGGTCGGCGAGCAAGTCGTCATAGGAGCCGTGGACCCTCGGGATGCCGAACGCGGCGGCGACCGCGCGCCCCCGCTCCAGATCGCGCGAGGCGATGGCAACGACCTCGACGTGCTCGCAGCGCTGGAGCGCGGGCAGGATCTTGGTCTGGGCGAATCTGGAGGTGCTGAGAATGCCCCATCTGACTTTCTGCATCATCTGGCCTCCTGTGGCCTCCTGGAAAGCATAGTGTCGCGGCGGCTTGGCGTATCGTGAGCCTTGACATTTTCCACCCGGGGCGCCAACAGTCGACCGCACGATGATCGCAACCTCGGTCATCGGAGGAAGGCACACATGAGGATCTCTCGCGGATGGACTCAGCTGGTCATCATTCTCGGTTTGCTGTGCGCCGGGACCACAGTATTCGCGCAGACCGTCGGCGTATCGTGGTCGAACTTCCAGGAGGAGCGCTGGAAGCGCGATGAGGCCGCGATGAAGGCGGCGATCGAGAAGGCCGGTGGCAAGTACATCAGCGCCGATGCCCAGGGCTCGAACGAGAAGCAGGTCGCCGATATCGAGAACCTGATCACCCGCGGCGCCAAGGTGCTCATCGTCCTGGCGTGGGACGCCGACGCGGTGCTTCCTGCCGTGCGCAACGCCAAGACCGAGCACATCCCGATCATCGCCTACGACCGCCTGATCCAGGACAAGGACGTGTTTTACTTGACGTTCGATAACGTCGAGGTCGGCCGGATGCAGGCCCAGGGCGTGCTCGCCAAGAAGCCGGCCGGCAACTACGTCTTCATCAAGGGCTCGCCGACCGACCCGAACGCCGACTTCCTCCACAAGGGGCAGCTCGAGGTGCTCGCCGCCGCGATCAAGGGCGGCAAGATCAAGGTCGTCGGTGAGCAATACACCGAGGGCTGGGCGCCCGAGGTCGCGCAACGCAACATGGAGCAGATCCTGACCAAGGCCAACAACAAGGTCGACGCGGTCGTGGCGTCGAACGACGGCACCGCGGGAGGCGTCGTCGCGGCGCTCCGGGCCCAGAACCTGGTCGGGATCCCGGTGTCGGGTCAGGACGGCGACATCGCCGCGCTCAATCGCGTCGCGCTGGGCGAGCAGACCGTGAGCGTGTTCAAGGACGCGCGCAAGCTGGGCGAGACCGCCGGCACCGTGGCGGTGCAGCTCGCCAAGGGCAAGAAGTCCAAGGACATCGCCGGCACGGTCACCTGGTCCGATGGGACCAAGAAGATCCCGATGACGTCGCTGTTCTTGAAGCCGGTCCCCGTGACGTCGGAGAACCTCGACTACGTGATCTCGGCCAGCTGGGCGACCAAGGACCAGGTGTGCAAGGGCGTCGCCGCGGCCAAGGCTCCGAAGGCCTGCAAGTAACACGCACCGACGCGGCACGCGCGCGATGACGAGCGGAGAACCGATGCGGCGGAGCCGGCCTGGCCATGGGCTGGATCCACGGATGATCTCCATGGTGCTCGCGCTGATCGCGATCTGGATCGGCCTGGAGCTGGCGACCAGCGGCCTGTTCCTGAGCGCGCGGAATCTCTACAACCTCTCGATCCAGACCTCCGCGATCGCCGTCGTGTCCTGCGGCATGGTGTTCGTGATCGTCGCCCGGCAGATCGATCTGTCGGTCGGCTCGCTGCTCGCGTTCACCGGCGTGCTCACCGCGTTCGCCCAGGTCCGCTGGTTCGAGGGGATGGCGAGCGCGACCTGGATGCTCAGCATCGTCGTCGGGCTGGCGGCCGGCGTCGTCGTCGGGCTGTTCCAGGGCTGGTGGGTGGCGTACCGCGGGATCCCCGCGCTGGTGGTGACGCTCGCCGGGTTCCTCATGTACCGCGGCGCCGCCTTCCTGATCGCCCAGGGCCAGACCATCGCGCCGCTCGACGAGACCTACCAGCGCCTCGGCGGCGGGGCCGCGGGCTCGATCGGCGTGGCCGCCAGCTGGGTGATCGGCGCCGCGGGTTGCACGTGGCTCGGCTGGTACGTGTGGAACACGCGGCGCGAGCGGGCCAAGTACACCGCGGATCAGACCCCGGTGTGGCTCGACGTCATCAAGGTGATCGTCGGCGTCGCGGCCATCGCCGGCTTCGTCGCGGTGATGGCGAGCTATCCCGACCGGTCCCAGGCCGACGACGACGGCAACGCCCCGGGGATGGGCATCGGCGTCCCGGTCCTGATCCTGATCGGCGTGGTGGTCGTGCTGTCGTTCCTGGCGCATCGCACCCGGTTCGGCCGCTACGTGTTCGCCTACGGCGGCAACCCGGAGTCGGCGGTGCTCGCCGGCATCAACACGCGCTTCGTCCTGGTCAAGATCTTCGTCATGATGGGGATCCTGTCCACGGTGGCCGCCGTGATCACCACGGCGCGGCTCAACGCCGGCGCCAACTCGATCGGCCAGCTCACCGAGCTCTACGCGATCTCGGCGGCGGTGATCGGCGGCACGTCGCTCGCCGGCGGCGTGGGCTCGGTGCCCGGCGCGGTGGTCGGCGCGCTGGTCATCCAGAGCCTCGACAACGGCATGGTCCTGCTCGACATCGGCAGCGCCCAGCGCCAGATCATCATCGGCCTGGTCCTGATCGCGGCGGTGTGGTTCGACGTCGTCTACACGAAGCGGCAGTCGCGATGACCCAGCCGATCGTCGAGATGATCGGGATGCACAAGCACTTCGGTGCGGTTCGCGCCGTCGACGATGTGTCGTGCGATCTGCGCCCGGGGGAGGTCGTGGGCCTGCTCGGTCACAACGGCGCGGGCAAGACCACGCTCATCAAGATCCTCGCCGGCGTGTACGCCCAGGACGGCGGGACGATCAAGGTGCGCGGCCAGCCGGTCGCGTTCGCCAGCCCGCGCGACGCCCAGCGCGCCGGGATCGAGACCATCTACCAGCACCTCGCGCTCGCCGACAACATCGACGCGGCCGGCAACCTGTTCCTCGGGCGCGAGCTGTTGACCCGGTGGGGCACGCTCGACACGCACCGCATGGCGCACGAGGCCGGCAAGATCATCCGCCGCATCAACCCGAGCTTCACCCAGACCCACCTGCCGGTCCGCGCGCTGTCGGGCGGCCAGCGCCAGACCGTGGCGATCGCGCGGGCGCTGTACTTCGACGCCAAGATCCTGATCATGGACGAGCCGACCGCGGCGCTCGGGCCGGGCGAGACGAAGATGGTCAAGGACATCATCCGCGGCCTCAAGCAGGACGGGATCGGGATCTACCTCGTCAGCCACGAGATGCGCGACGTGTTCGACGTCTGCGACCGGCTCGTCGTGCTCAAGAACGGCAAGCTCGTCGGCACGGCGAAGGTCTCCGAGGTCACCGAGGACGACGTCCTGGGGATGATCATCCTGGGCAAGAGCCCGGTGCCCCGGGCGGCGACCGGCGCGACGCCGGCCTGAGGCAAAGGCGGAGGTCATGTACCTGGGAATCGACGTCGGCACCTCGGAGGTCAAGATCGCGCTCGTCGACGGCGCGCAGCGGCTCGTCGCCGTCGGTCGCGCCGCGCTCGACGTCTCGCGGCCGCACCCGCTGTGGTCGGAGCAGGATCCGGACAGCTGGGTCCGCGCGACCGAGGCCGCGATCGCCGAGCTCGGCGCCGGCCACGCGGCCGAGCTGGCCGCGGTCGCCGGGATCGGGCTGTCCGGACAGATGCACGGCGCGGTGCTGCTCGACGCGCAGGACCGCGTGCTGCGCCCCGCGATCCTGTGGAACGACACCCGGTCGGCCGCGGAGTGCGCGGTGCTCGAGGCCCGCGTTCCCGATGCGAGACGGCTCACCGGCAACCAGGCGATGCCCGGCTTCACCGCACCCAAGCTGCTCTGGGTGGCCGCGCACGAGCCCGAGATCTTCCGCCGGACTGCGCGGGTCCTGCTCCCCAAGGACTACGTGCGCCTGTGGCTCACCGGCGAGCACATCTCCGAGATGTCCGACGCGGCGGGCACGCTGTGGCTCGACGTGCAGCAGCGCACGTGGTGCGACGCGATGCTCGCCGCGACCGGCCTCGACCGCTCCCACATGCCGCGGCTCGTCGAGGGTTCGGCGCCCGGCGGCACCCTGCGCGCCGAGCTCGCGCGCGGCTGGGGCATGGCCGGCGCGGTCGTGGTCGCCGGCGGCGCCGGAGACAACGCGGCCAGCGCCGTGGGCCTCGGGGTGGTCGCCGAGGGCCAGGGCTTGCTCTCGCTCGGCACCTCGGGAGTGTTCTTCGTCGCCCGCGACGCCTACCGGCCGGCGCCCGAGCGCGGCGTTCACACGTTCTGCCACGCCCTGCCCGGCATGTGGCACCAGATGGCGGTGATGCTCTCGGCGGCGAGCTGCCTGCGCTGGGTCGCGCAGCTCACCGGCGCCGCCGACGAGGCCGCGCTGATCGCCGAGGCCGAGGCGCTCGGCGACGACGCCCGGGCCCGGGCGCCGGTGTTCCTGCCCTACCTGTCCGGCGAGCGGACGCCGCACAACGACGCGTTCGCCCAGGGTGTGTGGTTCGGCCTGCGCCACGACACCGGCCGCGCCGAGCTCGGCTACTCCGTCCTCGAGGGCGTCGCGTTCGGCCTCGGCGATGGCCACGCCGCGGTCCGCGAGGCCGGCGGGCAAGCGCGCTCGGTGGCCCTGACCGGCGGCGGGAGCAAGAGCCGGTTCTGGGCGCGCCTGATCGCCAGCGTGCTCGACGTCCCGCTGGCGCTGCCCGAGGGCGGCGAGGTCGGCGCCGCGCTGGGTGCCGCCCGCCTCGGCCGGCTGGCGGCCGATTCCGGAGCGACGATCGAATCGGTGTGCACGGCGCCGCCGGTGATCGCGATGGCCGAGCCGGTCGCCGCGTGGCAGCCCGATCTGCAGGCGCGCCAGGCGCGGTTCCGGGCGCTATACCCGCCGCTGTACCCGCTGTTCCGATCACCCGAGAGGAGCCACGCGCCATGACCGGTTTCTTTGCCGAGATCCCGCCGATCCGCTACCAGGGCCCCGACAGCGTCGAGCCGCTCGCCTTCCGGTTCTACGACAAGGACCGGATCGTCCTTGGCAAGCCGATGGCCGAGCACCTGCGGTTCGCCGTCTGCTACTGGCACACGTTCGTGTGGAACGGCTTCGATCCGTTCGGCTACGACGGCACGTTCCGGCGGCCGTGGCTCGCGCCCGGTGACGCGATGGCACAGGCGCGCCAGAAGGCCGACGTCGCGTTCGACTTCTTCACCCGGCTGGGCGTGCCGTACTTCACGTTCCACGATCGCGACGTCGCGCCGGAGGGCAAGACGCCCCGGGAGAGCAAGGCCCACCTGGCGGCGATGCTCGAGCACATCCAGGGCCTGATGCAGCGCACCGGCGTCAAGCTGCTGTGGGGCACGGCGAATCTGTTCTCGCATCGCCGCTACATGTCCGGCGCGGCGACCAGCCCCGATCCGGAGATCTTCGCGTTCGCCGCGGCGCAGGTCAAGGAGATGCTCGACGCGACACACCGCCTGGGCGGCGAGAACTACGTGCTGTGGGGCGGGCGCGAGGGCTACGAGACGCTGCTCAACACCGACATGGGTCACGAGCTCGATCAGCTCGCCCGGTTCCTCACCATGGTCGTCGAGCACAAGCACAAGATCGGGTTTCGCGGCGCGCTGCTCATCGAGCCCAAGCCGCGCGAGCCGACCAAGCACCAGTACGACTTCGACACCGCGACGGTGTATGGCTTTCTCCGCCGCCACGGGCTGGACAACGAGCTCAAGGTCAACATCGAGGCCAACCACGCGACCCTGGCCGGAAAGAGCTTCGAGCACGAGATCGCCACCGCGCTGGCGCTCGGCATCTTCGGCAGCATCGATCTCAACCGCGGCGACCCGCAACTCGGCTGGGATACCGATCAGTTCCCGAACAACGTGCCCGATCTCGCCATCGCGTTCTACCACCTGCTGCGCGGCGGCGGCTTCACCACCGGCGGCCTCAACTTCGACGCCAAGGTGCGCCGGCAGTCGATCGATCCGGCCGATCTGTTCCACGGCCACGTCGGCGCGATGGACGCCGCGGCCCGCGCGCTGCTCGCCGCCGAGCGGATGATCCAGGACGGCAGCCTCGCGAAGATCGTGCAGGATCGCTACGCCGGCTGGCGCACCGCGTTCGGCCGCGACATCCTCGACGGCAAGTCGTCGCTGCAGGCGCTGTCGGACCATGTGCTGGCCGGCGACGCCGAGCCCGAGGCGGTCTCGGGGCGACAGGAGTACCTCGAGAACCTGGTCAACCGGTTCTGCTGAGTCGCGATCAGCGCCGCCGCCCGACGTGCACGCTATCCTGTAGCCGGATATCGCGCGACGACGAGCCGACGTAGATCTGGTACTGACCGGGGGCGATCGCCCAGTCGCCGGTGGCGACGTTCCAGTAGGCCAGCCGCTCGGGGGCCAGCTTCAACCTCACGTGCCTGGTCTGGCCGGGGCGCAACGCCACCTTGTCCCAGCCCGCGAGGCGCCTCGGTGGTTCGCCGGTCGAGTCCGGAAGCTTCAGGTAGACCTGCGCGACCTCGGCGCCGGCACGCTCGCCGGAATTCTTCACGTCGAAGCTCACCCATAG
>Ga0307515_10011386_pt1 | contig 16884 bp, 11 predicted proteins | sample 17_EM_MG_FD_194513 | JGI IMG/M metagenome (GOLD analysis project Ga0307515, IMG submission 194513) | Populus trichocarpa ectomycorrhiza microbial communities from riparian zone in the Pacific Northwest, United States - 17_EM | ecosystem: Host-associated > Plants > Roots > Unclassified | place... | reverse complement strand
CACGCCACCTCTCCTGACGTCGCAACACCTCAGCTCACTTCTTTATCTATACTAAATTATACCGCCACCATCTCGCCGCTCCTTCCGCGTCTTCCAACGTCTCCGCCTTTCCGTAACACAATTCCTTTCCCCACCTTCCGTATCTTTCTTCTATATTTCCCAAGTACCTTCGTACCTTCTTGCGCCGTGACACTTGCCATCTCTGCCTGTTAAGGCCTCCACGGTCATGCCCGCTCAGGGGTTCGCATATCGCGCCGCTCCCCACACCTCGGCTCCCCTGAGGATCTGCAGGTAGTCGCCCCACATCTTTCTCTTGGACTGCCGGATCGACTTCTGGAGCTCTGCCTTCGCCTGGGCAGCCTCCTCCGAGTTCCGTCTTCTCCTTCTCTCTCTCCCGACCGTCCATCTTCTTTCTTTGATGTCGGCGTTCCGCCACCTCTTTGACCTGGCACAGATCCTGATTTTCTTCGCCGTGGCGTCGAGAACGCTGCTCATTGCTTCCTGACACCATGCGGCCTCCTGCTCCACCTCGTCCTCTGTGCACTCTGCATCTAGTTGAGCCCTCTCCTTCGCTAATTTCCTCCATATCTTCTCTGCTGCTTCCACGTCCTTCTCCGTCATCGCCGCTAAATTCCACCCTACTATCCTCTCGTGATCCGCCTCCTCCTGCCTGTCTACTCCCACCTCCCATTGTATGACCTCATGGTCGGATCCAGTGGCATGATCATCGGCCAGTATGGTCCACTTTACTATTGGTCGATTTGCCAGTGTCAGGTTGATAACCGATTCGCCTTTCTGGTCCTCTCTTGTTCAATGGTGGGTGGGCCTGCCATCATTCCCAATCTCCAGTCCGTTCTCGTCAATCACGCCTTCCCAAAAAACAGCATTCCGCTGCACTTGGCATCTTGCGTCCCATCACTTGCTGTGTGCGTTGAAGTCTCCTTCGAGGACAGTGCCGCCCAGCCGAATGACTCTCTGCCAGTTCAACTATCGGGCCGGTCTCTCTCTCTCTCCCGACCGCGCGTCTTTTTGATCGTAAATATTGGCGATCCTCGTAATCTTTTCACCTCTTCTCCTGACCTCGGTAGCGATAACATCGTCATTGGCCCCTCTGCTCAAATCCGTCCTCTCATCAACCACCAGGCCACTCCCCTTCCGTATCGCCTTCCAAACTCTTTTTCTTTTTCTTATGTTGTGTGCCAAATGGCTGATCCCAATCTCTCCTCTGTCCCTTGGTGTCTCTTGGAAGCACACTACGTCCGCCCTGCTTTCGACTCCCGTCTCCAGCACCGCACTGGTCCACTTGTATGACCCTGCGCAGTTATGCTGGATCACTCTAACCATTGGTAGCAAGGGCTCCCGTTTCAATCGTAGTTTCGGTATCAGTCGCGGTCCTGGTCGCGGTCTCAGTCTCGGTCTCAGGCATCGTGACGTCTCATGCCTCCCCCACTGCCTCCTCTTCGTCCACATCCGCCATCTCTTCTTCATCTCCCCCTCCTTCCGCCACCCCCTGGGGCCTTGGGCCAAGCACCCCTCTGTTCGAACCCGTTGCCATGTCCCGGCCTGCCCTCGCGGGCGCTCGTCCTGCTAGCCCTATTTTTCTGTTCTGCCGCGCCGCTTCGGTGGCTTCCCTCTTCTTCGCGCACCTGCTGCTGAATGCGATGTGACTTCCCTTGCAATTAGGCCACTTCTCCAGCGTGTGGCCGCAAAGTGATCCCTGCTTTGCAGTGCAACCCACTACATTGCACTTGTGGTCGCCTGTCCGGTGATGGCCTGAGCAGTAGCCGCATTTGGGCTTGCTGCCGCACTTGTTCTCGATGTGGCCCCATCCACAGCAGAGCTCACACCTGCTGTCAGGGCTTTCGTTCGTGTACGTTTCGACTCGGTACCACACCCCCGCCACCTTGATGCCTTTCTTGACTAAGCTCTGTGCCACCTTGCTCCCCTTTACGACGAAAACTACCGACAACCCGGCAATTTCTCCGTTCTGCCTCCTCTCCCTGATGGTGTGGGCGTTCGCCAGCCACCTTACTTGGGTGGGGATCACTATACCCTCGTTCTCCACTTCAAATTCTTCTCGCATCTTCTGCAGGCCTTCCGTGCCCTTCCCCATGTACCGTATAAGAGGGACTGCGTGGATCTTTAGCCTTTTCCATGACCAAGTCTCTTCGACGTCCACGACTCCTTTGTCGACCGTCCTCACTGCGTTGATGATGATGTCGCGGTACTGCAGACCCATCTCTGCTGTCGCATTCGGGTGCGTGATTGCAGTAATCGCGCCTTTGGCATTCCTTTTGGCGTTTATGATCCTAATGTGGGCCGGTGCCTTCTGGTGGAAGAGCGCTCTGTTGATCGCTGACGCGATTTCCTGGTCCATTTTATTGGAGAGCGGTATGCTCTCATCTCTTCTTAATATCAGGCGTCTCTCTGCCATGCTTGATCCCGCCGTCTGGGCGAGGCCTGGGCCTAGGCCTGGGCCGACGGGTGCCCTCGGACTCTTTGCTCGGGGTGGGACGGTCTCCCACCGTCTAGCGGGTGTCGGTGTGGGTGCTGACTTTGGCTTGGGCACGGGCTGCGGCTTTGGCTGCAGGCTGAGCTGCAGTTTGCGCTTGGGCTTCGGTTGCTGCTGCTGTGGCTGCTGGCACTCCTCAGGTCCCTCTTCTCGTGTCGTGTCTGCATGTTGGGAGGCCTCCAGCCCCCCACCGTCCGTCCTCGCAGTCGCTTCTCTTTCTCTATCTCTCTCCTCCTGGCCTTGTGCTACCCCATTCATGGTCTTTGCGATCATGTTCGTGATGCCCACCCCCCACCCATTGTCGTCCTCGTAACGGGCGTCCCACTTCTGCTCTCTCTCTTGCATCCACATCATCATTGCCAGCCGCTGTGCCTCCTCGCGGGCTGCCCGGGCCTCCACCAGGTTTGCGAGATGTCCAACTGTCTGGTGCAGTTGCATCAGTTCCTGTGCCTACTGTCATATTGTCCTCTCCATGCGGCTCCTCCAGTCGCTGGGGGCGGCCGGGGCCTCGCTCCTCCTACTCACTTTTACGTTCTCATTTCTCTCCATCGGTTCAAATATGGTTGCGCACGCAGTCTCCGGGGCGATGGATGTCACCGCCGTCGCTATCTCCATCGCCACATCGATATGCATGTTGCTCCTCCCATTCTCAGCTTCTCCCGCGTCCAGGTCACTCCTCAAGCTCACTCTGAATTTGGTCATCACTTCTGTGAGGGAAGACTCGCAGTCCTCGTCGTCGCTTGCTCATTTGCCGACGCGTCGCGTCAATCGCGTTTTCTGCCAAGCTTTTCCGCGAACCCACTCCGTTGTGTGGATTACTGTGCGCGCCCTCCTCCTGCGGTCTCGCTGGTGCTGGGACGCTCGCTCCGGGGTCAATTCGACGTCTAGAATCGATTGCCGCCGTCCGTTTTTTAATTGCTATCGTTGCTGTTGACTTATCGCGCTGTTTCTGTTTCGCCAAGACTTTTGTCGATAGCAAGAGTTGCTTTTCGTGCAGGTCATGCGGGATTTTCGCAAACACCGACAGTAAAAAAAAACTATACATCGCTCCGGTTAATAATTATTGTATGTTCACAGGCTTCTTGTTCAATGTTATGAGCTTTCTGACACGCCAATGGATTGGACAATCATGGGCTGCCCGTATGATGTACTCTTTGGCAGGGTGAGTACTATGGGGAGTTATCGGTGATGAATAGTCGGGTATTTCGTGCTAGGTAGATAGTTCGTCTATAGTGTTTCATGGTGTAATATACTCTATTACAGCTAAGCCATATCCCTTCCACCTCTCACTTAGAGTACCTGTCTCTAACTACATCAAGTCACATATCTACTCATAATCATCAAATCAACAGGACTTCAGCCACCCGTACTGGGATATTGCCGACGGCAAATCTTGGCCATATACATCTGATCCGACTTACCGACTGATGATTGATTGAAAGTCATTTACACAAATCTACCGAGACTTACGCGAAGATCTGATTGACAATGGCTAAATTTACCGCCAGTTGCTTAACGAATCTAGGCAACCCGTTAAGGGGAGAGAAAGAGCGATTGGCAACCTGAGACGCACAGTCGCTGAAAAGGATACGCAACTTCGGCAAGCCGCCGACACCATTGCCAACCTCCGTGCTGAACTCAACTAGAAGAATTACCATATCGAAATGTATGAAGATACACTTGAGGTAAATATAGCCACTTCACCTGCCTTTGCCCGGCTGATAAACAAGAACAGCACCGTCATTTGTATAGTTGACAGTGTGGAAGTCGCTGTTTCGATGCCGCTGTGTTGAAACCGGTCGCATATGCACTAAATACTGCCTTTGTAACGACCAAAGATGCGAGAATCTGGCCCACCACAAGATAAAGGTAGAATATAACAGTGGCTGAAGAGGTTAGATATATGTGGTTGGATTAGAATGGACAATATGAAGCAGAGTTCATGGTTGTTTGTTAAACATACGTCGTGCTGATGATCTGTCTTGTGTAGAGGCACGACAATATATTCTACATTGCCACTCTTAGGTATACGATATTCAGGCAATATATTGATCACGTTCGTTCGACTTGTGTTCCCTGCAGGAAAGTCAGCTACAAATCTGACTATCTCACAATGCAGACAAGTTATTAGTCAGTGATCTAGCAGCACAAATGTAGGTTAACATTGTGCAAGATTGTAGTAAAACATGGTAAACTTGGACAGGTACCATTCAGAGAGTGAACGCATTAATAACCGTTCCGTTTGACTTTATCCCGCTACTACATAGGAATAAACGGCATCATAGTGTTGAAGATTGAAATAGATACAACCGATCAAGACTATATTACTCGTCACAATTGCGTTCTGGCCTGTTAGGTCTATTCGTTGAAAATCACGAGGTTGCATTCGACTAGAACTTTAAAACGAGAGCCCAAGTCTCTGAGCATTTAGAGAGAAAGCCACATGATTTTAAAACACTCAAGATCGTCTCCTGGTATCATCCATCATATAAAACGCATCCATCTGTACTAAATATTTTCCACTATATCCCACATATTATGTTGCCCCACAGATACATCCCTTGCCCCCCCGCGCATCAAGCGGAACTAAAAGCAGCCCTTTCATCGCGACATGGACAAACTCAATCGCATTATGGTCCTGCACTTTTGTAGCACGCCATAGTAGCATTCCGATCTTCATATTTGCCAGAAAACATGCCTCCAGTGTCGCAATATTCTTAAAACTTATCCCCTAGCGGGTGTCAGGACGTGTGATCGCAGAAAGAGGAAGAAAGAAGGTACAGCGGTTGCCATCAACGAAGATAGCGACTGCGACAGAGTACCCGAGACCATCGACTGCGCGGCGCGAAGCTATAGATCTAAGTCAGTCCAGAACACACAAAAGGACGTGGGGTAAGTACAGAGGTACATTCTTGAGGTGGAGAGGGCGACTGAAACGTTAGCGGGCACTCATCCAGATTCAGAAAGTCTGTCGGGTTTTCGACAGGCTAATTGCTTGTAAACGAGTGTTCTATGGAGTTGTAGAAGACAAATTTACCTTGGTGACAGGAACGAAGACGCCACGAACGAAGGCAGGCTCAGCGATGAGTGGGGAGGCCATTATTGTGTTGTGTGGTAGGAGATGGGAGGTTTGATATGGAGTGTCGTCGAACGTAATGGAACACCGAGGCTACTTGTGTCATGACGCCACTCGATCAGCCTCCATTCAATATTCAATATGTAAGTAAAGTCTATTTCATGGAAATATTTTGTAGTGGGTCTTTTGGTTCAATTTATGATCTGTCTTATAAAGCCATCTACGTATATTTCCTTCTGAGCGGTGTCAATATTAGAGATAGCCTTGTTTCTATTCGCGACTTGTAATTTTGAGCTTGAGCCTCCTACCCCGCATAATTTCCCCGCTCCGAAAGTTGCCAGCATTGAGGTATCCGGACACCTAACCCTTACTCGAACAACCGCATCGAATGCATTGAAGACCTGTAGGTCTTGAAAGTGCTAGTAATTAATTGTAAGTTTGACTGTAGGATCTGGTATGAGGTGTGTTACGAACGCATTTTTCAAAGGATTGAACTCCATTTAGTTGCATAATGACACTAGCGTACCGAACGTGACAGAAGGAGCATCCTTGCTAATTCGTTCGTACTAAGTTGATGCCGGTCGAAGCGTGCAATACGCTATGCAGTTTAAAGCTATGTGGTTCAGAGCCATCAAACATTGACAGCATTCGTAATAATTGATATCAAAGCACTGATATGCACGGTAGTGTACCCTATAGACTGTCATAGAACGCGGTAACAGTAAGGGTCAATAGCAATCGATATGCGCCTCACTGGAATATATTCGTGGATTTTCATAGGAAAATGCAACTCCGTTGTACGACATCTATTCCATGCCTTGTAAAATCGTCCGTTTCATGCAATTTGGCGAACATAACATAGTATTGCAGCCGTGAGAGTTTGAAGGTAGCCTAGTAATGTTTGTAGCCTAGATAGCGAGCACCAGGGGAGACGCTATGCTGGGTAAGTGTACAACAATTCACTACGTTAATCATGAAACTTCAACTGGGCCAATTTTCCTAAGTGGCCCGCAGATCAGGCCGGCCTGGCCGCAAAACCTGAGGCTTGCATTGGCGCAGGCCATGCCCGGCCTCCATTTAAATAGCCTACGCCGCAAAAAGCCAGCCAGCCAGCTGGGCTATCACAGCCGCCCACAGATTAGGCCAGCCGGACTAGGCCGCTTAGGAACACTGAACTGAGCTTGGGGTCAATAAACGTGACTGGTACCAGCCAGGAGCCCAGAAAAAGTCGGAATACGCAAGATAAAATTTGCTCTTTTTGGGGCAGTCAAGTAAATGACTACCCAGACGTGTTGCATTCAGGGAGGTAATAGGAAAGTTGCGGTATCTTTCAGGCGCCTTCCTGGTGAGAATAACCACCTGCGAGCAAAGATGTTGAATGTATATCGTATGAAAGTGACTGCCCTCTCCTTCGTCAAAGTCTGGGAATACGGGTCCAAACTTCACGTTCTGGCTGTATGCTGAGATAGGTCGCGACATAAGGCTGATTAGGCTGTTTTATTTCGAGGAGTTGACATGTTAAGGCCTTGGGCTAAGTCTAGAGTCAACACTTCTTGCGCACAGCTGGGATCAGTACAGGGGTTCTGACGAGCCCACATCTTGAACATCCCGGCGGGCGCCGCTTCATTGACATGGTAAGAGGCATTGGTTAAATTGCGTAGACTGTCTTAACGCCTGGTCATGCGGAGTTTGGCTCTTAACATACGTGTTGTTGCTTGTTGGTGCTGTACCAGTCCATGTCAGGTTGCATGAATGATGCGCAGCCTGGAGGTGATTGTACCTATGTCGAAGAGTTGGGATAGCTACTAGATAAAGCGAGGAATCGTTTGGTATTAGAATAAGACGGTAGTGGCTAAGACACTGGCTATGTTGGTGATCGGTGGGTTGTGATGGCTTAGTAGTTGCGGTTATGGACAAGATTTCGGAGTGGTCAAACAGGTCTTGGCTGCTGTCTCTGTCGACGTAAACCATCTCCTCTGATGAACAACAAACATATCAACCCCCACCCTTTCACGCTTCAGTCAAATCTTCGCTACCATGGCGAGCCCCCAGTTTCGCTCCCCCGAAGAGCGGGACAACGAGTACAAAAAGCTCTTCAACGCCTACATAAACACCGCCGCCGAGCTTGCGTCAACCAACAAGAAACTATCTACCAGAGATATTGAACTGCAGGAGTCTCGTATGGTAGTTCAACACCTGCACAACTGCTTGCAAAAGACACACGAAGAATCACAACGTTGGAAGAGGCAATTTGATAAACTAAAGAACGTTATTGATGGCTTCCAAGAGGTAGTTGTAAGTGCGTCCAACTCTAAGCCCAATTGATCACTATTCGCTCATAGTTGATTTCTAGTATCAGGATACCGGCACTAATATCAGCTGTTTAATGAAACAAGAGAATCAGGTACACCAACCGAAATGTTCAATTTGATTCTTGCTGAAGTCGCATTATCGCCAGGTTTCCAATCCTGACCGTCCTGCTAGCTACCTAAGCGCTTCACAGAGAGTGTATTCCACTCCCGGCAAGTATGATATCCGTTCTGATGCATGTATCGGAGCAGCAGTACAAGTCACGGCTGGTAACGACGATATCACATCGACGACTATCTCCACAGATCGCACAGGAAAGGCAACCTCCGGTGGGCGGTGGGCAGATCATTTGTCAACAGTACAAACCCTACAACCTCTCCAACATACGGATAGCTATAGTCATAACAAGCGTGCACGCGTGGACTACTCATCCCTTGATGGATTCCTGGCAAGTAGATCTCGCAATTAGTTCAGTAGCATATATCACCTTGGAATCTTTGATAAGTGTATTGTAATACCGGGTGTGCTTCAGTCGCGGTCAATATCTTGGGCAACGATCAGCTGTTTGATAGTTGTGAGACAATTGCTATGTATAACATCTTGGATGGTTGGCCCCAAGACGGTCTTCTGCAGTCAGATCCGATAGTCTGTCTCTCAGACTCTTTGTACCATACACGCAACATCAAACATAAATTATCTGATATGTGGTATAGTATAGTACCTATGAGTCATTGAAACCCAGTAAGTTGAAGCTAGGTGATGAATCACTACGTGAATTCTATATTTTCCGGAAGTCATCTTTTCCTTACTACCCTGCCTTCAACGATGCCTCTTCCAAGAATTCCAAAATCTATTCCCACGCCTGGTCTCCTACAATATTCATTGCCTCTCTCAATCCTCCGACGACCCTACCAATATATCTCAGTCTTTCTTGCAACATCACGGCTAGTAGTCTCGTGTCAATTCTCCCTTCTTCAAACATATTCCAAAGTTCCGCTAACGTGTGCTTGCTCTTACCTGCTTTCACGATATCTCTTGCTTCATGCAGTAGTATTGTATAGGTATTGAATTGGTTGATATTACCGCATTATGCGCAACGATGTGTTGAAAAGTGAATATACGAGACTTGAAATTGAAGTTGTTTATAAAGCAGCGTAATGTTCTGGAAGGATTTTATAACTGTAAAGGGAGCATTCGCTACTCCGGGAGTCATAGACTCATAGTTCTGTACTGGGTAATTACTTCTTTGAAGGGATGTGCCGTATCTCCGATGTGAAGTAGAGGTTGAACGCAGTGCGCTGAGGAGTTGGTTGTTGTAGCCCTGAGAATTGAATTGCGCAAGAAGAGCGAATTTCGTGCACAGCTAGGGTCAATGAGACTGGATAGGCGTTTGGTAAGAGGCCTGTCGAAAGCTTTAATCACCTGGAACATGTTCTTTGCCGTAGTTGATGTTGGTATCGTACGTAGTGCAGAGGGTAGATGAATGTGTCTGTATTTTCAATTAGCGTATGAAAGTATGAAGCATCACATTTGCAGAATTTAAGGTCTCCAGCTGACCTGACCATTCGTTTAGAGACCAGGGCACCAATTGATACTAGTTCTATCAGGTACTGTTTTATTCCTACTCTTTGTGTCATGATTTTCAGCTCTAAGGCTTGCTTTTTGCTTTCCAGTATGTACTATGCACGTAATAGTTGCTTTATTCCATAATCGTCTGCATTTGCTGTCTTTGTATTGATAAATTAATACGCTAAGGGCTGTCCGTCCTGGCCTGTGGCAATGCAAGCTTCAGATTATGTGGCCGGCAGGCTGCTAAAAGGCCTGCCGTGCGGCCGGGCCACTTAGCAACACTGCCTGGTCGGGACAAACTTTTGGGAAGCCTATGTTTTCAGTAGTCCAGGGGTAGACCAGTCCGGACAGGTCCGATCCCGGACTGAGCGTTACCTCGTACTGGTGGAATCATTGGGGAAGCCTGAACCTAGCTTAGAACATTGCCAGTAAACATCGAAACAACTGTCCTCAGTGCGGGCATATTGCAGTACCGGATGAATATTCGTTAGAAAGACCTAATTGTTTCATGTTGCTCACTTGTTTGTGTTATTGAATAGAGAAATAATCTTACACAAGAAGAGGTTGAATTTTCTAAAGAGAAGAATGCTATCTACAGGAAAATCTAAGTCTTTATATACACGAGTTGAGAATGGCGGAGCAGCTGGTGAGAGATAGTTCGTCAATGAGTCTGATTAGTCAGATCATTAGAAATTGCTCTCCAGTGCATCCTGGTATCTTCTATATTATCAGCAACCACTCTCCAGTTCATTGCAGTTCACTGTAGCAGCTGCGATGGCCTTCCAGTGCCTTGTAGGCCATTCTCGCAGCTTGCAGTCCTTTCCAGCAGCTTGTAGGCCTTTCGGGCTAAATCGTGAGTCAACAGATATTTATATCTTTCGCATGCCCTCCCAGCCGTTGATGCACCACGTGGTAACGTTGCATACGTGGATGGAGCACAATATGTTACTACCTTTCGCATGCGGATATGCGGTAGTTGTTTATGAACTGGACCTGGAGTAAGATTCCGTATCCTAGTCGACAGTTTTTTTCGTTTGTTTTTTGTTTTAATCATACTGTATTCACTCTATTTAGCATATGACAGCCCCTTAATCCCCCCCGCCTCCGGGTTGGCCGGCTAGATGGCAGAGCTCCACTCCTGCTACCCGTCGTCCCCTTTTGACAAAAGAAAGCAAGAAAGCAAAAGAAAGCATCTAACAGAAGGACGGTCAAATATATTACAAAGGAAAAGGGATGAAAACCATGGAGAGCCCGCCAGCTCTTACTCCTCCGCTCGTTCCCCGCCGGCTCATACTCCTCTGTCCATTTTGGGCGGGAACTTCCCAACATCAGTAGCCGCCAGGAAGTCCATCACCGCTTTATCGCACTTCTCCATGGAGAGCAGCTCAGAGACTTGCATGTGTCGGCATCGGCCTGCTCTCCACCCGCTCTCTCTTCCCACCTCTTTCCAGAGCATCTTCTGCTGGTATTTCCATCGGCTACAGTGGCGGAAGAGATGCTCCCGCATCTGGGCCGCCGTCCTTCCTCCGCCACTGCACCACCAGCATTTATCGTCGTCTCGGTGTCCAAACCATTTTAGGTACATGCTCACTAGTGCGTGTCCAGACTTTAGTCGGTAGAACCTGGCTGCTAGAGGCTTCACACTGTTCATTGGGATGGGTCTCTTGCTTCCAGCTTTGCCTTTCAGCCTATAGCCGTGATGCTTACAGCACTTGTCGGCCTCCCACTCAGCCTTTGCCGCCGTCTTTCATTCTGAGATTCGTCTAGTCCTGCTCGCCACCGACGTGTATACTCGCTCTTGTACTGTGCCTGCTCGGAGGCCCTCTCTCGCTAGATTTGCTTGGCTATCTGCTTCCTCATTTCCGGGGATGCCAGTGTGTCCTGGGACCCAGTGGATTTCTGTCTCTATGCCGGCTTCGCGAAGAGTCCTTGCGCACTGGTCAATCCACCTGGCCAGATGCTTCCCTGGCCCAGGTTCCAGGTGCTCTGTTCGTCGAATGGCTGCTTGCGACTCGCTGAAGACAGCTACCTTCGTTACTCCGTGTGTCTGCAGTGTGTCCGTTTTCTCCACTGACTCCCGGAGGGCGAGTCCGATGGCCCACAGTTCTGCATCGCAGACCTCCATTCGTCCGGTGCCGAGGTGGCTGCGGAAAGCTCTCCAGCTGTCTCTATGCTTGCATACTGCCGCAGCTCCCACCCTGCCGTCATCGGATTGCGATCTGTCCGTCCACCACATCCAGACTCCCGCCCTAGTCGACAGTCCTGATATTAAGAAATTTAGACAGGATACAATTGCGCAAGGTTCATTTTGAATGAAAAGTGACTTAAGCCTGTAACTTAGACCTGGTATGTTGGCTTCTTTGTTCTGTAGTTTTCATGCAGATATCCTAATATCCTATAATTTCAAACGGATTTGAACTTACCTAACGCAACTTGTGATCTGTATTAATGTGTCTAAAATCGTCGCCACAGCTCCTTCATTGATTCTTTAGCTCAGCCTAAAATTTCAGAATCGGGGTTAGATCCTGATTCATACAGCATCGCGTTCACTGCCCCCGTCTCCTATACATCAGGCCCAAACAGCGATAAGAGAAGAACGTACCGACACCTGGCAAATCCGTTGATAACAACGCTGCCTTGGTGGACCTCGTTACTATCACTTAACTGGACGAATTCAGCGTTATGCAAAGCAGCAAAGTGCAGAGTATTGTGCGTTCATACAGAGGCGTCTGAATTAGAAGAATGAAGGAGGTGTCGGAAAAGGTTGTTAGGAGGTAGTGTGCCGAATGTGTAAAGATGCATAATCATAGTTGACGACAATCGACAACAGCGACCGCTGCATCTTTTAAGGAGCAAAGAGATGGCGGAAAATGGAACTGCAAGAGCTGATGAAGAGTGGTGTTGAAACTGAGCGGCGGGGGCCAGATAATCGATACAAGTGACGTATTGGGCGATGCGAGCGATATTTGCACTGTGGTGTGACATAGAAGTGGATGACAAGCGAATCACATGGTATATTTCTTGTCCTTTCTACAACAACTTAGAAATGTTCCCCACACTCTCACTTAAACACCCTCCTTTACCTTACAATCTACAATCCTACTTACCTCAAATTAAAATCCTCCACGAAGCTCCGCACTCCAGATTCGCAGCCACTTGCTCGACGAATACAAGCTACTGCCAAAGCATCAGTCTCTATAGATCGCGACCCGCTTGTTCCCACTCCACCGCTAGTCCCATCCCTACTCACTCACGACAAATGGCGTGGTCATCCCACGCGACTCCTCGGCCGGGCGGCGACTCTACTAAAGATGCTCCCAAAGATACTCACTCAACACTAGGTGATTCACAGCCCTCTCAAACCACCAACAAACCCAAGAGACCCCGAAAAAAGCAGCTAGATGCCCTTGAAGAAGCAGCCGTCACACGATTACTACAGGGATTAAAATTTCTTGGGGAGGACGTCTGCGGGCAGCATGATATGAGCGCTGCAGTCTGCAGGGAGCGCGCAGTGAGTTGGCATGTCGTTGAAAATGGACCGAGCTGATCAGTTATATCTAGAGGATTTCGGCTATGAACAGGCGGGCGTAAATGAAGTTTTGCAGCAATGGGAGATGTGTTGTTGGGAAATTGGCTACAGGTGTTTGCAACGACTGGAGATGTCGTTATCGAATATACATCGGGTTGGAGTTTGCCGAAGCAGAAGCACTTGCTCATCCACTCAGCTGCTACTAAATTCTGTGCGTAATCAAATCAATAAAGATCTAAACACGTGTAAAGGAGAAACGCGAAGGAAGCAATCAGTATTGTTAGGATGAAATTTGAAAGATCCAGAAGTTGTGCGCAGAGTTACAGTGCATGAATCTCCGGAGTCCATATCTATCATTATAAATGTTGCATTGGAAACAAGCCGTTGGGAACCGCTGCAAGATTGTGAGAGGGTATGAAAATATTCTTCCTTGTTGCTGTTGCAATACGCGGAGAACCGTGTGCAGAGAAAGAAGAGAGTTTTCTGCTGGGTGTCTTTCCGTGTGCCTTGCAATCAGCTATGCATACGGTCAGTTTATGCCAGGTCTATATATGCATCGGTTGCATGTGTTACTATATTGCCTGGAAGGAAGTCGCTGATACACTGAGTACGCCAAATTGACTCACAAGCTCTCGTAGATTCATACACGAATTTTCGCTCGCCACTGGTAATTCCAATCCATGGACATCCATAGACTTTCACCGCGCTTTAGGCTCTCTTGTATATAAAGACATAGATTCTCCCTTAAATAGTATAATAGACTTCTTCCGCTTTACACTTGCAACAGCATGAACTGTTGAAATACTTATTGCTAGAGAAGCTTATGTTCTAAACTACAGGAGTTCGTGTGAACTTATATACGGCGTTCAGAGTATGCCTTGTACGCATGCATGTGCACCCAGCTGAGTCTGGAACGACCATATCATCCTGAGATCATGATCCCCATCAGCCCAGCCGAGGCCCATAAGCCGTACGTACGTGAGGCGATCTATATATGCAACATGTACTGTTACAGATGTACATGAGCCGGAGCCCTAGGTTCGTGACTGATCTTTTAGACTTCACACTTTACTCTTTTATCTTAGACCTTTAAACTTGTACCTAGTTATCGCACCATGGTCAATGCACACTGTTCTCCCCAACTTCCATATCGTAACATGTACATGTGGCTGTGAATCGAGTGTCATCGTGTATTTCTCAGACTGACTTGGTAATTAACTCTGAAACCGTCCAACTAAATTTACAAACCCAACTGTGCTAGTCCATTATTCAACGTCCCATGCAATCCTCCCACACGACATTGAATAACCGTTCCAAGGTCCCGGCCTCAACTTTGGAGAGCGTCATCGGCACTGATTGAAAGGACTCTTGTTTAACTCAAGCTCTATTAATATATTTCCACGCCCCCGTGATCGCGAACATGTCGAGTTACTTTACAACCCCAAGTGGTGGGAGTCCTGGCAGAGTTAGCATCAAAAGACTTTGAAGACACTAGTCCTTATTCCTCTCACTGATTTGCCAGTTTCGAAGGACGAAGTCATCGAGAAGAAGTTTCGCTCATAGATACTACGCTGCTTGAGAAGTTAAATTGGGTTCTACCTTCTTGTGAGATGGTGTCAAACAAGAAGGTACGAAGAATACTAGTCCGTATTCCACACTGATAAATTTACAGGTTCAGTGCGTCAATACTAGCTTACCTGATAGCATTGTCAAAGACATCCGCCGTGGGAGACTCGCTCTCGCGAACGTGCGACATATTATATTCCCAGGCGACACTATGACAAGTGGACACTCTACAATGCCAATACAATCCGTGATATCTAACGCAGGGCAGAGACAACCTGAACCGATTGTTGCACAGCAGTATTGCCCTTCCAGCGTAGTTCCTACTCTCCAATCAAGAAAGGCTGTGAAACGCATTCGAAGCTAGTGCTCTTTGACGAGGAAGCCGGTAGTCTAGTTTGCGGCTTACAAAACGTGTCGATTCACACAGCCAGTTGCGGCAGATCGTGGCTAATACTTGCCGGGAGGCAACTTGGGGGCCGATTGTTATACGAATCACATATGCGTGTGTAAGCTCTAGGAATTTCTAGATATCCTTAAGTTTCCCACCAACGGGTAATGGTGGAGAGCTAAACATGATATACTAAAATTTTCGTCAGATCGCATTCCACAGCAAGAAATTACAGCCCTCTGGACTCAAGGACTTCTGCCTTTCCTTCCAGCGCCAACCAATACAGATAACAACTCTCCGCATGGCAGTCATGTCCTGAACGGGTGGTTTTAGCGCTAAAGCGGAATTGCCGCTATGTGAACTCTAAGTATATTTGAACTGGTATACGTTACCGCTACTGTTCACTGAACCTGTTCTGTGGCATTAATTGGCAAGATGCTTTGGAGTCCTCCTTCACTCATAGTTGCACTTAATGGAAGGTACCTGACTCAAATAAACATGTAGGTATTCATAGCACTTCTATTTATCACCTGCTTTGAAAATGTTGGGAAAGGCTGCGAGCATGATATTGTAAAAATTACTAGAGACAGTAATTATCAAAGTTTCCAGACCACTCTCCTTCGTTAATCGAACGGTATTATTTACAATTCAACGAAACCGGGGTACTCCCCAGTTGTATACTGAATCGTGATAGTCGGACGCTAGTAAGGGATTTGCCCGAGTTGGTAGGTTATACCTTTGCGGATTTTCTGCTTCGTACCAGACCACTTGATTGTAGTGGATTCTATCTTAACAACCTCACTTTCACACTTTGAAGTTGTATTGACGAGGTTACAAGTTTGAGATTAAGGTACATAGATCGTTGAGAACTTGATAGATTCCGCAGGCCTGTAATCGCAGTGCTGAAACTATCCACAAGAACTAAGGCAGAACCACTCGGGTCCACCGGGTCTGTGCCAACCTGAACCAGCCTAGTTAAAACCCGATCCCTGTATTTTCTTGTTTGTTTTAATCATTTTGCATTTACTATAACCAGAATATGGCACTACCCGATTACCCTCCCCCTCCGGATAACCGGCACGGTGCTAGATGAGAGAGCTCCCCTTCTTCGACACCTCTTCCCCTTTAACAAATGAAAGCAGATTGAAATGAACGGTAACCCACCGATTCAACGAAAATAGAGACGAAGGCCGCTACCTGCCCTCCACACAGCGGCGTGGGAATTCCCGATCTCCGTGACCGTAACACTGTACTTTCTTCACGGATGAAGGTGGTATGAGTAGTAATTTATTGTTCACAAAATTACTTGCGACAAATTTACATGAACCGTAGTTAAAATAATTATCAACCTAAGAACAAAACTGTCTATCTCCCCTCTACCCCTTTCCCTCGTAGTAGTATAAGGCTAGCCTCTACTGCAGTTTCTGTTAGTGTGACTCTATAATCACCTTTGCCGGTCATAAATGCTACCATCCATTGTAAGTATTCACCGGCATTTGTAAGTACCGGCTGGCCAGGCCCTTTGGGAACACTGCCTCTTGACTGATGTCTTACGGATGACAACTATATTACCTCTGGCTACAAAAGGGAACCTTTAGGGTGATAACCTGGTTGGTGAATCCAGTAACGGAATATTCAGTATGTATTCGACTTGGTGATTGTTCTAGTCCAGTCACGGAGGATGTCCCTCCGCGGAGAGACCGGTCCATTCACGGAGTCCCACCCTCAGCGACTGGACTGGTTCATTCGCGGAGTATACCCCTGCACCCCACCTCCGTGATTGGGCTGGTTCATTCACGGAGCATACATACAAAGTGCGAATTGCATTCAACGTCGTGGTGCAACTACAATTACACTATGCTCCATATCCTGACTTGAAACCAGCTCTTCTTCCTCGTTGCCCTCTTCCTCTACATTGTCCTCTCCTCGTCCAC
>Ga0307515_10011385_pt1 | contig 16884 bp, 18 predicted proteins | sample 17_EM_MG_FD_194513 | JGI IMG/M metagenome (GOLD analysis project Ga0307515, IMG submission 194513) | Populus trichocarpa ectomycorrhiza microbial communities from riparian zone in the Pacific Northwest, United States - 17_EM | ecosystem: Host-associated > Plants > Roots > Unclassified | place... | reverse complement strand
AGCGTTCGGTTCGCAACCTTTTGCGGCGGGGTTTGCACATCCATGCCTGCAGTCTGCCGCCGGGACGATGTCGGCCGCTTGATCCTGCGCAAGCAGCACGCCGACGCTCACGCGGTGCGGCGCTTCGGAGGGCATGGCTGTCGATGCACCTGCGGACCTCACGCTCGCCAACTCCGGCTGCGACGGGACGTAGCACTGCTGTCGCAGAGAACAAGAATGCGTTGATACAAGACCATGAGCGGCCCCGGAAGTTGAGGAAGAGGGCGGCATGCAGTGTCCACGCACGATGGCGTCGTGAACTTGACGAGCATCAAGGTATCCGGCGCACGACGTTGTCGCCGAACTCCGCGCCGCCAAGAGGGATGCGAGCTGAGTGCTCCGCGATAGACGCGTGAGGAGTTGACGCGGATCAAGCCGGCAACGGCACTGCGCGTGCATCCTCGGCGCCATGACATCGAACGCCACATCCCATGACGCGCTGATCCGCGACATCTCCGGTCAACTGGCCGTTCTGCGCAACGACTTGCCCGCCTTCATGAAGGGCTTCGGCGATCTGTCGAAGGCCAGCCTGTCGGCCGGCGCGCTGTCGGAGAAGACCAAAGAATTGATCGCCCTGGCGCTCGGCGTCGCGGCTCATTGCGATGGTTGCCTCGGCTTTCATGCGAAGGCACTCGTCAGGCTCGGCGCCACGAAAGCAGAGGTCGAAGAGGCGCTCGCCGTCGCCGTCTACATGGGCGGTGGCCCGTCGTTGATGTACAGCGCGAGTGCGATGACCGCATTCGCAGAATTCACCAAAGCATCGGAGACCCATTCATGAACACACCCATCACCGCAACCACCCATGCCGTCGTCTGGATCGACCATCATCATGCGAACGTTCTGCAGATCGATGCGGGTTCGGTGCAGCCTCGTCACGTGCAGGCACATGTGCATCCGACGGCTCAGCACGGCTCCGAAGTCCGTACAGAGCACGAGTTCTTCGCGGAGGTTTGCGGCAGTCTCGAGGGCATCGGTGCGGTGCTGGTGACCGGCGGGAAGACGGCACTGGCCGACTTCCAACACTACGTCGAGAAGCATCGGCCGCAGACTGCGTCGCGCATCGCCGCCTATGACATCGTCGATCATCCGACCGACAAGCAACTCACGGCTCTGGGCCGGCAATTCTTCGAGCTTTGAACGGGCGAGGCCCGCTCGCGGTCCGTTCACGGCGACGCAGCCGATCGGCGCGGCACATCGATGCCCTGCGCCGATCAGGCCACCGCGCAGCGCGGGTCAAGCACTGTCAAACCGTGGCCGGGACCGCGCGGCCAAGTAGCCTGCGTGCAGTCAGTGCAACGTGGATCCCGTAGTTCTCGGCAGACAAATCGTCGGCGCTGCTCAAGGCCGGAGGTGTACCGGGTGGCACGGGGTTCTGCCCCATCAGCCCGAGCGAACTGCCCAGGTGGTTTGTTCCATCTGGCTGACGCGGCAACTCGTCCCAGTTCATCCAGGTCATGCCATGTTGGGCGGCGAAGACGGAAAGGTACATCAAGGTGAGCAGCTTGTCGCCGCTCGGATTGCCGCTGATCGTGAAGCCGCCGGCCAACTTGCCACTCCATGCGCGCGACCGCCACAGGTACCCCGTCGCATCCGCAAACGCCTTGAACTGCGCGGCAGGGCCACCCATGTATGTCGGCGCGCCGAACACGATCGAGTCGGACTGGGTCACCGCGTCCAGCATGCCCGGATCTTCCCAACGGCCTTCCTTGATCTGAGTGCCGTCGATGCGGTGCAGGGCGATGGTCGTGTCCGGCACCGAACGGGCGCCGGCAGCGACTGAGCGAGCCAATAGATCCGCTGTACCAGCTGCAGAAAAGTAGACGATCGATAGTGTGGTGTTCATTGCATGTCCCATGTTGTCTGCAGATAATATCATCATGCTTATATAAATCAGATGATATGGTCTCGCATCCGAAACTTTTTCAGACCACGCGCGATGACCATCGATCTCCAAACGCTGGGCCGCACCCTCAAGAGAGTCCAGCACATGCATCACCGCAAGCTCGACTCCAGATTGGGAGAAATCGGAACAACGCTGGTGCAGTGGGACGCCTTGAGGGCGATCGAGCAGCATCCCAATTCGTCCTCGCATGACCTGGCCGTAGCAACGTTCCAGACCGATCAATCGTTTGGCACGTTGGCCAATCGTTTGGTCGAGCGCGGGCTGATCGAGAGGGTTGCGGGCTCGGGTCGAGCCATTCGCCATCACTTGACCTCGGACGGAGAGGCCATGCTGCGCAGAGCCAGCCGCGTGGTGAACGAGATGCTTGAAATGTCGTTTTCTGCACTCTCCGACTCCGAGCGCAAGAGTCTTGGCAGACTGCTGAGCCGCATGCTTGACGGCGAGACAGATTAGCGAGGTGCTACGGGGTCGTCAACGCATGGGACGACCCGCTTCGGCGCTCAGCTGACGATGCCCAGGTGCCAGGGCACGAACTCGTGGTCGCCCAGGCCGAGCAGCTCGCTCTTGGTGGACTGGCCGGATGCGGCGCGCAAGATGTGCTCGAAGATGTGCTGGCCCATCTGCGGCACGCTCAGCTCGCCGTCGAGCACCAGGCCGCAGTTGATGTCCATGTCTTCCTCGAGCCGGGTGTACATCGGCGTGTTGGTCGCGAGCTTGATCGTCGGTGCCGGCTTGGAGCCGAACATCGAGCCGCGGCCGGTCGTGAAGCAGATGAGGTTGGCGCCGCTGGCAATCTGGCCGGTCGAGGCCACGGGGTCGTAGCCGGGCGAGTCCATGAACACGAAGCCGGCGGTATCGATAGTCTCGGCATATTCGTACACCGCCTGCAGCGGCGTGGTGCCGCCCTTCATTGCGGACCCGAGTGACTTCTCGAAGATGTTCGCGAGGCCACCCGCCTGGTTGCCGGGGCCGACCACGCCGTTGAACTGGCCGTTGTGGCCGCGCGTGTACTCGGCCCACCAGGCCAGCCGGGCCAGCAGCTTCTTGCCGACCTCGGGCGTCACGGCGCGGCGCGTGAGCATGAACTCGACGCCGTGGATCTCGGGCGTCTCCGACAGGATGGCGGTACCGCCGTGGCGCACCAGGATGTCCATCGCTGCGCCCAGCGCCGGGTTAGCCGTGATGCCCGAGAAGCCATCGGAGCCGCCGCATTCGAGGCCGATTTTCAGGTGCGCGGCACTCACCGGCTCGCGCTTCACGTCGTTGGCCGCGGGCAGCATGGCCTCGATCGCCGCGATGCCTGCAGCGATGGTGGCGCGGGTGCCACCGGTGTCTTGCATGACCAGGGTGCGGACATGCTCGCCGAGCACCAGCCCTTGCGACGCAACCAGGTCGGCGACCTGGTTGCGCTCGCAGCCCAGGCCGACGATCAGCACGCCGGCGAGATTGGGGTGGCGCGCATAACCGGCGATCGTGCGCCGGAGCACGTCGAAGTGCTCGCTCGGCGACGACATGCCGCAGCCGCTGGTCTGCGCGAACGCCGCCACGCCGTCGACGTTGGGATAAGCCGCGAGCCGCTCGGGCGTGAAATGCGCGGCGATGTGCTTGATGACGGTGGCCGAGCAGTTCACCGACGACAGGATGCCGACGAAGTTGCGCGTGGCCACGCGGCCGTCTGTCCGCACGATGCCCATGAAGGTGGCGCGCTCGGCCTCGGGCACGTAGTCGACCGGGCGCACGTCTTCGCAGAAGCCGGGGTCGCGGTCGAAGTCGACGATCTCGAGGTTGTGCGAATGCACGTGCTCGCCGGCCTCGATGTCGCGCATCGCCGCGCCGATCACGGTGTCGTACTTCTTCACCGGCTCGCCGGCCGCGATGCGCCGCGCCGCGATCTTGTGGCCCGCCGGTACCTGGGCGCGCATGCGCAGCCCGAACTCGGGCAGCTCCTGGCCGAGGCCGATCGGCTCGCGCGCGACCAGCACGTTGTCGTTGGCGTGCAACCGGATCAGCGGCGACGCAGCAAGAGGTACGGTCATGGTCTCAGCTCTTCGCGATCAGCTCTTTGAGCTTGAGCTTCTCGATCAGCGCGGTCTCTTTCTTGTAGGCCGCCACCACGTATTTCTCGTAGTCCGGCGCGTCCAGGTACATCAGCGGCGCGTCGATCTTCTCGCAGGCGGCGGCGAACTCAGGGCTCGCGGCGGCCACCTTGAAACCATCGCGCAGGCGTTGCGCAGCGGCCGGCTCCAGCCCCTTCGGAGCGCCGATGCCGTTGGGCGCGTCGACCACCACGTTGAAGCCCTGGTCACGCAGTGTCGGCACGTCGGGGAAGTCGTTGCTGCGCTTCTCGCCCCAGGTGGCCAGCAGACGCAACTTGCCGGCCTTGACATGCGGCGTCCACGAGCTGGAGTCGGCGAGTGCGTCGATCTGGCCACCCAGCAGGTCTTGCAACGCGGGGGCGCCGCCCTTGTAAGGGATGTGGTTCAGCTGGATGCCTGCGGCGAGCGCGAATTCTTCCATGCCGACGTGGGTGGCGCCGCCAATGCCGGCGCTGCCGTAGGTCAGCTTGCCCGGGGTCGCCTTCGCGGCTGCCACGAAGTCCTTCAACGTCTTCCAGGGCGCCTCGGTGCGCACGGCGACGCCGAAGGTCTGGCCAGACGTGCGCGCGATGTAGCTCAGGTCTTTCAGCGGATCGATCTGCACCGTGCCGAGTTGCGCGAAGCGCGTCACCGAGATCGGAATCTGCCCGATCGTGTACCCGTCGGGCTTCGCGATCGCCAGCGCCTTCAGGCCCAGCATGCCCGAGGCACCGGTGCGGTTGTCGACCACGACGGTCTGGCCGAGCTGCTTCGCTGCGACCTGGCACAGCGCACGCATCGTCACGTCGGCCGTGCCGCCCGCAGGCCACGGGCAGATGAAGGTGACGAGCCGGTCGGGATAACCGGCCGAGAAGGCCTGCCGGGTCGTGGCGAGCAGCGAGGCCGCGCCGAGGCTGCCGATGACGAATTGGCGACGATGAATCCGCATCTTGTCTCCGATTGTTGGAATGGTGTGCGCCAAATTGTCGGTGGCGGGCTCATTACAATCCAATGAAGATACGGACTCTCTTCTTTCCGTTTAGGTTATGGAGTCGGCATGGCCAACATCGACCGCGCGCTTCGATCCAACGTGAAGCTGCGCCACCTGCAGCTGCTGGTGGCGCTGGACGAATTCCGCCACCTCGGTCGGGCGGCGGAGTTCCTGTCGCTGACGCAGCCCGCGGTGTCCAAGTCGCTCGCCGAGATCGAGCGCATGTTCGGCCTCGACCTCTTCACCCGGTCGACCCGCGGCACCGAGCCCACGCCTTTCGGCGACACGGTGGTCCGCTTTGCACGCTCGGTGCTGGCCGACTTCGACCGCACACGCGAGGAGATCGCCGCGGTGGCCAGTGGTGCGGCGGGCCGCACGCGCGTGGGGGCGATGGTCGTGGCCACGCCGATGCTTCTTGCGCGCGCGGTGCAGCTGCTGAAGAGCCGATCGGCGCAGACGGCCGTCTCGATCGAGGAGGGCGATCTGACTCGCTTGCTGCCGCGGCTGCGTGTGGGCGAGCTCGACCTCATCGTCGGGCGCCTCGAGCCCGGCTACGCGGCGCCCGACCTCGAGATGGAAGCGCTCTTCGAAGAACCGATGAGCATCGTCGCGCGCCCCGACCATGCACTCGCCCGAAAGGCGCGCCTGCGGTGGGACGACCTGGTGGCCGTGCCCTGGGTGGTGCCGCCGCCCTGGGCTTCGTCACGCATCAAGCTCAACCAGCTTTTCTATCAGCACAAGCTCAACCCGCCGGCAGACCTGATCGAGTCGGCGTCGTTCCTCGTCATGCTCACGTTCATGCGGCAGCGCCCTGCAGTGGGATTCGTCGCGCGCTCGGTGGCCCGGTATCTCGAAGCGGAGGGCTTGGCCAAGGTGCTGAACATCAAGGTGCCGATCGAGCTGCCGCCGGTGGGCCTCATCATGATGCGCGGGCGCGCCCGCCCACCGGCGACCGCGCAGTTGATCGAGTGTCTGCGCAGCGCGGCGAAAATGCGGCGCCCGATGATGTCGTAGATGCCGGACGGCCATGAGACGATATTGGGCTGGCGGCCCCATGACCGGCTGAACCTGTCAGAAGGAACAGAACATGACCCTCGAACCGAACCTCTTTCTCGTGGTGCGCGGCGCGCGCCAGATCCCCCCAGGTCGCGACACCGATGGCGTCACGCTGCACGGGGAACGTCCACTGGCCCGCGTCGGTATCGCGGCAGCGGCGACTTGCCTGGCGAGCGTGGAGCTGCGGTCATGAGCGCCGCCGTGCCGCAGATCGCGCTCGTGCCCGGTGGCGTCTCGCTGTCGGCGATCGTCGCTGGCGTCTGGCGCATGGGTGAGTGGCGGCAGGATGTACCTGCGCGTGTGCGCTGGATCGAGCAGGTGCTTGAACTCGGCATCACCAGCTTCGACCACGCCGACATCTACGGCAACTATGCCGTCGAGTCGCTGTTCGGCGAAGCCCTGATGGCGGCCCCGGGTCTGCGCGAGCGGCTTCAGATCGTGACCAAGTGCGGCATCAAGCTCGTCTCTGACGCGCGGCCGACGCACGCGATCAAGTCCTACGACAGTTCGCGGGCCCACGTGACCGCGTCGGTCGAGGCCTCACTGCGCGCGCTGCGCACCGACCGCCTCGACCTCTTGCTGATACACCGGCCCGACCTGCTGATGGATCCCGACGAGCTCGCGGCGACCTTCGACGCGTTGCAGCAGGCCGGCAAAGTGCGGGCCTTTGGCGTCTCGAACCACGCACCTTCGCAACTGGCGATGCTGCACCGCCGGCACGCCTTGGTGACGCACCAGGTCGAACTCTCGCCGCTGCAACTGCAGGCACTGTCCGACGGCACGCTCGACCAGTGCACCGACCTCGGCCTGCGGCCGATGATCTGGTCGCCGCTGGGCGGCGGGCGGCTCTTCACGGGGCGGGACACACCGACTCGGCGCGTGCGCGCCGTGCTGGAAGAGCTGGGCCGCAAGCATGGCGTGAGTGCCGCGGCCATGGCCTATGCGTGGATCCTGCGCCTCCCGGCGCAGCCGCTTCCGATCACCGGCTCTGGTCGCATCGACGCCTTGCGCGAGGCCGTGTCAGCACTCGACGTGCAGCTGTCGGCCGAGGACTGGTATCGCATCTGGCAGGCGAGCACCGGGCACGAGGTGGCCTGAGGTCGGGTGCCAAGTTCTCATCGAGAAAAGTAGAGCACCGTAGCCTGCCGCCCATCTCCCTGGTCGATACGCCCGGCCGTCACATTCGAAAGAGTGTTCCCCAGCCGCCCGATGAGAACGGGCATGTCCTGCTCCAAAGTTGCGCCCGCGTCGGCGCTGATTTCGACCCTGCAAGTCTGCGATCGACATTCGACGCTGCGTACATGGTCGCGCACGGTTTCGTCGGACACCGACAGAGCCGCGCGCATGGCGGCAGCGGTACTCTGACTCCAGCGCGCATCCAAGCCCTCTGTGCGGAAGGCTGTTTCACTTACCGCTACGCGCCCTTGCTCGACTCGATCGGCTTCGGCACGAGCAGCAGGATCGTGTCGCGGGTCTGGCCCTGAGTCCGCGGCTTTGACGGCATCTCTCGGGCTGAGAAGCTGCTTGCGAAGCTCTGCGATTTCGCGGTGCAGCTCGGCAAGTTGCTGCCTCACCTGAACCATCTCCGCTTCGGGCACTGTCCCGCTTGCGGCGGATAGCTGCAATGGCATTGCCGAAGCTGGCGCCATAGCGCGAACTTCAATCTGCGCAGAAGCATCGCCGTGCTGGCCATCACAGGCGGCAAGCAAGATGACCAGAACCCAGCTCAGAACTTTTGTGTTTCTTGCTTTCATGGCGCAAGCGGCGTCATTGCACCGGCTCAACGTCGAATATTCCGCCGCCGTTGGGTAGACCACAAATGACAGCTTGCGACGAATATGTCGGTACTTGTGATTGAGGCAGTGTCAACAAATTGCTGAACGTCCCGGTTGCCGTGAACGAAGTGGCGCCCATGAGCTGCTGGTTGTAGTTGTAGCTGTACAGATAGCAGTAGGCAGTGCCCGAGCTAGCGTTGCCGTCGACCCAGACACTGAAGCCGCCGGCTGGGGCTGCCGCGGTGCGCACAACCGGGCAGATGACGTTCATTGCCGCCCCCGAGACGTTGTAGATGCCATTGAGCTGTGATGAGAGACCGGTCGGGCTGACATTCGCATAGGGTTTGCATATCGACCCCTGCTGGGTCGTCAGAGCGAAGGCCGGGCTGTGCATGCCTGCGAACCCGCAGACTGCGATGGTTGCTGAAAGTGCGAGCTTGGGTATCGATATCACGATGAATTCCTCCGATTGTTGAAGCGGTGACGAGGCCCGTTGCGGTCCCACTCGGTACTGGGTAACCGAAGCGCTGGCGTGAGGGATATCCAGGTCTGCCGGCGATGACTGCAATCTAGGCGCGCACGTTGATGTGGCGCATCCTGTGCACTAGGGGGACTGAGACAAACTGGGGGGTTGGACCGGGCATGCTTTAACGCTCAGAGCAAACGTCTCAGCCTGTGGGTGATCTTCGGCTCTGTCGAGGGGGTGACCACGTGGCAAGGTCTGTGATTTGCCTCCGGAACGATGCAAGTCATCGCAGCGCGCCAGCGGCCTGCATCACGGTGCCACCCTACGGGCCGACTGCGTTGCAGGATGTCCGAAAGTACGCGGCTCAGCCGCTCGTCACTGCGCGCCGTCTACCAAGTGCACAGTGGCATCGACCGACGTTTGCGGGTCGTCGCCAGCGCAGCCAGACCCAACCCGAGCAGCACGACCGTCGCCGGTTCCGGCACCGGCGTCACCAACGCCTTGATCGTCACAGGGGAAGCCTCCCCATCAATGATGGGGAAGAACAACTGCCCGCTCGGGGTATTGGGACTGATGGAACCGAGAAACGAGAACTGGGTTGGTTCCGTCGGCAAGCGGTCGAAGAAATTGCCCAACTCCCAGGGCACCAAGAGCGTCAGGTGCCAACCGGCTGGGTCGTAGGGCGGTGCCGCGGCACCGAGTTGAAAGGTCAACGAGGCTCCAGGGCAAAAGCTACCGCTGTTCGCGCAGTCCGGTATGTCCGAACCTCGGTTCTGCACCGAGATCGCTCCCGAGTCGCCGATCAACCCGATGGGCTCAGGGGGGACACTCCATGCAGTCACGTCATAGCTGACGATTGAGCCGAAGTGGTCGCCAAGATTCGGGTCCGAATTGCTGTCCGGCACCGAGGCGTCAAAGACGATGTCGCCTGAACCCCACTTGTAAGCCCACGACAACTCGTACAGCGTTGCGTGGGCGTAACCCGGGCTTGCCAAACTGACCACCGCTGCGACTGCAAGCAGCCATCGAGCGCAATGGATTCGATTCATGGCGACCTCCTTTTGGCAAGGCATTCCCCGAGCGGCGTTCAGTCTACGCGCGTTCGCGCTGACTTTCTACGGATCAAAGCTGCGCGTCGTAGGAGCGCCGGTCGGCTGCGTAGCAGGTGCAGGCCGCATGTTCGAGCCCGGGGCGATCCAATACAGTCATCTCGCCGCGCTTGTATTCGATCAGCCCGAGACGCTGCAAGGCACCGGCCGCTGCGGTGACGCCGACACGCCGCACCCCCAGCATGTAGGCCAGGAATTCATGTGTCACATGAAAGGTATCTGCATGCGCGCGGTCCTGCGTCATCAACAGCCAGCGCGCCAGACGCGGCCCGATCAGATGGAACCTGAGACACGCCGCCGACGTGGCCAACTGGGCCATCAGCACGTAGAGGTAGCGGTTCATCTGGCGCTGCAGCGCGGCGCTGCGGGCCAGCTCGCCGCGGAAGGCCTTGCTGCCGATGCGCAACGCGCTGCCCGAGCCTTGCACGAGCGCGTGCAGCGGCGAGGTCGCCACACCCAGGGCGAGTTGCGCACCCACCATGCCTTCGCGGCCGACCATGCCGACCTCCAGGCCGGGGTACCCCACGACCAGCGTCACCAGCGAGATGAAGCCCTCGGTCGGGAAGTAGACATGGCGGGTGGGCTTGCCCGGCTCGCACAGGACTTCCGAGAGCGTGAGCATGGCGGGCTCGCACGCAGCCAGCAGGTGGGTGCGGTCGGCACGCGGCAGCAGTTGAATCAAGCGGTTTTCGGACACGGGCTCTCCGGTGGATGGCAGGCGCCAGCGCGTGGCGCGGGCGATCCGAAGAGGGCGATGTGTCGAGCACCGATTCGTTGGGTGATCGAGTATGGGGCCTGCGGCGGCCGCGTTCGCTACGTGGCCATGTCGTCCGGCAGCAGCCGGTCGTATTCCTTCTTGACGACCGCATAGCATTCGCACGAGCGCAGCTCGAGGCCCGGGCGGTCGAGCACCGAGATGCGGCCGCGCGAATACCGGATCAGGCCGGCCTTTTGCAACTTGAGCGCGCCATCGGTCACGCCTTCGCGGCGCACGCCGAGCATGTTGGCGATCAGCTCCTGCGTCATCACCAGCTCGTTGCCCTTCAGGCGGTCCAGGCTCAGCAGCAGCCAGCGGCACAGTTGCTGATCGAGCGAGTGGTGCCGGTTGCACACCGCCGTCTGCGCCATCTGCGTGATCAGTGCCTGGGTGTAGCGCAGCAGCAGGTGCAGCACCGGCGGGTGGTTGAAGGCGTCCTTGATCGTCGCCGCTTTCAGGCGGAAGCCCTCGCCGGCGCTTTGCACGACGGCGCGGCTCGGCGTGGACCCGCCACCCATGAACAGCGAGATGCCGACGAGGCCTTCGTGGCCGACGACGGCGATCTCGGCCGACGCGCCGTTCTCCATCACGTACAGCAGCGAGACGATGGCGGTGGTCGGAAAATAGACGTGGCTGAGCGTGACGCCCGACTCGTACAGCACCTCGCCGAGCGGCATCTGCACCCATTCGAGCTCAGGCAGCCAGCGCTGCCATTCGGCCTCCGGCAAGGCGGCCAGCAAGTGGTTGTCCTTCGGGCGGCGGGGGGTGGACATGCGGGGCTCCGGGGCAACGTGACTGTGAAATGCCCTCGAGTGCAAACTTCTGCAGCGGACGATGGCAGTGTAGACATTTCAGGCCTCGTCTTGTGTTCGGTATCGAACACAAGACGAGCTGCGGCGCCTTGTGTGTCCCAGCGCACAGACAGATGCGCGCCGCACCGCCAGCATGGTCGCTGTTCCGGAGACGTGGCTTCAGCACGGATGGACGACTGCCGACGCGACCCGAGGGCCACGCGAGCGCAGTGCCTGCTCCGGCGTCCCACGTTCCCTGGAATCGTCCATGCCCGAATCAGACTGCGCCCCCCTCCTTGCCGCGGACACTGACGACAGCGTGCTCGACCCCCTGGTCGAGGTCATGCGTCAGGAGGCGTTGTTCAAGACGGCGGCGCTGCAGGACGCGATCTTCAACAGCACCAGCTTCTCCAGCATCGCGACCGACGCCAACGGCGTGATCCAGATCTTCAACGTCGGCGCGCAGCGCATGCTGGGCCACATGGCGGTGGACGTGATCGACCGGATCACGCCGGCAGACCTCTCGGACCCGCAGGAAGTGGTCGCCCGGGCCGAGGCGCTGAGCGCCGAGTTCGCAACGCCGATCGCGGCGGGCTTCGAGGCCCTGGTGTTCAAGGCCTCGCGCGGCATCGAGGACATCTACGAGCTGACCTATCTCCGCAAGGACGGCAGCCGCTGCCCGGCCGTGGTGTCGGTGACGGCGTTGCGCGACCCGCGCGAGGCCATCATCGGCTACCTGCTGATAGGCACCGACAACACCGCGCGCAAGCGGGCCGAAGACGCGCAGCAGGCGCTGAACGCCGAGCTCTCGCGGGCGAAGCTGCTGGCCGAGAAGGCCAGCCTCGCGAAGTCGGATTTTCTGTCGAGCATGAGCCACGAGTTGCGCTCGCCGCTGAACGCGATCCTGGGCTTCGCGCAGCTGATCGAATCGGGCACGCCGGTGCCGACCGCCAGCCAGAAGGAGAGCATCGACCAGATTCTGCAGGCCGGGTGGTACCTGCTGGAGCTGATCAACGAGATCCTCGACCTGTCGCTGATCGAATCGGGCCAGCTCTCGCTGTCGCCCGAGTCGGTGTCGCTGACCGAGGTGCTGGCGGACTGCCAGGCCATGATCGAGCCGCAGGCGCAGAAGAGCGGCATCCGGATGAACTTCCCGGTGTTCGACGGGCCGTTCCTCGTCAAGGCCGACCGGACCCGCGTGAAGCAGGTGTTCGTCAACCTGCTCTCCAACGCCATCAAGTACAACCGCGCCGGGGGCACGGTCGAGGTGACGTGCGTTGCGGACGGCGCGCAGCGCACCCGCATCGCCTTTCGCGACACGGGTGCGGGCCTGTCCGCCGACAAGCTCGCGCAGCTGTTCCAGCCCTTCAATCGCCTCGGGCAGGAGTCGGGCATCGAAGAAGGCACGGGCATCGGCCTGGTGGTCAGCAAGCGCCTGGTCGAATTGATGGGCGGGCGCATCGGCGTCGAGAGCACGGTCGGCGTCGGCAGCGTGTTCTGGATCGAATTGAATTCGACCGCCGCACCGGAACTGGTCGACGAGTCGGACCATCAGATGCCGATGCCCGTGGCGCGGAACGCCGGCGACGGTGCCACCTACACGCTGCTGTGCGTCGAGGACAACCCCGCCAACCTGTTGCTGATCGAGAAGCTCGTCGCGCGCCGCACCGACGTGAGCCTTCTGAGCGCGAAAGACGGCAACCGCGGCATCGAGATCGCGCGCGCCTCGAAGCCCGACGTCATCCTGATGGACATCAACCTGCCCGGCATCAGCGGTCTCCAGGCGCTCAGGGCTTTGAGCGAGGACCCGGAGACGGCGGCCATCCCGGTGGTCGCGCTGAGCGCGAACGCGATGCCCCACGATGTCGACAAGGGCCTGCAGGCGGGGTTCTTTCGCTACCTCACCAAGCCGATCAAGGTGAACGAATTCATGGAGACGCTGGACGTGGCACTGAAGTTCTCGAAGCGGCCGATGGCCCGCCCGGATGCCGGGGAGGCGAAATGATGCTACTCACCACCGAGGTTCTCGACGCCCGCATCCTGATCGTGGACGATCAGGACGCCAACGTGAGGCTGCTGCAGCGCCTGTTGAGCGAGACCGGCTATGCGCACGTGGCGTCGACGACGACACCACAAGACGTCGCCACCCTGCACCGGGAGCATCGCTACGACCTGATCCTGCTCGATCTGCAGATGCCGGGCATGGACGGCTTCGAGGTCATGGAATGCCTGAAGGGCGACGAGGCCGACAGCTACTTGCCGGTGATCGTGCTGACGGCCCAGCCGGCGCACAAGCTGCGTGCGCTGCAGGCGGGTGCGAAGGACTTCATCAGCAAGCCGTTCGACCTGCTCGAAGTCAAGACGCGCATCCACAACATGCTCGAGGTGCGGCTGCTGCACAAGCGGCTGGCCGCCTACAACGACGTGCTGGAGCGAACGGTGCAGGAACGCACCGCCGAACTGCGCGAGAGCGAACTGCGCTTTCGGCGTCTGACCGAGCTGGCGTCCGACTGGTACTGGGAACAGAACGAGACCGGTGCCTTCACCCAGGTGTCCGGGCCGGCGCTCGAGATGGTCGGGATCGGCATGCCGGCGTTCCTGGGCGAAGGTGGTGGCGGTAGCGCGACGGGCTGGAACGAGGCCGAGCGCGTCGCGCTCCAGGCCATGATTGCCGGCCGGCAGCCCTTCATCGACTTCGGCTTCAGCCGCGTCAATGCGGACGGCTCGGAACAGTCCTTCCGGGTGAGCGGCGAGCCGATGTTCAATGAATCGTGCCGGTTCACGGGCTACCGCGGCATCGGTGTCGAGGTCACCCCGCTGGCCGCGGTAGCGCCGGGTGCTCGCGGCGGATGACATCCATGCACAGCGTGGCTCGAAACGGCCTGCTCGCTGCGCTGCCGGCCGCCGACTTCGCGCGCCTGGCGTCGCACCTCGAGCTCGTGCCGCTGCGGCTGGGCGACATGTTGTACGAGCCGGGCCAGCAGCTGCGACACGTGTACTTTCCGACCACGGCGATCGTGTCGCTGCACTACGTCACCGAGTCGGGCGCCTCCTCGGAAACCTGTGGTGTCGGCAGCGAAGGCGTGGTCGGCTTCCCGCTGTTCATGGGCGGCCATTCGACGCCGAGCTCGGCGGTCGTGCAGACCACCGGGCATGCGTATCGCCTGTCCCGTGACGTGGTGATGCGGGAGTTCGATCGCGTTGGACCGATACAGGACTTGCTTCTGCGCTACACCCAGGCGCTCATCACGCAGATGACGCAGACGGCGGTGTGCAACCGACACCATTCGATCGTCCAGGGCCTGTGCCGATGGTTGCTGTCGACGCTCGATCGGACGCCCGACGGCGAGTTGCTGATGACCCAGGATCTGATCGCCAGCACGCTGGGCGTACGCCGCGAAGGCATCACCGAAGCCGCCGGCAAGTTGCAAGGCGCCGGGTGGATCCGCTATCGCCGCGGCCACATTTCGGTGCTGAACCGAACCGGTCTGGAGTCGCACGTCTGCGAGTGCTATGGCGTCGTGAAGCGGGAGCTGGCGCGGCTGTTGCCCGCGTCGAGCGACGACGCACGCCCCGCCGCACGGGCCATGTGACGCCGCTCAGGCGCTCGGCGGCGCGACGCCCCAATCGGCCAGCGCCGATGCGGTGTCGGCGCCGATCTGGCGCGGCGCGCACGTCAGCTGCCCCGGCGTGATCGAGAAGCGCGGCGCCACGCCGGGCACCGCGTGGCCGTCGACGTTGACGAAGCTGCCGCGCGCGACGTTGTGCGGGTGCGCCGGCGCTTCGTTCAGGTCCAGCACCGGTGCGAAGCAGACGTCGCTGCCCTCCATCAGCGCGCACCATGCGTCGCGGGTCCGGGTCGCGATCACTGCGGCGATCGCGCGTCGCATCAAAGGCCATTGAGCGCGGTCGTGCTGCGATGCCATGCCCGGGTCGTCGCGCAGGCCGAGCTTGTCGAGCAGCAGCGCGTAGAACTGCGGCTCGAGCGAGCCGATGCTGACCCACTTGCCGTCGGCGCAGTGGAACGGGCCATAGAACGGCGCGCCGCCGTCGAGCAGGTTGGCGGCGCGGTCGCCCCATTCGCCATCGGCATGGAGCTCGTAGAACATCGACATCAGCGAGGCCGAGCCCTCGACCATCGAGCAGTCGACGACCTGGCCTTGGCCGGTGGCGCGCGCGTTCAGCACGCCGGCGAGGATGCCCAGGCCGAGGTAGAGCGAACCGCCGCCGAAGTCGCCGGCCAGGTTGAGCGGCACGACCGGTGCGTCCAGCGTGCCGATCGAATGCAGCACGCCGCTCAGCGAGATGTAGTTGATGTCGTGGCCGGCGGCGTGGGCCAGCGGGCCGGTCTGGCCCCAGCCGGTCATGCGCGCATAGATCAGCGCCGGGTTGCGCGCCAGCGCCGCCGCGGGGCCGAGGCCGAGGCGCTCCATCACGCCGGGGCGGAAGCCCTCGATCAACGCGTCGGCACGCGCCAGCAGCGCGAGGCAGGTCTCGACCGACGCGGGGTTCTTCAGATCGAGCGCGACCGAACGCCGGCCGCGCGACAGCACGCCGGGCGCATCGCCGGCGCGTTCGGCGCGGTCGATGCGGATGATGTCGGCGCCCAGATCGGCGAGCAGCTGGCCAGCGAACGGCGCCGGCCCGATGGCCGCGAACTCGACGATCTTCAGCCCGGTCAGCGGGCCGCTGCGACGCTTCGACTCAGTGTTCATGGTCAAACGATGAAAGTGTGAAAGAGGCGTCACGCCGCCTTCGCGCGCCGGGTTCGCTTCGCCCGCAGTTCGCGCTCGCGCTGTGCGGTGTGGGCCTCGATGATCGCCATGATCAGCGCGCCGAATCTCTCGCGCAGTTCGTCGTGCCGGGCGGTGTTGAGCATCTCCACGCCTTTGCGCTCGCTGCGGATCAGGCCGGCCTGGCGCAGCACGTTGAAGTGCTGCGAGAGCGTCGACTTCGGCACGACCTTGTCGCTGACCTCGAGGAAGGCCGAGCACGTCTGCGGGCCATCGGCGTTCGCGATCTTCGCGAAGATGTTCACGCGGACCGGGTCGGACAGCGCATGCAGGATGCCTTCGACGGTGATGTCGCTTGCCGCGGGGTGGAACAGAGGGCGCATGCGGCATTGTCGCCACTTTGTCCGTGACGTGCGCAGGGTTTCGAAGAGTCCGATAACCTGTAGTTCCGAAATACGGAACAAAGCAACAAGCCGCTGTTCCGCTATCTTTTCAACCCAACTGACAGGACACGACAAATGAACAAGCTCGCAGGAAAGGTCGCGATCGTCACCGGTGCATCCAAAGGCATCGGTGCCGGCATCGCGAAGAGTTTTGCCGCCGCCGGCGCATCGGTGGTCGTGAACTACGCGGCTAGCCGCTCCGGCGCGGACCGCGTCGTCACCGAGATCGTCGGCCTCGGCGGCCGGGCCATCGCGGTGCAGGGCGATGTGTCCAAGGCGGCCGACGTCAAGCAGCTGTTCGACGAGACGATCGCGGCGTTCGGCAAGATCGACATCCTGGCGAACAACGCCGGCGTGTACGCGTTCGAGCCGGTCGAAACGGTGACCGAGACCGAGTTCCATCGCGAGTTCGACATCAACGTGCTTGGCACGCTGCTGACGATCCAGGAGGCGCTCAAGCACTTCGGCCCCGAGGGCGGCGCGATCATCAACGTCAGCTCGGTGGCCAGCCGCAACCCGCCGCCGAACTCGGTCGTCTATTCGGCGACCAAGGGCGCGGTCGATGCGATCACGGTGGCCTTGTCGCGCGAACTGGGGGCGCGCAAGATTCGGGTCAATGCGATCGCCCCCGGCGGGACGATGTCGGAGGGGCTCGAGCGCATCGGCGTCCCGGGCAGCGAGTTCGAGAAGCAGATCATCGGCATGACGCCGCTGGGCCGCTTCGGCCAGCCGGAAGACATCGCGCG
>Ga0307515_10011384_pt1 | contig 16885 bp, 7 predicted proteins | sample 17_EM_MG_FD_194513 | JGI IMG/M metagenome (GOLD analysis project Ga0307515, IMG submission 194513) | Populus trichocarpa ectomycorrhiza microbial communities from riparian zone in the Pacific Northwest, United States - 17_EM | ecosystem: Host-associated > Plants > Roots > Unclassified | place... | reverse complement strand
AACCCTCTTTTTATTTAGAGTATATTAAAGTAAATATTTATTTATTTTGCGACGTTTACTTTATATTTAACGCTAAGTATATATATCCTATAACTTTTAATAGTCTGTAAGTTCCCTAAGTAATTTATTATAGGGTTTTATATTTAATCTGCTGCTATAAAGCTTAATAGTAAGCTCTTAAGTGCTTTTAATAAATTGCGCTAATTATAAGAGGCGGAATAAGAGGCTGCGGCTGCTTAACAGCGTGCTTTTAAAACTCGTCTTCTAGCCTCTACTTATCTTCTATATTTTAAACGGGTTTATAAAAATATGCGTTTTAAGGAGTGGAAACTTATAGAATAAGGTCTATAGGAACTTAGTAATAAGAGAACCGACTTTCCTCCTATAAGGGGAATAATTCTAAGTAGTTCGGCAGTTGCTCTTTCTAGGTCCCCCTTAGGTAACTCATTTTTTAATAATCCTTCTTTAATATTGCCTAACTTGTTTTCTTCCGATACTTCTATACCTTTCTTATAGCGTTCTTTAAATTTTCTAGTAGCTCCTAGGTAGTCTTATTATAGCCTATTTACTTTACCTTATACTATATTTTATTATTAACGTCCTTATAACTAACGATCCTTAAAACTTGCTATTTATCTCCTTCTTGTCCTCTATATATGTCTGCTTTATAAACCGGTAGCTTAATATTCCTATATGCTAGCTCTAGCATTGCGATATACTATATAGGGTAGATTTTTATCTTAGCTAGTAGGTTTAACTTAAACGTAACTGGTAAAATCCTTTACGTAATTTTAAAAGGTCCTAGTCTAATATAGTCTAACTTCTTACTTAGTTGTTAACTCTTGAAATTTTTATATAGTAGCTATACTTTATCTCCCTCCTTAAGATCTGGTCCCTTAGATCTCTTAACGTTATAGTATTTTTTTATTCTTTACTATACTACCTTAGCTGTTTCTATAAGGTTTTTATAAAGATTTATTAACGTCTCCATTCTTTCTTTAGCTCTACTACTTGTCTTTTTTACTTAATGTGGCGATAATAATATTCTTAGTTTGTATCCGTAATTCGCCTTAAATAGTAAAGTACCTATTCCTTCTTATAGTGTTGTATTATATGCGAACTATATAACTAGTAATAGCGATACCTAATTATTCTATACGTAATTAATATAGTGCCTTAGATACTGTTCTAGTGTCTAGTTTAATCTTTCTATTTAACCGTCTATCTGCGGATAATATGCGGTGGAAGTTACTGCTTAAACTCCTTGCTCCGCTAAGAATACCTCCTAGAATGCTACTATAAATCTTAGATCCCTATCTAATATAATCTTACTTAGTGCTCTATACCTTACGAACACTTCTTTAATATAGATTCTAGCGATATCTTCCGCTAAGATTTTTTCTGTATAGGCTATAAAGTATCCCCACTTTATAAGCTTGTCTACTATTACTAAGATCGCATTATAATCTTATCCTGTAATAGGATCTCTTAATTTTAGTAACTTAATAATAAAGTCCTATAATATAACCTCCTATAGTCTCTTTAGTATTTTAATAGGTTATAGCCCTCTATATGGCTTATATCTCGTTAGTTTATTCCTTTAGTAATTTAGATATTCTTTAGTAACCCTTCTAGCTATCCTCTAGATTCCGTTAATAATATACTCCTCCTAAAGTCTTAATACTAAGCCTATAGCTTTATTGTGTCCTTAAGTTAGTCCTTTATAGAAGTCTTCTATAAATTGCTCTGCTATACTTCTTAGGATGTACTTTACTTCTTAGTTTTTATATATATCTATCTATAGATCTTTTAGCTGTGCTTTTAGAATTCTTTATACCTAAAAGCTCTCTAGTGACTTATAAACTTTCTTTAGTTCTTTTTAAGTTACTATAATTTTTAGATAATTGTACCTAATTAATCTATTTATATCCTTTCGCAATAAAGCCCCTAATGGCTTTTTATTATTTTATAGTTTAGCTTTTTAACTTAACGCATCGGCTTACGTGTTGTCTATACCCTTAGTATACTAAATTTTAAAATAGTATTCTGTAAGCATCTCTGCCTATTTAACCTATCTTTAGTTAAGTTTCTTTATTATTAGAAATCCCGTTAGGTTCTTATAATCCGTCTTAACTATAAATAGTTTCTTTATACTTTATAAGAATGCTCTCTATTTCTTTAATACTATAACTATACCTAATAATTCCTTATTATAGATGTTATAGTTTAACTCTAGTGGTGTTATCTTCCAACTATAGTATGCCACTAGATACTATCTGTCTAGATGCTTTTATATAAAGTATACTCCTAGTATAAAGTTTAATGCATCTATCTCTATAACTGTCTCTAGACCTAGTTAATAGATCTTAAGAACTAGCTTCTAGGTAAACAACCTCTTAACTTCCTTAAATAGTTCCTATTACTTTTTTCCCCATACCTATAGTTCTTCTTTCTTTGTTAACCGCGTAAATGGCTTAATATCCTTTAACTATTGCGCTATAAACCTTCTGCAGTAATTATAAAACCCTAGGAATGATCTTAACTACGTAATATTCTCTAGTTCCTGCTAATTTACTATAGCCTTAATCTTCTTTAGATGTTATGTTATGTTATAATATTCAATTACGCTGTTGCGGCTCCCGTTAGGGTCTATGCAGCGGGTCTATATGGGTATATATATATATATGTATAAGAGGGGAACCGTACCACTCAGGCCGGATAAAACCTCTTCTTCTCTTATTATACGGCCTATATAGCCTCTCTTCTAATTAGTAACTGCCAAGTACAAGTAGACGTCTCTTTAAGGCGCTATAGAAAAGCCATCTTAATGCGTACTCCTAGGTCTGTCCGGTGGGGTGTATAGCTAGGGCCTGGGTTCTGTTCCTGGCTGCTCTAGTTATTTAGGTAGGGCGTAGGCCGATGGCCCATAAGGCTAGTGGTGGTGTAGAAGGTTCCATCGTTTACATCTACGTTAACGTACGCAGCTCTATACCTTGCCAAGTTTTATTAAGTTCTATTAGGATATTAACCTCTGCTAAGTTCTATTAGGTTACCAAATTCTATTAAATTCTACTAGGTTGCCGAGATTCTGCTAAATTCTATTAGGTTATTAAGACTCTGCTAAATTCTATTAGGTTACTAAAACTCTGCCAAATTCTATTAGGTTGCTAAAATTCTGCTAGCTTCTATTAGGTTGCCAAATTCTGCCAAATTCTACTAGGTTAATAAGTTCTGCCAAATTTTACTAAGTTGCCAGAGTTCTGCTAACTTCTGCTAGGTTACTATCTACAAAATTCTACTATATTCTACCATCCCTATAGTATCTATCCTCCGCCTCTTAAAGCACTTCTTAGCTTTCTCTCTTTACCCTAGCCAGCTCTCTAGCAACTAAAAGGTATAGTAAGAGGTTTATCTATATAAACTAGTCCGCAACTACCTTAGCAGCCTTTAGCTTAGTTAGGAGCTCTTTATATAAGGATATTCCAGCATAGTAATACATTTCTGCCTGGCTAGCAGCGTGCCTAGGGTAGAATACCACTACGTGCATTATTAATTGTTAGCTGTAGCCGCATAGGCAGGCCGGAGTTGGGTGCCCTAGTACTTTTTAATAGTAGAGGTATCTATTAAGCCCTATATACTCAGTTCTAAGCAGCGTATTAATTATGCTCTCTACCTTTATAAGCCTCGCGTGGCGTTTAAAGACTTCCTTATTCTATGGCTCGGCCTAGGCCGTTATATAGTGGGTGAGCATGTTCTAGTACTTTTCCTATTCCCTTTTCCACCGCTCCTTAAACGCCTCTTATACCCTAGCCCTTCTACTTCTCTTATACTGCGCTTTAGATAAGTCTATTAGCCGTATATCTGTCCCTAAGATAGCGGCCGCCATCCTCTTAAGCTTATCCCGTCTAGTGGGCCGCATTAATAGCTTTATTCTAGGCCGGAGTTAGTAGGCTATTATGGCCCGTATAGTATTACACTCCCTCTTAATATGCTCTCTTACTGGTCCTTCTAGCGTCCTCTCCGCGTAGGCTACAGCTAGCTCTTTAAGGTGCATCTAGAGCGGCGGAAACCCCGTCTCGTGCTCCAGTACTATTATTAGCGTTAATTTATACGCCCCCGCAATAGTGCGGAGGCATAGGTTCTATACTACGCCCAGCTGGCGCAGCTTAGTTTTGCTTATCTCCTTAGGCTTCGTCCACTCCGGTGGCGAGTACTAGGTACTATATCCGTATGAGATTGCCGGCTGGACCACGGCGGAGTATATTATCCGCGCCTTCTAAAAGGAGGCGCCCCATATAGAGGCCGTGAGCCGGCTAGGATATATTTGCATTGTAGAGCTATAAGAGTTATATACAAAGCAGAGTTACAGAGGCCCTCTTGCCAGGGCCCTCTACTATAGTTTTCTACTTTAGACGCCCCTTAACGTCTATCTGCTTCTATAACAGCTAGCTGGCTAAAACTAGCCACTGCCTATATGCACCTGATTTGCTCTATAAGCCTATCCTTATAGCCTACCCTACCTAAATAAACCAACACGCGCGTCCGTCCTTTTAGGCTATATAGATAGTGTTGTTAATAAGGTATTAATCCTTCCTCTAAAACAGGTCCACTAGGAGTCAGAGCCTAGTAAAGGGGTAAGGTTCCTAAAGTCGTCCGTCGCTACTATTATATACCACGCCCCATAGCCGTTAAGCTGCTTTACGTTACCTATAACGCTCTTATAACAATAGGCCGACCGTGTCTTACAGGCGTGGGCCCATAATAACTCAATGCCGCGCAGCTATTGTCCCTCAGCCGCCTACTAACCAAACTTATTATCCTCCTATCTTAACTAACACCTACATCTAAGTCCATTCTAGCCTACCTATATAGGTTCGTCCTAGCTCTTTCTTAGTCCGTTTTAGATTAACGTCGCCGCCTAGAGAAGGGTTAACGCCGCTGCGTATATAGGTTTATCTTAGCTCTTTCTTGGTCCGTTCTAAATTAACGTTACCGCCTAAAGAAAGGTTAACGCCGCCGCGTAGAAAGGGAGGATTAACGTCGCTAAATGTGGTTAACGGTGTTAAGATTCTTCCTATGCCCTTGCCGTAGTCTTAAAGCGGAATAAGTATAGAGGTGCCCTATCGTCCCCTTAGACCTATCGCTTCTGCTAGTAAGTATAAGCGCTAGCTTGTGGCCCTAGATCGGTCGTCTAGGTAGAGAGACGTCGGGTAGTTTTTAAAACTATTCCTCTATTTTTGATGAGTTATCTATAGTATTTCGAGTCTTAGCACACTAAGACCCGCGAAAACTCTGCTGTTCTAACGGCGTTAAGGACTAAGCTTTTAAAAGCGCCCTCTAGCCACGACGTAACGCCGCTGCATTAGTAACATACGAGATCCTCACTCTTAGCTTAACCGTGCGGACAAGATGAGACGGAAAGGAACCCCTATAGGACAGTATGGGTCGGATCTCGCTTTTAGTGTTCCTTTTTAAATCTTCTTTAGATCTATGCTAAGTTAGCCTAGTTTAATAATAAATCCTATAAAATCGGTCTTCCTAGTAAAAAACTCGCATTTCTTAATTGCTACTAGCATCTGTTCTTCTTATAGTCTCTTTAAGACCTATTTAATGTATTCTCTATATTCTTCCTTAGTTATTAAGTAGATAATAATATCGTTAAGATATACTATAATAAATTCATCTAAGTGTTCTCCTAATATATTGTTAATATACTTTTAAAACGTTACTAGTGCGTTTATAAGCCTAAATTGCATAACTAATAGTTTATATAGTCCTTTTTTTAACCTAAAGGCTGCCTTCTATTTGTTGCCTTCCTTAATTCTAATTTAATGGTACGCCTATCTTAGATCTATCTTTATAAAGATTTACGCGTTGCCTATCCTATCTTAGATTTCGCTAATTAAGGGTAAAGGATACCTATCCTTTCTAGTGATGCTGTTTAACTGTCTATAGTCGATATACAGCCTTAATTTACTATTTTTTTTTTAGTACAAACAGTACTGGATAACCCGCTGATGATTATAATGGTCTAATATATCCTTTTTATAAGTTTTCTTAGATAAACTCTTTTAATACTCTACCTTTTTCTTTAGTAAGCTTATAGATTGGAAAGAACCTTAAACTTATTCCTAGTTCTAATTCTATCTTATAGTTCTATGCTATATACTCTAATAGCTTTTTACTTTCTAGTAACTATAGTTTCTTGCCATACTTATAGTATCTTTTTGGTATATAATCTAACCTTTTTTTGGTTTCTTTATATGTCGCTCCAGCTTAGTACTATACTAACTTAGCTTATTATTATATCTTACGGCGTTAAGTATTTTTAATATCGACCTGACCTATAACCTAATTAATCTTTAGATTATATTCCTAGTACTGCCTTATTATTTCCTAATAGTAATATGTTAAAAGATATCTTAATTTATCTTCCTTTAATGGTTAGCTAAATAGGTCCTGTTTTAAGATTAATAATGCCCCCTTTATAGGCTATCGGATCTCCTGAAATTATCACTAATAGGTAAAGATGTTCCTTTTTCCTATATGGTATCCCTATTCTTTTAACTACTGCTAGTAAGATATGGTTTCTTATTGCTCTACTATCTATTAATGCCTTAAACTGTTAATCTTGCTACTTTGCTCGTAAATTTAGGTATTATTCTTAAATTCCTTTAAGGGTCTAAGGCTTTACTACTAGTTCCCTCTGGTCCTATAGGCCTCTACTTTTCCCAACTATTAGCTACTTAATCCTATTTGTACTTGGTCTAACTTAGGCTAATACTTAGTTTGCTTTTTGTCTTTAATATGCTATAGATAGGTGTTCTCTAGACATTTCCACTATTATTGTCTATCTAGGCATTCTTCCGTAAGGAATCTTCCTGGCTAAAGTATTAAGTCCCCTTATTTTTGAACTTTTATAGGGTGCTAACTATACATATACTTAGCGTTTTAATATTTTACCTTATCCGTTATCTAATACATTCTTATTAGATACTTCCAATTTTTATCCTTAGGTGCTCTATATATGTTAAACGCATTATCTATGTATACTATCTACGATAGTGTATAATATACTTGGTGTCTTAGGTTAACTCTTAGCTCGTCTTTATTCTTAAGTTTAAACCTTTTATATATTAATCTAAGCGTTACGACTTTGTTCGCAGGTACTAAGATTTATCTTTTACTTCTTTAGTCCTCTAATTACTTCTCTAGATCTTTTAATGTTATAATTAAGGCTCCTTTAATATAAGTTATAGCCTTTTCTATAATCAGGTGGTTTTGGATAACTTTTTCATCTAACTATATATAGAAATCTTCCTACTTATTATTGTATTGTTGTCTATACCACTTTTAGTATAACCCTTTAAGTATATACGGCTTGTCCGTAAGGAAGTATCTTCTTATTACTACGTTATAATAGCCCTTTATATGTCGTTCTTTAAACCTAATTGGAATCCCTAAATCCTCTTCTTGTTCTAGTTTGGTAAGCCACTTAGCCCTTAGTGTGCCTACTCTTGGCCTATTAGTGATTCTTTATATAGGTGCTCTATCCCTTATACGACCTAGTAGACTAGATCTCTTATTTAGTTTCTGCTCTTGCTATAAGGTAATTCTTACCCTAAATTCCTCTATAGTTTCTTTCTTTTTATATCTTATAAGTGGATTTTTAAAGTCTTTATACTTCTTAATCTTAATATTAACTTTTTAATCTTTAGGCCGAACACTACGTTTCCTTAGTAAGTCTTCTGGTTCTATATATTTGTCTCCTAGTCTAACTGCTATTTATATCGCAGATTCTCTAATCTATAAAGAAGCTCCTCGCCTCTTACTTATGGGTGTCCTTATTTATACTCTAAATTCTTAGTCCTTTAGATTCTTTAATCCTAAGCTTGCTTCTAACTTAAGCTTAGCTCCCACCTTAGTTTAACTAGGCATCTATAGTGTTCTTATCTCATCTTAAGAGTCTTAAATCTTATCTATCTCGCCTTAAGAATCTAATGCCGTAGGAAACTTTTCTCCTAAGCTTATTCGTATGTTTCTAAACTAAGCTATTACTCTACTCTATCGGTTTTCGTCCGTTATAGGTCCTTAAGCTATCCTTATTCTATCTTTAAAATCTTAGATCTCTCTTATCTCTTCTTAAAAATCTTAAGCCTTTAGCCTTTTACCTTTATTAAGTGGTAAGCTAGCACTAGTAATCGTCTACTTACTTAATCTTCTTTAAATATTGCTCCTTCCGTCTCGCGAAGTAATAGATGCTGTATCTAACGGTGTTATAATACCCGTTACTAAACCTTACTCTATAGCGGTCTTAGTCTCTACTTCTATTACGTTATTAAGGTTTAGATACCCCTAGTTAGTTCCTTTTTCTTCCTTAGCGCTATTAATTAATAAGTACTTTAACTCCATTATTATTGTTACTAATCTTTATCCGTACATTGCTGTAATATCTTAATTTAGCTTATAGAGTTAATCTTATTCTTTATCTAACTCTATAGTTCCTCTAAATCCCTTTAACTCTAGCTCCTATAGCTAATAGCTTGCGCCATACTTAGTATCTTTATAAATTTAGTATGCGTTATTATAACAGAACGCAAAACTTTTAATTAAATATTCTTTTGTTTCTTGTAGTATACTATTATCCCTCTATACGTATATATCTTCTGCTAGTTAGGTTCCCTTTATTATATAATAACTCTAACCATCTTTATAATCCCTCGCGAAATGACCCTGTTTTCCGTAATTTATATAAGCTCCATCTCTAAACCACTAACTTTACTATAGAGTCCGCCTAAACATCTTCTACTACTAAGATCCCTAGTTTGGCCTATGCTCCTTAGTCCTATAATCACTAGATTTTTAACCTCTAGGTTTCTATAATTTCTTACTCTATCTCTTATAGGTTTCTTTGGTACCACTTAGGTCTATTAGCTCTACGCTATACCATAGTTTCTAACTTAGCTTTGGTTATTACGTACTTTGCATCTTATATAACTATAGAACTTTATCCTAACCTCTCTTAGCCTGTTCCCTTTGGAAGATCCTATTATTAATCTTAATCGCTTAATCTATTAAATCCCTTAGGGTATCCGTATCTTCCATTAGAATAATTATATCCTAGACTTTAGCCTTAAGTCCCTATTTATACTATGCCATAAGCGCCCTATTATTCCACTTAACTTACGTAGCTAGCGTTTAGAACTACGTTATATATTTAATTGCTAAGGTTCGTTATATAATATCTTAAAGTTTCCTTTCTACTATGGTTGTTGCCTCTAGATCTCCAAATATCTATATTAGTCGCTCTATAAACCCCTCCTAACTTAAGAATATAAACCGTATATCTTGGTTTATAGTCGTTATTCCGTTTACTTATATCTCTATAAGGTAAGGCTTAAACTATTTAAGTGCTCTTCCTAACAGGAATAGCCCTACGTACGCTATTCAGTCTACAGGTGTTACTAGCTTTACTCCCTCCTACGTAACCTTAAAATGCATTTATATAAGGAATCCTTTAAGCTTTAATCTTTCTCCTAAGAATCTCTTAATTAATAATAACTTAACCTTTACTACGCCTATTCCGTTAATTCTTTATTTAAGTATCGCATTATTCTCTATTAACTAGTTAACTATCTCTTATAACTATCTAATTATTATAGGTTGTTATAAATTAGTATCTGCTATACTAGTGTTACCTCCTAACCTTAAAGTAGTTGCCGCCGTTAATGGCGTTGTAGTGGCTGCTTTTAGTGGCATATTATTTAACTTATTAAAACCATAACTAGGTAGTAATTATATAACGGAACCTTATAGTAGGTACTACGATAGGCTCATTATTGGGCTAGGTGTATAGGTATTATAAGTAAGTTAATAACGTAATAACAACTAGTGGAGTAGTTACCTAATAGATTAACTCTAATTGTATTCTAAAAATTACTATAAGGAAGGAACTATCTAGGTAGGGACTAAGGGTCCTTAAATACACAACCGTACTCCTATGAAATCCTTCTTATATATAATATACGTGTGCTCTATCTACTCTGTTATAGGTTATATAGATCACACAAATTACACAGATCACCTCACGTGACTCGTACTACCATTCCTCGTCACATGGTTCTACCGGCTCCATCCTAGACCGTACTTATATCAACCAACTAGCTTCTTCCAACTCCTCTCCAAGTAGTCGTAGCATCGTACTTAAAGCGTCCGTAACATCTTATAATTTATAGAGTAGGCTTTTCTCTATAATTTAGTATACTTTTAATATTAATAGGTATTTGTCGAACGGAGAATGACGTACTTATCACTGTTTGTGATACCTAGTACCCTATGTCTTATTACCCCGCTATTTACCATCATATGTCTCATCGAATGTCTAATTACCTGTTTCCACTACCGAATGACGACGTAGTCGTCATTCTATTTATCACCTATCTAGTATATATATAGAGGCCTTAGAGCCACATTCAATAAACACACAAGTCCTCATTTTCGGACCTTATTTTCAGGTCAACAGTATTATAGGAAGGTAGATTAATTTTATTAAAGTTAATAAGGTCTTCTTATATAAACTATATTTAGGTTTTCTATAAATCTTGCCAAAGTCCCTTAGACCAAGAAAACGATTGCCGTCCTAAATCAGCTTAGCGGACGGTGCGGATATTCCTATATCCGCACAATCGATTTCTTGGTCTGGGCTTCTGAGGTAAAGCTTCGGCATTTGACCAATGTACCGCCGTTCGGAACAAGCCGTCAATCGGGCACGTGTGGCGGTGAGGGAAAAGGGCACTCGTGCCCTCTCTGCCTGGCGTCTGCCTAGCGCCTCGCTTTCCTTGATCCCTGCTTTCTCTCCTATATAAGCCCGCTGACTCCCTCTCCTCCTCCCTTTTCTTTTCTTCATCCAAGTGCTTGGGCTTTAGGCTTACCCATGAAGATTCGTCTGAGGTGGCCTTTTTGCTAGTTGAAAACTACAACTATGACTGCTCTCATTGGCCTTCGGGTCGGTGAGGAAGTTTTGACGGCCATTCACCTGATATGGTATCTTTTCATTGATATTCGTGGCTTTTGCTATGATGTTGAAGAAGAGACTTCTCGGTTTGTAATGCATTCTCTCAGCTATGCCTGCCCTTGGATGTATAGCCGCATTGAGCCCTGAGGCTCGGCCTGTCGTCACGCTACCTTCACCGACGTGCGATGCGTGGAGGTTTCCCAATCGATTCTCCACTGACTTTTTATTTTGGTGAGCAACTTGAGCTTTCTGTGGTCTGAGCTGGTACAATCTGCCGGCGCGAAACTGTCCTCGCGCCTACACTCCCACACACGATAGTAATCTGTCGCTAGTAGTGAAGGAGGCTTCGTAGAGCCCCACTCACGGCACAGATACGACGTTCGTATTTCTCTGCGTCTCTTTGTGTCCCTCAAATCGGTCTAACAAGCATATTTCATCCAGGACCGGTGCGATTGAGTGATCAGCGCCCTTTTCGGCAGAGGCAGGAACGGACCTCAACCTCAATAATACAACCAAACATTCCGCTTACAAAACTATGTCCAATATGGTAACATCGTTTGACTGATTTTGTTTTAGCTTCGAATACTAAGGTACAATCCGCCCGGCATCCTCGCCGGGCACATATCGTCAAGGCCCCACTATTAAAGCTTTACCACCTACCGTACACCTTTCCCTCCATAATCCGCCTCGTCGTGCGAAACAAAGTCGAATTTCCGGCGACTTCAAAGCGCTTTTGGAGCGCCTCACCGACAGCATGCCGACAATGCTCACGCGACTTACGACTCTCCGCGAGCTCCACGAACCGCAAGCTCGCTCGCTCGCATGCAACCGACAACTCTAGCGAGAACAGAAACTTCAATGTAGGACAAGAAACCTTGAAATTGAGAGAATGATGGTAAAAAACGACATGCCCAGACAGCTGAGAGTCTGAATCCAGATCTTCCCCTCTATCTAAGCTGCGCCCGACGTCCCCTTCACTTCAGCGTCTACCGCCTTTGACGACACCGGCATAACGGCCCGCTTCGACAAGATATGCCAGCCGGTGAGAACCGCTGCCGTGAGCACGATAGTGAGGAGCCAGTACAGCCAGAGCCAAGGCGAAACGTTATGTTTACCTTTCTTGAAATCAAAGAATACCGTACTAAAGAAGGTAGCGATAAAAGTGCCGGGAAGGAAACACAGCGTGATGACGGTTATGGCACGCATATCGCCGCTGTGGCGGTAGGTGGCAGTTGCAATATCCCTCATATGCTGATTGTCTCTGCGCGACAGATTTGTGAGCTTAAGGGATTGGGCGGCGGTGCGTTGATTGAGGAAATTGTCCTTTTGGGCCATGAGGGAGAAGCACTATAGGTTGTGAGCCAATTATTACGTCTTGATAGCGTGTGGGAGACCCTACTGTTTGCATGGTAGTCTCAGTTCGATCACACAGATACTGAGTTCTAGCCTTGTACCCATTTATCGTACTCCGCAAGTGTCTCGACTTGGTACTCCACGCGCTCGGTGGCAGCTTACTTGCCATCTCATCCAAGAACTGTAGGAGATCAGCCAGCATATTGCACTTATACTTCTGATACACAAGCCTATTCTTCATACTCGCAAGTTCAATCCGCAAGAGATCAACTTGAGCGGAATTCACGCGCTGTAGCATGTCTTCATTCCGCGTGTCACCATGGCCGTAATGATAAGCTTCGTATATCCCAGCGGCCATCTCCATGCGCTCGACATCTTTTTTTCGGTCCAACAAGTGGTCCCTGATACCTAAAAGCCGACTCTCAACCTGCAGAGATGCCAGAATGCAAGGATGCCAGATGCTAGACTTTAAGTCAAGAATGCGCTGACTTATAAGAGCCATTTGATCCGCTTTAAGAACTCTCAGAACAGCGCGAGTCTCGGTACAGTCTTCGTTCGTCGATACCATCAAAGTTGTATCAACTACTCGCTCGTTATGGCCATCAACACGAACGATGAAACCTAAATTATAGAGTGAGTAGTGAATATAACAATGAATGTCTGGCACTAACCAGTTCCCCCTGCGACTGGGACATCAAAGAATTGCATTGCCCCTTTGCCTAGCAGTGAGAAGCGGTCATTCGGCCCTTCAATGAGACGGACACCGTTTTGTAGTGCGCTAGGTAAGAAGGGCGTATGCTGATCAGGGTGGTTCAGTACGGGCAGTAGCCTTAGTGTGTTAGCCTAGCGTTGCTTCGAAGAATGCTTCTAGCGACATACAGCAAGTGCAGCCTACGTGATCTTGAGGGGCTCGGTGCTGTCGGTGAACGCTGAAGGCTGAGCCAGCCATCTAATCTTTCTTCTGGAATCTGAATAAGATTTGCATTCGCCGTCCCCACATCCTTACCCCGGTCAGATATGCCACGTATACTAGCGACTGACTACTGACCATATTGTCTATGCCTTCAATACAGCACGTGTAGTTTGCATCGGTCAAAGGCTGGGGATCGGGAATGTGATACTCCTCTTCCTCCTCGAGGATATAACGATGATCCGCATCGAGCGCCATTTTGGTAACGTTGAATATGACTAGAACAATAGTGAGACGATTTAAAACTTGACGTACCTTCGAGAAGAGGCCGATCGACGAGAAATATAGGCTACAAGAAGTAGAAGGGTATTAACACAGCCTCAGCCTCGACTCATCTGTGGCTTCTTTTCTCGCCTCTTTTTGCCTGATGCTCGGAGCCAAGAGCGTCGACTTCCATATAGCCTTAGGTCCTCACAATTAGGATCGACGTGTTTTCGCAGATACAGGAGGCAAGGACGTCGTTTCAGATTCCTGTCCCGCTCAGGGCAGATTCGACAATGTGGACTGAGGACATACAGCGCCCGAATGTCTAAACACTAGATATTGCCCAGTTTCCCAAGTCTTATGTATTAGTATTACTAGCTCATAATCTATATTCCGTACAACGAATCGACTCTCGCCACGGGCACCGGTCTCAAATCTAACTCCCCAAATAGAGTTCTGTCTGTACGCCCCAGGTGCAACGGCCGCAATATCCGGATCGCCCATCCGACCCATCTCAACGGCTTCCAAATGCTCAACCCTCCTATTTCTAGCCGTCCTCATGTTTCTTGCAAGCGGATGTTCCTTTTTGCTAATGGCTTCGAATCCCTCCAACGCCTCATCGCGAATGCGAACGCTCTCCGCAATTCTACCTTGCAGGCGATAACACTTCGCTAGCTCGATCATTGCGCCTAAGCGATCGGGGCGGTAGTCCCCTCGATTGGACGCCATGGTCTTTTGCTCTTCTGTTACGTTGAGGAGGATCTCTTCGGCTTCTGCATATCGCTCTTGCCGTATTCGGACGGAGGCCAAAGTCATGTATCCGAAGAGTGTGCCAATGTGCTTCTCGCCTAAATTCCGTTCTGCAATCGGCAGTCCTTGCTGGATGAGCTCGTCCGCTTCCGCTGTATGGCCTAGTGCATTTTTAACGAGGGCCGCGTTGGCCATTGCGAGGAGGGTGTATGGGTTTTCTTTTCCGAGCTTCTTCTTTCGGCCTTCGATGACCTCGGCGATGATGTTATTCGCTTTCTCTAGACGCTGCCCGCCGAAGTATATACCTGTCCATACGAGATGTTCCTTCGCGAGAAGCGTCCTGGGATCATCCAGTGCCACTTTTTCGAGACCTCTTATTGCTTCTGTGTGCATAGAATGCACTTCTTCCAGATCTTTCAGTTCCCAAGACCGCGATATCGTTCGAGCGAGGTTATCAAGCGCAATCAGCGTATCTTTGTGTTTGCGCTTCAGCTGCTTCTTCATTCCTTCATACACATCCACCTGCAACTCCTTCGCTTCAGCATATCGACCTCGTTGCCGAAGCGTTTCGCCTAGCATCCCTTTTACCTGCAGTGTATCCAAATGCTCTGGTCCTAGGGACTGTAGGCACGTCTTCAGGACAATATTCTGTAGCCTCTCGGCTTCTTCGCCTTGTCCGAGGTGCCAGTAAATGCCGCTTAGAGCTAGTGTAGCCCGCCGGGTCCGCTCATTTCCTGGTCCGAGCATGCGTTCGAGGTAGTTCTTCACGGCTGAGATGAGGGGTTCAGCTTTGGCGAACTCGCCACCCATACCATACACGACGCTGAATTTGGCGTACATGGCTGCGCGTTCTAGCCATTGCTCTTCAAGATTTGAGAACCAATGCATAGCCGCTTTGTTATTTCTATCCACGCCTCCAATGTCGGCAATCTGCGAGTAGCTCTGCTTTATACGCTCAGGTGTGCTTGCATCGAGCCAAAAGACACCCCAGAAGGAGTCCCGATTGTCTTCAGCAGACTTTGAACAAAATTGGGTTTTGCCGGCGCCTCCAATGCCGTAGATGATGAAGCGTCTCTGCATACTGCGGCTTGAGCTACCTTCTGGGGGGAGCAACATCTTTTTGAGATCTTCTAAAGCACTCTCGCGGCCGGTGAAGATGCCGCTGACGGGCTGCGGTATGTCAAAATGCTTGTTTGGAGACATCGACTAGATTGTGACAGCGGAATAGTCGATGGATCCACGCAGCCCTTTAAGCGCAGACAAAGCTCCAATATCGGGATGAGCGAAACTGATACTTGATGCGTCGACAGAATCTTGCAAGGTCGCTATCTGAGAACGGAGTCTTCGGTCAATGTTCCGAAGATCGCGGCTTAGAATGTCGAATGAGCGGCTATTTGCTTCATGAGAGTCTCTCGTGTGGTTGCTGTCAAAATGTCAGACATGTTTATGTTTGGGTTAAGCAGAGTCGGCCTACATGTTAATCGAAGCCAGCAGAATTTGAAGCACATTCTGATATGTCGCAAGCTGATCCCGGCAGTTTCGTAGGTCGCCCTCCTTGTTCTTTCTCCTATGCGATTTGATCACGGCATCGCGGAAACCCGTGACCGCTGGCCCAGTCTTCCCATACAGCTCTACGACTATCGTTTCTAGCCCTTCCGTGGTGGACTTGCAGTTCGATAACGTCTGCCTAACATGCTTCCACAGATGATTCTCTTTCTCAGGATCTTCGCTTCCCGCATTCGTGAAGATGTCATCTTTGAAGGATTTCTGGACGGAGATGGTAATTGCATCGAGAGCTTCGACCTCGTGTATCAGCGCTGCGATGTCGTCTTCAATCGTCTCTGTTGCCTTCTGCACATTCCGTAGGTAGCTCGCCAACCGCACGCATATATCAGCAATGCTGGCTGTGCTTGCTATGATAGAGAGCGGATCGGCCATCGCAGGTTCGGACAAGCATTTGGACAGTCGGAAGGATCATCAAGAGTGGTGAAAGTGTGCAGGAAGGAAGGTTCGCCGCTCGCACTCGTCCGAAGTGGGAACCGTGTCACCGGTGAAAGAGGTTTTGGGGCGGATGTGAGGCAGTGCCATGTGCGACGTGGATGTGAGAGCGGGGCAACACCGTCAAGTTCGATCTAGCGCTGGGAAAATGTAGCCTAGTCTAAGGGACTTTCGCGAGGTTTATTAAGCGATGCGACTTATTTTGTATGTAGAGCAGTCACCTTCAACGAAATTGATCTATACCCCCACAACAGCTATCATCTCAGAAATACCGTCAAATTGATCCGCAGAAGCAGCTCTATAATCGATCAGTATATCTACTCCGTACGCCTCCACGATATCTAGTAGAAAGCGCCGTCGAATGGGCGATTCGCCTACTCAGGGTCTGCACGAAGCTCCGCACAAAGCTCTGCGTACGGAGGCTCTGCACGAAGCTCTGCACGAAGCTCTGCACGAAGCTCTGCGTACGGAGGCTCTGCACGAAGCTCTGCGTACGGAGGCTCTGCACGAAGCTTTACACGAAGCTCTGCACAAAGCTTTTATATAGAGCCTCCGTAGTAGAGCCGTCGTGCGGAGCCTCCGTATACAGAGCTTCG
>Ga0307515_10011383_pt1 | contig 16885 bp, 3 predicted proteins | sample 17_EM_MG_FD_194513 | JGI IMG/M metagenome (GOLD analysis project Ga0307515, IMG submission 194513) | Populus trichocarpa ectomycorrhiza microbial communities from riparian zone in the Pacific Northwest, United States - 17_EM | ecosystem: Host-associated > Plants > Roots > Unclassified | place... | reverse complement strand
GCATCTGTGTTATCAAGCACATATACACCATATTATGGCTACGGCCTCCAGACCATCAGCCAGGAAAATGCTGTGGCAGTGCAATTTTTTTTTTTAAAACTGTGGATGTCCGGACCAGTTTACGCGCATCTCGATTAATTTCTCGAGACCCTGAAGTTAACAATAATGTAAGCCTTAAGTAATTTTAAGTTGGACCAGTTTACAGGATATGATTTATATTATTCTCTAACACATCCCCTCAAGTGAAAGCTCTTTGGGCTTGAAACTTGCACATGTTCATATTATCTTGTGCTTAATTTTTATCAAATAAATGAGGATGGTGAGATTCAAACTCGTGACCGCTTGGTCATCAAAGCTCTGATACCATGTTAAAAAACCATCTCAACCCAATAGTTTAAGTTGTTAGGTGAGGTTTTAGGATATAATTTATATTATTTTCTAATATATATAAGCCTTAAAAAACTTTAAGTTTTATGATACATAAACCCATGATTTTTGAGAAATAAACTCAAGAACTAACTCAGAATAGTGCAAAATTTTCATTGGATATCATGATGTGTCAGCAGATGGAGCATGCTAAAATCATGGCCTTCCATTTAATTCGATCTCTCATCATGATCTATAACATTGCTCTTTCAAAAAATTAGAGACACTGGAATACTTTTATCAGTTAAGATTTAATGAAAAAATAAAGATAGAAATCCCATCAATTTGCGATATTAACATTTCTAATCAATTAAGACTTAATGAAAAAATAATTTAATCATAATGTATCACAATTGCCACGAAGATATCTTTGTTGTTGAAACCAAAATAAAATAAGAATTTAATGAACAATTTTAATCACACATTTTTCACATTAATATAATATATTAAGAGAGATATTGTTTTTTTATGAATGCCAGCAAACTTAGAAAACTAAAACCTCTTAGCCGTCAAATCAACTTCTGAACTTATTAGAGTAGATTGATGGGTGTTATTAACTTATTATTATTAAATTGCTGTACGGTCAGTGGAACGGTTGGGGTATATCTGCTAATTATAGGGTGGGTGATTTTCTTTTCTGCTACATTAATTCTGTTTTGGTACCTTTTTCAGTTCATGATTAATCATGAAGTTCTCTTATCCCCACAACCTCAAATTTTGTTTTGACACTAAAATTCGATTTAAAAAAAAAATTAAATTATTATTTTTTTATGTATTTAGATTTGATATAAAAAATTAATTTAAAATATAAAAAATATTATTTTAATATATTTTTAAATAAAAAAAAACTTTGATTTGCCACAACAAAATATCAAGCTTCTCTGTGATGTTTGTCGGTATCTGTGATTTTTTTCCCCTCCCATTTTCGACTTTTATCTTTATTTTGCGTCCCTTTCTTTTTGTTAATGATCCTTTCTGTCTAACCATTTGAATTCTTTAAAGAACATGGATGGCTGTATCCAACGTTAAATGATGACCAATGAGAATATATCCCATTCATCGATTGGATTTATTACACGCGTCTGAAACGTTTCTTTCTTGATGCAGCTGCGCGCGTGCCAGGAAAATGGGAAAATACAAAAAGAAAAGAAAAGAAATGCTTGAAGTTTGGGACTTTAGTGCTCGCCTACGAAAGTTGAAAATCATATTCTTTGATGGACACCTTCACCGGTACAGGTTTAGCACCTCCTTTTCCATGATTAGAGGCCAGATTTTCTTGCTTGTGTTACCTGGGTTCGAGTCTCAGTGTGCACATCTGTCATCTCCGCAGTATTTTACCTGTTTACTAGGCTTGCACGGTGTTCAGTGGATCTGAGGATTAGTTGTGGTGCGCTTAAACTGACCCGAACGCCCGGGTTATAAAAAAAAAAAAAGAGGCTTTGTTTGGCTACACTGTGCAAATATGTATTTCAAATGTAAAGGCATTAATTTTTTTGTGTTTTTTCATGCAAAATACAATTTATATAGTAAAAATACTTGTGTAGACAAGCAGGCTAAACCAATTATATTAATGGTGAATTCAGACTGGAGACCATGATTGCTCATGGTTTGCCCTCTCTATCACCAAATCTTGGCGTAAAACACGAGGCAATTCTCATCAAGACCATTAGCCCTGTCATAGCGGACATCTAAAAAATTAAAGGTAAAAAAAAATAAAATTAAAGTCATCACTTAGTTTACAATAACTAAGAACCTTAATTGTCTTTTATAGTTATAGGAAAAATAAGTTGTGTTATTATTTATATTTGATGACAGAGATATTTATTGTGTTCTTGTTAAAGTTTGTTTAAATTAATACTAATCATATCATAGTGATTTAGAATTTAAACATGATAAAAAAGCTTTAATTTCAACTTTAAAATATAGGTGTTGGGCTCAAGTCAATAGTTGCGGTTAATTTAGGCTTTGTCTTATTCTATTTAAGTACTCTAAAACTAGATATAAAGACACCCGCTCATACTCAATGAGCGAGTCATATTAATACAAACCAAGTTCACTCACAATAATAAAATGATTTTTTAACACATGAGAAATTATAATAAAAATTTGCACACATTAATAAAAATAAAAAGAAAGAGAAAAAAAATTCACATGGAGTGTATGTGTGTTTTTAAAAACAAATGTTATCATCTAAAAATAACTCTACCGATATAATAACATTTTACTATATAATAAAAAAAGTAAATAAAAGATAGAACTTTCAATTTGTTGATCAAATTCACATTAAAAAAACAATATTACACGGATATATAACTTTTAAAAACACATGATTTCCCCTAAATTTTGAAGAATATGATTCTTTTAAGGATCATCCTATCATTAGGTTAAATAGAAATCAAACAAAGCAAATTAAAAATATTTTTAGAAAAATAACAAAGCTTTGATATCCAATTGACAAGACTCTCCTGTTTAGGGGTCAACCCTTTATTAAAAATCCACACAATCTTTTATATCTGCAAGCGAAAATACTCCACCTTTTCTTTAAAAAAGAAATTCACTAAAACCAAAAAAATAAAAGACATCCATAATCCAAACGCACGCAAAAAAAAAAAAAAAATCAAACCCACACCTAGTGGCGGAGGCAGGGGAGGGCAAGAAAATTTTTCCCAGTTCTCTCTCTTTGTAAAATATTAAAATTTTAATCTTTTTAAAATATTTTTTTTAATTTGGCCTTCCTTACATTTTTTTCTTCTTGCTCCGCCTCTGCCCACACCAAAATCTTTTACACTTGCTAATCAAACACCCGCATACATGATCACCAACACATAAAAGTCAAATATCTGCACACAAGATCACATTATAAATTATACAAAAACAAATATAAATTTATTTGGATACAAGAACGACCTGCTGAAATTGTCTGGAACGGGCTGGAAAAAAGCAAGGCAGTGTTGGTGTGGGTCTCACGCTGGCCGAATGAGCTCCTGTGGGGTGGACGACTCTTGCAAATGATGCACAAAGAACGCGTCTTTGAATATGTGATTATGATTATTTTTTTAAAATATTTTTATTTAAAAATATATTAAAATAATATATTTTTTATTTTTTAAAAAATTATTTTTAATATTAACGCATTAAAATAATTTAAAAATATCAAAAAATACTAATTTAAAAAAAAATAATTTTTTTTCAAATTTTATTAAAAATAGTTTTGAAATGCAAAAATAAACAGAATCGAAAACATATAAAAACAACGGTTTCTTGGATGGTAAAGGGGCTAGGATTTCTGGGAAAATGCTATCTTCCTTGCACAAGTTGTATTTTATTATTTTCTTAATCATATAACTCACATTATTTTAAGATTACATTAATTTTTCTCATGCATCTTATTAACTACTTTAAGCATCAAAGATTCTTAAAATTAGACTCGTTTTGCATATGTTGGTGAGCTTTTGAGACAGCTCTTCCTTTTCAACTTCACCGATTATATGTTATTGAAAAGCTGAAATATAATAAGGTTTACTCGAAGTCTCGTCGCACCTAATCTTCAAACAAGAGTCGTAGTTTATGCTACTTCACTTGCACGCGTGGATGTATATCCTACACAAATATAATTAATTAATTAATTAATTAATTACTATCAGAGTTTAATATGTATCCGACTGTGAATGTAAGAGTTTGTATGCCAATTTTAGCTTTGAATTCATGGCCGTCTGATCAAATAATTATGATGAATGTGTATGTCAAAAAAGAAGAAAAAAAATACAAATCGAGATTTGATGACATCAAGGTGTATAGAATAGCGCACCACTCGCAGTTCCTTTTCTTTTATTTTCTGGACTTACAAGAGGGAGGAGGTTCAAGACTTGTTTGGAAATAACATGTATATCATGTTTTTTTTTAATTTTAATTTTTTAATTTTTTAATTATTTTGATATGCTGATATTAATATAAAAAATATTATTTTAATATATTTCCAAATAAAAAATACTTTAAATTACAATCGCTATCGTAATCTCAAACAGATTTATTAACCATTCAATTATGGGCTGCTTTGGTATACCATCCATCTTCTTCTTTTTTTAATCAATCAACATTTTTTTATGCAATTTGTTTACATTTAACAAGTGTATAATGCCTAAAAAAACAGGTGTTAACATAGTCGGTTTAAGGTGAATAAAGGTTTTGTGCAAAACTATAAATGAAGTTTTTTAAAATATTTAAAAAATAAGTTTAAAATAGCTAGCCTACCACTCACTGTACAATGTGCCAGCCGCAAGAAGCGTTGGCAACACAATTGACTGGCCATAAAACAAAAACACTGTTAGTGAAAATTGTGAAGACCAAACACTGTAAATCTGCAATGTGTCCTGTTTCTGTCACTGTCACTGTCATTGTACGTGACAAGGTCTAAAACTTGGGTAAAAAGATTTTCCGGAGCGACCAAATTCAGAATTGCAAATTGCAAATTGCAAGGGGGTCTGAATCTGGTTTTACACATCTTCTGTAGATGTTGCTACAGGCTTTGCAAGTGGGTCTCTTTTGTTCATTAGAGTAGTAAAAGCAAGCCTGCAATACCAGATTACCTCCCAGGGTTGTCATCACAATTGAAATCAAGCGAGTTGGCATGTCTTCAAACTTCTATAAAGCCAATGGCTTACTTTACTATAGGCTCCGGCACCCAGTCCAAGAATCCCACTTGGCAATTGTGGCAATTTCAGTGGGAGGCAGACACAACACAGGGTTCTGCCCTTTTGAGTTCAAAATCCATTCCTTGTAAGATTTTAAAGCATGATTGATGAATGATTTTGGCACGCTGTATTAAAAATAAATTTTAAAATATATATAAAAAATATTATTTTAATATATTTTAAAACTAAAAACGTTTTAATAAATAACTGTTCCAACAATACAAAAAGAAAAAAACATGCCCAGCATTCCTAGACCCGGCGTTCACTTTTTTTTCCCAGAAGAATTGCTAATAAATAAATGCATTGTCAACAATCAGTCAATGAACACTGTAGATTCTATTACCGGAGACGTCACATACAACATCTGATTCTTAGACCCCAGCAATCTCCAACTGATGCAGGATATTTTTGTCACCCTCTTCACTGGACTCTAGGAAAAGAAAAGCACAGGATAATAGTCAGGAATTTTTAGAGTGTCCATTGCTGGCTAATAAAACGCAGGAGCGTATGGCTCTCAAGTGTCTAAAGTGGCCAACCGTTGAACATGGAAAGCCACTTTAGCCACTTGGTAGGCTTTTCTTATGCCAACAAGTAAAAATATCTCTCACCGAACCCATGATATTAAAAGGGATGTTTAAAAGTTGGTTTGCAGTTTTTTTTTTAAAATATTTTTTATTTTTTAAAAATTATTTTTGATATTAATCGATAAAAATAATCTAAAAACATAAAAAAAATTTAATTTAAAATAAAAAAATAAAAAATTTAATTCTTTTCAAAAAAATTTAAAAAAACAAAAACAACCGAGTTATAACACAAAAGCATACAAAAACAAAGGGATAAAAAGTGACATTGGACAGCCAAAATCTAAACAGCCTAGCATAATCCCGGTTCACTATCCTGCCAGCAATCCTTGCTGATGAACACTTGCCGGAAATAAATATTTAAGATCCAGAATCTTAAAACAAATGATAAAGAGGAAAGAATCTACATATTTTTGCAGATTGCAAGCTAAAACTTACAATTTTTAGACAAAACTACTACAGCTAAAATGGAAAAACCAAACAAGTCGGTACTAATCCAAAACTCCCCTCGGAATTTACCAAACCATCATACCAGTAGGTAGATAGCTATAACCTTAAAACCCAAATAGAGAGTGATTAAGCCTCAAAGTACTTGTCGACATCCCATAAACAGGAGCCGAAATCACCATCCAAATGTACCGAGATATCAGCATAATCTTCTCTCAAAACAGTATCCGGTACACTACACTCCTCAAAAAAAATCGGAGCAGGATTTTCAAAATCCCAAAACTCTTTCAAACACAAAGGATCCGTAACCAAACACTCATCATCCTCACCGACCTTTATTATTTCTTCTTGAACCACCTCTTCTTGCGTTTGAATCCTCCAGCAACAATCACTCTGTACGGCAACCTGTGACTCTGGCCCCGGTTCCTCTGTAGATTGAAATCTAAGCACAGAAGTTGGAGAACACAGACTATTATGAGATTCTTTACCAGACTCATACCCAGAAATGTTAACGTTAATATCAACATCTGGGGCATGTTGTTTGCTCACCGGAGGTTGTGTGAAATTGGTTTGTGCATCAGGTCCTTTAATACGAATAGCAGCCTGATCATAAACCATGGCTGCCTCCTCTGCTGTATCATAAGTCCCTAACCATAGCCGGGTTCTCCTATAAGGGTCTCTGATCTCTGCTGCCCACCTCCCCCATGGCCTTTGTCTCACACCACGATACCTTTTCCCCCCTGGATAAGAACACTGATCCCTTGAAAATTTTTTCACAACTTGTTGCCGGCTTACCACTTTTGAAGATTTTTTTGCATCTTCTGCTGCTCTGTCGCTCCCACAACTTGTTATTCTTATCTCGTTTATATGTTTTTTGACTCTTGGATGATGCCTTTTCGATTCCTCCTTTTCATCACCAGACGAGTCCGTAGCATTGCCATCGGTAACTGAAATCCGTACTATTCTTGTGGCTTTTGAGTCCTCCCATTTCACCAGCTTGTTGGTCACAGTTTTATGCTCTGTGTACTTGGTAGAAAAGCGATTCATTTTTTCAATGGAATCAACGCTTATGGGGTTGGATTTTAGGTGAAAACATCAAAGATTGGAAATTTTCATACAAAACGTTAGAAATAGGAAATATTAAAAACGCTTCAAGAACATAAAATTATATATATATATATATATATATACAACTGATGTGAGAATTAGAGAGTACAGGCAAAAAGGGTAGATAGAAAGATAGAGAGGAGGGGGGCTGCTGAGGGAGTGTGGAGGAGAGTAGGCAAAAGAGGGATTAACAGGGAGAGAACGAGAGAAATGAGGAGATATTGGAGAGAGTTTCGTAGTCAAACGTCAAAAGGCCTAGGAATCGCAGTTTTATATGAATATCCTAAGAAACAGAGAGCCCAGCCCTATTCATTTTGTTCTTTTAGCTTTTCAAGTTTTTTTTTTTTTTTAATATGTCGGTTTAGAGAGTGTGAAAGTGAAATTACGAAATGAAATCTTAATAAGATTTTTAATTGGCTGAATTTTTGGATAAAAAATGGTTTGGATGGGAGAGATTTCATGTTTAGAAATTTTATTAGTTACTCCTTATGTTCATTTTTTTAAAAAATAGATATAATTAAAAGAAAAAAATCTTTAAAAATGCTCTTATTAATTTTTCTAAATTATGAATTTTTCTTTTATTTTTTGTATTTATTTTTATTTTCAAGATAAATTTAGAAAATAATTAATAAAATATTAGGAGCGTCATTTTTCATTTTTGGATGGATAGTTACGAAGGGGGAGATTAAAATGGGAAATCCCAGACCACTCGCCGCATTTAGAAAAATAGATGGTTGAATTTATGACACGCGGCAATTCTGGTTGGCTAGGTGGAAGAGATGGTTCAGTGATCTCGAACTTGGTCCCCAAGTAAGTCACGCGCCAACCCATTTCGTACTGTACAAAGTTTAAAACAAACTTTAAATCATAAATCACACATCATAAACGGTGGGGTAGTGCTTAACTGAGAGAATGACAGTTGTTGCCCTTTTCGTATAAGTGAGAGACCGTCACAGTTATTATAAGTTCAGATTCTGGGTTCGATTTATAGTGGTTGTTTTTTTAAATAGTTTTGTTTTAAAATATATTAAAATAGTATATTTTTAAAAATTTTAAAAATTATTTTTAATATTAACATAATAAAATAATTTATAATATAAAAAAATTAAAATTTTAAAAAATATCATTTCAAACCCGTTATAAGTTACGTGGCTAAAAGAGAGACCAGTTCTGTTGGTGAGATGAATTTGCTGGGTCACAGACAGTTTCAGTTGGGATCCTTTTCACTGTTTGAGTTGGAGGAGATTTAGGTGGAGTTTTTTTTAATTCTCCTTGACAATTTTGCTTGTCAATCAAGCATCAAATATTTAATTGCAGTAATTTACGTGATTGATTATTTAATTCATTCATTTGCTATAATGGTTTTTTTTTCAATTTTATTTCTTTTCCGTGGATGTCTTTACATTGAGTGAATAAGAATTTAAAGTTCCTCTTTCTAATATATATAGATTGATATTATGGTTTAACTATGTTTTTTTTAATAAAAAAATAGTTTTAAATTAATTTTTTTTATGTGTTTGGATTGTTTTACCAAGTTGATATAAAAAAATAAAAAAATAAAAAATATATTATTTCGATACATTCCCAAACATGTTTATACACAAATAAGCAATAGGCACCCACCCTTTTTTTTTTTCAAGCAAGGTTTGTCTTTCATGCAATAAATCTAATTTCAATGCTTAGGAATAAAACTAATATGTTGGATATTCAGTTAATCTTTTAGTTCAAGCAATGTGATTTATTCTTTCTAATTAAGGTTTTTGATGGCCTGATATTAAAAACTTAGGTGATTGGTAGTTGATACTTGCAAAATATTCCCTTTGATAGATGTGGAGATTCTCAAATGCTTTAATCAGTAACTTTGTAGAGGAAAAAATATAATTATATTTTAAAGAGATAAACTCTAAAAATATCTATATTAAGAATAAAAATATTATTAACCTAAATTTTAAAGGATTTATATTTTATTTATAACTCATGAGTCATGATTTTTCATGGAGAGGAGAGGCTAAAGTATAATTTTATTTATGTGATATTTTAAGTTGTATTATAATAATAAAAAAAATATTAAATGAATATAAAATATTAAAATACCCGCGTGATGTCCTGAAATTTTTTTTTTAAAAAAAATTAAACTCGAGTAAATTTTCTAAACTTGTTAAAAGTTAAAAAAAATAAGCTCAGGTAGACCAGCGCATAGAGTGGTGCTCGTCCCATAGAAGAGCCTATAGATCATCCATTTTAAAGATTCATAAAATTTTCATCTTCATATTCTTCCTTCCTCTAAGCCTCTCGTATTTATTGTTTTCATCTGTTTTCTAATGACTTGTATATATATGTGGTCATTGCATCGATTTTTTCTTCTTTACCACATTAAAGTCGCAAAAAACATCTCCTTCTTCTTCTTATTTTTCTATACACGTTTTTGTTTTTTCAATATAGTATTATTACTGGCATATGCGAATTAATACAATTAATGGTATTCTAAAAATTAAACCTGCAAATAGAATATAAAAGTGTTTATATATATAATCCAACTTCGACCATTTTTTATGGGCATGCACGCCCTAAACTATATTCCTTAAGGTTTATGACCTAATTAATGGCAAGCCAATGTAGTACATGTTGAAAAGATGGAGGCAAATACCTTATAAATACAAGATTTTGAGAGCGATAATATATAGAATTCCGGCAGTGAAAGGGAACGGAGTGGGAAATTTGTTTCAAATAAGAACAACATGTGTTTGGATCTTAGTTTCGCGTGTGTAGAGTAGAATGATGTTTTGGTCATAATTGAATGGTTTTATTAGATTATTTTTAATGGTTAAAAACATACATACGTACAGATATTTAAATGCGGGGGTGGTTGTGCAGTTTATGGCTTGGGGATCAAGGGACTGCAGGACATTCGTTGAACATAGCACTCCAGCTAGTAGTAGTAGTAGGTTGCGAACGAAAAGGACCTTCTCATTCGTTTCTGTCACCACTTGAACTTCATTAATTAGTTCATCCCATTCGCGTGACCTTTACTCCATCCTTTTCATCTTCTGTCAGATAATTTTTAAAGCACTTCAATTTGAATTTCAAGGATTAAGAAAGAAAAAAACAATGAAACTATGCATTACCATCTGTTAACATTTGATTATTTATATATTAAACTTGTATTGTATATTGAGCGAGTTAATCTGGATTGATTAATAATTTTAAAAAAATCAAATCAGATTTTTGCTGAAGAAATAGAGTTATGATTTAATCTATTAAGTCAATTTGTTGAAACTCCGAGTTAAAATTTGTAATTTGAGGTTGATTTTTTCATACCCGATTTAAATCAAGAGTTGATCGGTCACTTCTTTAATTGACACAATAATTATTAATATTGGTTTCATTAATTAATTACAAAAAAAAAGATAATTATGATCAACTCAAATTACAAATATTGATAAATTAATAAGTTTAATTAAATAATAATTTTATCCGGTTTTCACTTGAATTTAAATTTTAAATAATATATTAATTAATAAATAAATATTTAAAATTCTAGAAATATTAAATTATATAGATATAACTATAGTTTGCTAGTATGCGAAGATTGCAGTTGTTCTTGTTCTCTTGCGGCAGTAGTGAAGAGTGATGCGAATTTTTTTAAAAATTACAATTATCTTTGGGAGAACTATAATACAGCTACTATTTGTTTTTGTGATGAAAAATATTTTTGAAATTAATTTTTAAGGCATTTTAAAATTATTTTAATATACTAATGTAAAAAATAAATTTTAAAAAATAAAAAATTATATTATTTTAAAATATTTTTAAAAAATAATAGCTTTATCCATGAAACGATTTTATAGTCTCCTTGCGAGCGAAACATGAAATGACATTTAACATGTTGGATCCGTGGATGAGACTACGTAATGGTAAGTTTAAAAATCTTAGGCTATTATTGCTGTCGTCTGGCACAGAACACGAGCGAACATAATAGTTAATAACGGGCTCGGGAAAGGAGTGTTAGAGCATCCATAGTCCATACCATTTCTCTTTATTTTATAGCTAAAATAGCTATAAAATTATTTTATCTAGCTTGCTAAACCATGTGATAATATCCATGCTCTTTAAAATAGATAATTATGGATATTTTTTTATTTTTTTTAATTATATGTAAAATGAATATTCAACTATGTTATTTCATGTTATTTATTGCTTTCAAATTATGCTAATGAGTTTTCTAATTATTTAATAATTATTTTATTGTGGTAGAAATTAAAAATAATAAAAAGAAAATGCATACACTTAAAGAAATAATGAAAATTTAAACAATGTATACTAATTAAGAGTACTATTATATCATTTAGCTAATATCTCAATTTGACACTTCTCATTATATTCAATCAAGTGTTCATGATATTCAATCAAATGTAAATATATGTTTGTCGTATCTATCAAAATTATTCTCTCATCTTTTTGTTATTGTTTCAATAAAAGTTCTTCTTGGATAATAACAATCTTGTCTCATTCTATCTTTGCTTTATCATGTTTCTCTTCCTTTAAAGCAAATGATTTTTCAAAAAATCCTATCTTTTTACATTCCATTTTTATTTTATGTTTTTTGTAATCCTTGAAGATCGATCCAACATGAGAACCTGTGCTATCTTTATCTTTTTTAGTGTGCTTTTATGTTGTCTTTCTACTTACCAGTCTCTTCATTCTATCGTTGTCACTAAGAACAACATCATCTTTCTAAGTTGATTGAACTTTAAGTAAAAGGAGAATAAGTTGTGGGAGATGTATTTCTAGCTTTTTTGCACTTCTTCTTTGAATTTCCAATCATCCATTTTGGCTGGCTCTTCAATATCTCCGAGCAATTATGAAATAAGAATAATTGATACTAAATTCTTTTATATGCAATCTTAAAAAAATAATAAATTAAAGCACATCAGAATGCATTGCTTAAAAAATAATAAATTTAATGAATTTAATTTGATGAGTTTTATATAAACAATACATTGTTTTTATAGGTGAAACCACTTTGATTTCTATTTTTTATTTGGGTATAGTGTGAACAAAACTTATTCACCGCTAGTTAAGTGGTCGACCAACGATGCATTAGAAAACTTGATGTACGCTTAGATACAAACTTCTTGTTTCCGTTGTAGTTTTCAAGAATTCTTTTCCAATATGCCTTAGTTTTATGTTCATTTCCACATATTGGATCCAAGTTAATGTTGATTTAGGCCTCTACAAGGCAAACATCTTCTTCATCCCTAAAATTGCTTGATTGCTTTATCTTTTTAGTCGTAGGTGATTTTTCACATGGATCTTGAGATGGCACAACAAATTAATTGGATTAATGAGTGGGTGGATCATAACCTTCTTATGAAAATTGTGTATTCGGGTCAACCCCTTTATACGTGAAATTAGTAAAATAATCATCACCCTGAGACTCCATTGAAATTCTTTTGATTAATTGTGATTGAGAAAGAAATTGAAGTTACCCGACTATACTTGAAAGTGTAGTTTTTTTTATATATATAAAAAAACCCCAATTTACAGAGAGAATTTGGATTGGGTACAAATTATACCATTTATATTAACCTATAAAATTTCAATGGACAAATAATCTTTAAATACAATTTCTTTACAATTTATTGTTGCATGTTTTTAAGGAGTGTTATTAAGGAGTTTTTGAACTACGTAGATTGAGACTCCAATTTTTTTTTATTCGACTTAATTTTTGTTTTTTAACCAATTTAAGGGTGTTTTGAGATCGAAAATAAATTTATTTAGGTGCTTATAATATTTTTTGAGATGTTTTCAAGTAAGAATATAGTTGAAAAAAATATATGTTTTTGGTCCCAAACATTGGACTCTAAATTTTCAACCATCTCTGGTGGTTTAAAGTTTGTGCTAATAAATGTCACATAATTTACTTTGTTGTTTTAAGGGCGGATAATGTGTTGTTTGAGCATTAAAAAAAAGGAAGAAGGCTAGACAAGCGGGGCTAGTCTTAAAGGTCCAAGCCTCCCTAGGCGTTCTTTGTATTGAGTTAGAAATGATGATTAGAAATGCGAAAGTTATATTGAAATTTTAGATCATTTTAATTTTAAGGTGATTTTGAATTGAAAATATATTAAAATAATTTTTTTTATATTAGCATATTAAAATTATTAAAAAATATTTTAAAAAATTAATTTTATATATTTTTATATAAAAACACTTTAAAAAAATTAGAATAACTCATCTTTGTGTAAAATTTTCCATTTGTACAAGTATGTGACGTTGTGAATCTCATCGTTGTGTTCGAGCATGTCGTGGCATTTAACAACGTTAGGGTGGTTAACGTCACAGAGGATCTCGTTCTCATGGAAAATTTGGTTGCGTACAAAGTCTTCGTGTTGTTGTATATGACCGTCAGAGTGTAGAGGCAGCTCGTTGAATAGTGGATGACTTTGTAGATGATGCTTTTGGTATCGCTTCTGATTCGATTAATTTGGTCGAGTTTAAAGAAAAAAGAGTTTGAGTCGTCGGAGTTGGAGAGGGGGATAGCGAGCTAATGGTCAAGCTGAGGGGGTGAGAAGGTGGTGGTGGGGGTTGAATTGGTTCCATGAGTCGACGAGTTGAATCAAATCAGATGAGTTAATGAAATTTGTTAAAGAGGGAAAGGAAATGAAAAAGGAAAAGCAGAAATCTTGTCTGAGAGAGAGGGAATGGGGGAAGGGATGCGGATTTTAAAGGGAGGGAAAACTTTAATGGTTCTTTTGTAATTAAATATAAAATAACAACAATTTTGTAAATAAAAAAAACTTGTTAATTTTTTTTAAGAGGATATCAAGTGGTGGAGACTTTACAAAGTTCAAGATATAAATGATAATTATTCAAACTATAGTGGGTAATCATAGCATTGACTAATCTACGCGGGTAATTTTCTAATAAATAAAACATTTTAGATTTGGTATCAAAACCATTAATGTAAAGGAAATGTTGTGTAATTTGTTAATAAATATATAATTTACTCAGTACCTATAACTAATATAATATACACATGATTATGGACACAAATGGATAGAGAAAAAAGAATTCATTGCCAAATAATATAATTTACCTGTCAGGGGTAAAAAGAGTAAAATTGATTTAAATTCATTGTAAACCTCCAAGCATGAACTAAATCACGATAAAAATATTATATTTTTTACAATCACATTTTAAAATACATCTATAAATCGCCCCCCTTTAGTTGCATGCTAAAACCTTTCAGAATGCAGGAAAATCTTAATCAAAGTCACAAAGCACAATAACTAGGCAGCAGACACACTGACAGTTGCCCCTAACCCTAAGCCCTCCATCCACCTTTTAAATTCCTAACCTAACTCTGAAAAAGCAAACTAACATCTCACGCCTTACGCTTTCGTTTCATTTTGATTCTGTTCCTCCTTTTCTTTTTCCTTGCAGGTTTAAAAAAAAAAAAAAACAACAACAAAATCCAACGCAATTATGGCAACCTGTCAGCTATCAGGAATCCAAGAACCTCCTTTGCAGCTTCATCACGAGAGGGATATTCTTCCATAGAAGAACAAAAAGAAGAGAGAGAGAGAGAGAGAACAGAGATCCAGAGACAAATAAAAAACCTGACCAGGTCGAACCACCATTCATGTATTATATGACTCTTTAATCTCCACCTTCTTCCTATAATAACCCTCTAATAAGTAAATAAATAATAAATATATATGTATTTTGTAATTGTAAATGTAAAAAATATAAAATTAGCATGCTATATAATCCGGTTAAGGTACATATGTTTGTCTACCATCATAAATTGCTTCGTTAATTTGACTTCCAGTCTCATTGATTCTTACCATCAGCCCTGCACTGCTGCACACACAACTTCTTGTCAACGGATGATAATCCTGCACCCGAAGCAACAATGTTCTTAATCAGCATTGGCGATTCATTAATCGATACACGCATGAAATGTCTACTTCCAAGATGGAAATGTCTACTTCCAAGATGAGAAATTAGGCAATCGATACATATATGGATATGATTAATTCATTCTGCAGGTGAAGATTCCTGACCCCATCTCACCCTGTGTCTACTGTGTCATAACATACACAAGCTTGCAGTTTCTTACCATTTCAGGGTGGGTGGGGAGGAAGAAGACAAGGAAGGTGAAGATCATCAGGCTTCAATTCTTTAAGACCTGACAATTGGGTCTTTCTTGATGCAAAACGCTCCGAAATATCATCACACATAAATGGCCATTATCGTTTCTCAAATCTATAACTATATCATGCTTGAAGTTCGAAGTTACCAATCATCTAATCACATCCTAAACCAAACCCAAAGTTTAATTTGTGCATTCTAAAAAAAAACGGAAGGAAAGGTAGAAGAAACATGAGATCATCGAATCGAAACTCTCACCGAACAAATTAAAAAATAAAAATCTTCGAAAGAAATAGAAGACTTACCATTTAAGCGTGCTTATGATACATCTTGGCATCTCAGTACTGGTCTCCTTCAACGTTACACCTCCACACACAACTTCCACTCCCAGCAACCCTGTCTTCACCCCTTCAACACCAATTCCAATGCTCGTTTTCACATCCATATCCACCTTCAGTTTTTTGCTCGTGAACTGATCAAGAATCTTCGATCCAATTCCATCCTCGATCAGCTCATTGTTCACACTGGTTTCAATTTCCAAACTAGTCGTATTCTTTTTTCCCTGTGTGAACTCAGGCAAGGTCGTCGATCCCAAATTAACCTCGTCGTCTCCCGCTGTCGTTTCCACTTTAGACTCTCCAAAATGATAGATGATATTTTCATTAGGATTCCTAACTTCGATTCTTGCAACCATTTTGGCGGTAAGGTACGTGCCATCTGATCTCTTGGTGATGTTAAAAGCGGAGAATTTAAAAGATTGGAGGTGGAAAACGGGGAGTTTTGGATCGAACCAGAGGTAAAATAGACCTCCTGCGATAATCATCAGGAGAATGGCGATTATAAGGAGGAGGCTTAAGCAGCATAAGCATAGACGGCAATGCCTGGACCGTCTTTTCCTTGGTTCGAATGAAGGAGGCAGCAATGCCTTTGTGGGTAGCGGTCTCGGGGCAGGTTTTGCCTGGAGGTTGGGGTCTGTGTAACCTGGTGGTCTTTGGAGAACTGGTTTCATTGGCTTGCCGGCCATTAATTGCAATCTTGAATTTGGACTGCTCTGTTTGTCAAGAAATTATCTATAAATCAAAAGAATGATTTAACCAGCAAGAAAGTATAGGACTTCAATTCAAGTTCTAACTTGATCATTAGTCTCAAAAAATCATCCAAGCAACCCTTTAATGTCGATGCACGCACCAATTTTTAATAAAAAAGAAAATGTCGGAAAATTGAGGCAAAATTACCTTGACAGATAAATGGAAGAAGTAACGTTGATCAGGTTAATTTCTTGCTGAGATTTCAAAATCCGGGGAAAAAGGAGATCTGCAGTGGGATCTGAGAAAACTGAAATTTTTGTGAGATCATTAAGAGAAGTAAAAGTTTTTTGAACATTGAATCACGAGGACATATATAGTCATTCTATATATATATATATATATATATATATATATATATATATATATATAGATAGAGAGAGAGAGAGAGAGA
>Ga0307515_10011382_pt1 | contig 16886 bp, 6 predicted proteins | sample 17_EM_MG_FD_194513 | JGI IMG/M metagenome (GOLD analysis project Ga0307515, IMG submission 194513) | Populus trichocarpa ectomycorrhiza microbial communities from riparian zone in the Pacific Northwest, United States - 17_EM | ecosystem: Host-associated > Plants > Roots > Unclassified | place... | reverse complement strand
TAAATAACGGCGTATCCCTTCCTTTTCTCTTCGGCATATCTGATTTTGCTTCAAACAACTATAAAGATTCTTTATTATTATTATTATTATTATTGACGAGATTATGTGGGCATTATAGAGGAATGGAGAGACATTTTTGAATATTCTTACGATAATTTTTTTGGAGGTTTTTGTTTTGTTCTGAGGAATGGTGGTGAAGATGATGAGGTGGCGGCCATGGCCACCTTTGATTTCGAAGAAGTATGAGGTGAGGCTTGTTGTGCGAAGGATTGAGGGCTGGGATCGAGTGCGGGAAGCTTTAGCTGCTGCACCTGGGACATCGTCAGGTGGTGACTTGAAGGACAAGTCGGAGAAATTGACGGTGGAGATTAGATGGAAAGGGCCCAAATTGGCGTTGAGTTCATTGAGGAGGACGGTTGTGAAGAGGGATTTTACGAAAGAAGTGGAGGTTTATGGTGGCGGTGGTGAAGGGGAAAACGGTGGCGTTTTGGTGGAGTGGGATGAGGAGTTTGAGAGTTTATGTACTTTGTCTGCTCATAAAGAAAATGTGTTTCATCCCTGGGAGATCTCTTTCACTGTCTTCAATGTGAGTTTTTTTTTTTCCATAGAAATTTAATCTTCTTTTCAAGATCTTTTACGGGTGTTGTCTTCTTATCCATTGAAATATGATTAAAAAAATTGTGGGTTTGCTGTAGAATCTAGGAAAATCTGTTGGTCTATGAAATATCTTGCTTTTATAAAACTCTGGGTTTCATTTATTTTTCATGAATTTAAAATTTTCATTTTTGGTGATAAGTTACTGTTAGTTTTTGGGTTGCTTGTAATTGAGATGAAGTGGTTTTTTTAATTCAAGAATATAAGCACGTGAAGGTTTTTCTTTATTTTTTATTTTTTTATGTTTGTGATTTCTTTTTCGTGGGCTATTTTGGTAGTCAATTCGGGGGAACAAATGATTCTTAATTGGTCTCTAAGGGATTTAGGGGTTGGATTTAGTCAAGTAATTCTTTCTTTATTGTCTTGGAAAAAAGCTTGGGTATATTGGATATCTTGCAGGTTTCTTGCCTGATGGTTTTGTCATTTCAAAACCTTCTTGTTGAGGAGATTGCTTGGAAATGGTTTTTTATTTGACCTTGTAAAACTTGTTTCTTCGATTGTTTGGATTTGTCTTACTTGTTAACAACTTTGAAGGGAACTTAGTTGTTTTGTGTTCTGATTCAGGGTGTGAACCAAGGGCCGAAGAATAAGGTTCCTGGAGTTGGAACAGCAACGGTGAACCTCGCTGAATTTGCTTCTGCAGCTGAACAGAAGGAGTTTGAGTTAAGACTTCCGCTCATGGTCTCTGCTGGTGTGGCCGAGCCTCGCCCTTTGCTCTGTGTATGTTGTGCCTTTGAATTTCTTCCAATCTCCATTCTTCCTGATTTTTTGAAAATTATCCTGCTGCATATTTAATTTGCCTCTCCTGTCTTTGCTATACAAAATCTCTGACTTTTCTGTTTTTCTAATGTTTTCTCAAATTTTTTATAGTTTCTCATCTCAGTTTGTATGAATCTTGCAGGTATCACTCAGCTTGTTGGAGTTGAGAACTGCTCATGAGACCTCTGAGTCAGTACAGAGAGCTATAGTACCCATTCCATCTTCACCTCAATCTGGAGAAGCTGTCTCAACTGAAAAGGATGAGCTCTCTGCAATTAAAGCTGGTCTCAGAAAGGTAAAGATTTTTACTGGATATGTATCTACCAGGAGAGCAAAAAAGGCCTGTCGCGAGGAAGAAGGCAGTGAAGGCAGGTGCTCTGTTAGGAGCGAGGATGGTGAGGATAACTATAACTATCCATTTGACTGTGAGTCACTTGATGATTTGGAGGAAGGAGAATTGGATGAGGTCAAGGAGGATTCTACAGTGAGGAAGTCATTCAGTTATGGCACACTGGCTTTTGCAAACTATGCTGGAGGATCTTTTTACCCTAGTGCAAGGATAAATGCTGAAGATGAAGATTGGTTTTACTACAGCAATCGCAAGTCAGATGTGGGTTGCTCACACAGTGATGATTATACCCCATCAGTCTCTGAGCCATCTCTCTTGCAGAATTCTAAGCGCAGCATTTTATCATGGCGGAAAAGGAAGTTGAGCTTTAGGTCTCCTAAAGCTAAAGGAGAGCCATTGTTGAAGAAGGCATATGGAGAAGAAGGCGGGGATGATATTGATTTTGATCGCCGGCAGCTTAGCTCTGATGAATCTCTTGCTCTTGGCGTAAGCCATCTGTTGATTTCCTCTACTTTCACACTTTTTAATGCTATTTGCTTCCAATGTAGCGGTATTAAAAGTACACAAAATGAAAACATTGTTGGTCATCTTGAAGGATGGTCCAGGTTGTTTTGTGATTAATAATTCCTTTCATAATCAGATGAATTTCTATATTGAAACGACACTAACTGTTTTGCAGTGGCATAAGGCAGAGGAGGATGCATATGCAAATCGATCATCAGTATCTGAATTTGGTGACGACAATTTTGCCATAGGAAGTTGGGAGAGAAAAGAAGTGATAAGCCGTGATGGACAGATGAAGCTTCAAACTGAGGTTTTCTTTGCTTCCATTGATCAACGAAGTGAGCAGGCTGCAGGTGAGAGTGCTTGTACAGCCCTTGTTGCTATTATTGCTGATTGGTTTCAGAATAACCATGGTCTCATGCCCATTAAGTCCCAATTTGATAGTCTCATCAGAGAAGGGTCCTTGGAATGGAGAAACCTCTGTGAGAATGAAACCTACAGGGAGCGGTTCCCTGACAAACACTTTGACCTTGAAACAGTTCTCCAAGCCAAAATTCGTTCTATTGCTGTTGTCCCTGGCAAGTCTTTTATCGGTTTTTTCCATCCAGATGGGATGGATGAGGGACGATTTGACTTTTTGCAAGGAGCCATGTCCTTTGATAACATTTGGGATGAGATAAGCTGTACTGGATTGGAATGTCCGAGTGATGGTGAACCTCAGGTCTACATTGTAAGTTGGAACGACCATTTTTTCATCCTAAAGGTTGAACCAGAAGCTTACTACATTATTGACACATTAGGAGAGAGGCTCTATGAGGGATGCAATCAGGCCTACATTTTGAAATTTGACAGCAACACAATTATTCATAAGTTGCCAAATGCTGTGGAATCATCTGATGAGAAAACAATGGGTGATCAGCAGAATGTGCCAGCCGTCTCAGAACCCAAGGATCAGCATCAAGTGAACCTGAAGGAGGAGGCGGCTTCTACACCGGGGGCACTGGTAACCAAGAATGAAGAACCAATTACAAGTGAGGAACCATTAAAGAGTGAGGAAGAAGGGGAGGTTATGTGCCAAGGAAAGGATTCTTGCAAAGCGTACATAAAGAGTTTCTTGGCTGCAATTCCAATCAGGGAACTGCAGGCAGACATCAAGAAAGGTTTAATGACATCAAAACCTCTTCATCATCGGTTGCAGATCGAATTCCACTACACCCAGTACTGGCAACCTTTGACTGAAACTCATGCGACAGAAATGTTGATAGCACTACCACATTCAGTCAATGCCTCCATATCAGAGGCTGCTGTTTAGACACACTGTAAATTTTAGGGAAGTGTGATTAGTCTAACTAAAATTTCGTTCTACAAACGGTGATCTTATGATGTGAATGATATTAACAAAGAGGACCTTTTTCAACTTTTTTTTTTTGAGGAGTTTGAATAGAAAAGGATCATGTTGTGTTTCTTCTAATCTGGTCTTCCAAATGGAGCTATCGTTTATGTTTTCCCTTGTTTGCACATGATCTCAAGTTCCTGTACGATCCGCTGATGGAAATAATCTGACCCTTGAGATTGTTCATTAAGAAAATCGAGGCATTATTCCTTGAGATTGTTCATTTTAGGATTCTGGTTCTGTGACAACTTATTTGATCGGAACCTATTATTCCTTTCCTTGTGTGGTGTAAGCTGCTAAGAGGAACTTTTCGAGATTGGTATTCAAGGACACGAAAAGGTTCTTTGGAGTGCATGTTCCTTTTCTAGATTAAAAAAAACCCAAGCCTAAAGTCTCCTCTTTTAGCTACCTAAACCAACATGTGGAGGGGAAAGGGTTTTCTATAGAATTCCTACCCCAGCTGTGCACGTTCAGGATATACCCTTCCCATAAGCATCATTTGGATTATTCCTATGAGCAAGTTATGGACATGTCACGTTGACAAGAAGCTCTCTTTCGGCTTGTGAAGTGAAGATTGAGATTCTTCGTTCACTTGTTTCCATATAAAAGCCTTGAGATTGGTTTTTTTATCTGTTTCTTTAGTTTTTAATAGTGAATTGATGATGATGATTATGATTCTGATAGGTGAAGAAGATGATGTTGATCGCAATGAATAATTTGTTTTATACGTTACACTTACGCTGGGAAATTTGCAGGCCTTGGAAGACTGATTAAATGATAATGACTTGATTAGTTCATCTGCTCGCTACAGAGCCATAATCATAATGCAGAAACATGCTCTGCTTACAGCTTTTCATTTTCAAGTTTTCATTATGCAATTTGACTCAGCCTGTGACATCTTTGTTAGCCTTTCCCGTAGCAATTTTATGATCACAGAAGCAGCCTTAAGCCATGACGACAGCTCTGCAAGCCAACAAACTCTCAACCCTGGCTGGTTCAGGCCCACCATTCAAATACTGGTATTTACAAAGACAGACAAAATGAATATGAAATATAACATCATCATCAACTCAAATTTGAGCCAAGTTTCAGGCTATCAAAAGGCAATTGCACATGAGGCAAGGCCCCACTTCTATTTGACTCGGTGAAATCGGGCCTTCTTCAAGGCTGATTATTGGCTCTATAGTCGCTTACGAGCCACGATTTCTTCTGGGTTAATTTCATGCCTATTTTACTTCGAACTATCCTCTGCATTTGTATAGAATAAAAATGCATGGACAAGAGTACACCATTCAGACACTTCAAATCAGACAAAAAGCTAGAAGTTCCGGAAGAGTCGAGCAACAACTACCAGAATATTTAAAGCAAGAAATCAAAATAGTTTTGCTCCACTGCTTTCATGGACTGAAAGCATGAATCAAGAACTGGTAGCCTAGTTTGACAATGCAAGAAAGCTGCATTATACGACTCATCATAAAAGGCCTTTGGCGTGAAAAGCATCATCATGGCCTTACACTTTCCTTTATCGCACCATACTAGCTTTGTTACCAACCAGTGACTTTTTGTTATAATCTTATGAAGAGCCATGTGCATGTTCTCCCAACCCATTATCGTTCCAAACTTATCTTGACAATGATCCAAGCTCAACTTCACAAGGCTCCACACCTGACATAAACCCACGTTGAATAGATTCTTTCCCATATTGTCATCATCCTTCCCTTTCTTGCTTCCTGAGGGCCGTGTTTCCTCCTCATCCTAGAAAACAATAATTCAACCTAATCTGAAAAAAAATATTGATAACTTAAGCTCCTGCTAATACCCGGTTCTAATATGGTTCCACCTCTAATATATATTCTACTAACCATTATTCCTTATTGCATAGCATAATGCACATCTACCTCTAATGATTGTCGACGATGGAAATAAAAAAGAAGAATAAGAAAAGCGAGCTGAAGTTCAACAATGCATGTAAGAAAAAATGTCAATCGGATTTGTAGCAACAAACGGTCAATGCATAACTTTCTTTAGGACATCCAGTGCTAAAGTAATCAATATATTTCCATTTTAAGACTTGCAAACTGCCACTGAAATTTGAATGACGAAAAATGTTAGAGAAGAAAGACAAATATGACAAAAATAGGTGATGGAAGAAAATGACACTAGGATTTGTGCAGCAGAAAGGGCTTTAACTACTCTATATATCACAACCAGGACATTTGGTGCTGCATTTCATTAGCGCCTCCAATCTTACATATAGAAGAACTAAGAGAAGCACCGGTAATTCTGTCCAAGCATTTTTCAAGTTACAAGACAGGATGTTAAATAACTGGGGAAAAAGTTAGGGAAGATGGATAATACGATACAGAATCAAGCAAGAGTCTAGGAAAAAGTAGCTAGACTTTCAGCTGCAGATGAGGCATTTAACCAATCCATTTTCATTACATTCAGGGCATCTAATGTATGTCTCATCATTCTGATCATCTGCAAAGACCTTACGACTGCCATTACAATCGGAGCAAACTATGAATCGTATGTTACCGCAACCAGTGCAAGGGCAATTAGACAGATTGAGTGGTATACCTGCCAAGAGATTCTTAAGCTTACCTTGCTCATGCAAACCAGTCACTTCATCAGCTCCTCCTATGTACCTTCCCTTTATGAAAAGCCTTGGAGGAATCACCCTGTCACCCATTATCCTCCATAGTTCCTCCCTGAATTCCAAGTGCAACGAAACATCTTTCTCGTGGAATATTACTTTAAAACTTTCCAACAAAAACCGAATAGCATGACAATCCTCAAATGTCTTTCTTATACTTCTCAAGCTTGTTGTGTAGAGAATTACAGCCTGACTTCCTCCGGGAAGACATATCTCTTCAAAATCTGAGAGAGATGGGTGTCCTTCAATCTCTTTCTCAGCTTCATTTCCCGTGTATTGCTCCACGTTGGTATCTGTAGCGACTGGGGCCTCAGGACTGTCCATTACAGATAATCTGTCATTGGATACTATGGAGGGTGTGATGTTCACCTTGTCGAAGAGATTAATTTCCAAGTCCAGTTCTTCATCTTTGGATTCTGGTTTTTGCTTTGACACACCAAAATCACCAGATAGACTGTCTTTCTTGTGATCCTTTTGTATGTAAATTGGTGGTATCTGCAAGCTCTGATCAGAAAAGTTTTCTGAGGAGTTCAGATGGGAAACTAGACCTTGTTTCAGTGTGCTTATACTTGGAATGAAATTCAATTTCTTTAGGAATCTTCCCTTCACTGATTTCATTTATTTTGCTTGTTTTCTCACGAAATGGATGGCATGTGATCACAACCAGTTGAAGAGGCAAGGCTGAGTTTTGTTTGAGGATGACTTACGAGGGACCGGAGGACATGGGGCAGCAGTAGAGGGTTCTCTTTTGGTTTCCGATGGCACAAAAGCAAAAAGCTGAAAACCTTTGTGAGGGTAGTGGATTGCCTTTTGAAGTTATGAATTGATTACTGCACAGATTGTGGGGGCGAGGTGGTGTCCAAGGCAACCCTTTTATCGGAGGGGACACACCCTTTATCAACAATTTGGTGTCTCGTCATGGTATGAGGAGCAAGGCCTCAGAAAATGTATGAATTGATGTGCTTTTCATTTCAAACCACTGGATGATAAAGGCAGCTAGCTTCGCATGCACGGTTTGATAGGTGGCGGAGCACCACTGCAGAAAGCTCTAAAGGAGCAGAATTGAACCCATGCAGGTATGGTGTGCCAAAAGTCATGTTCAATTTCCAGGAAAAGCATGTTCAAGTAACTGAGCTTTAATTCCTTGACCTTTTAGCTCTCTCGGCAATTGATTAACCTTCTAACTCATAACCCAAGAAAAAAAAACTGAGAAAGCACTAAAATAAAAGACAATGAAGGGTAGACGAATGCTCTTGCGCAGAGAGAGAGAGAGAGAGAGGTAATGCATACTCCAAAACTACAAAAATGTACTATAAAACTATAAAATGCATTACTGTATCCTTTACTACACAAGAGCTACAAAATGCAATATAGAATTATAAAACAAGACTACCGAAAAAAACAAAGCCTAAAATATTCCTGTTAGTTTAATATGCTTGTTTATAGGTTAATTACATGTGGTATTACTATAAATACATATTTATTATTAATAAAATTTTAATTTATTTTTAATATTCATATAATATTAGATTAATGAATCTAATATTTAATTTATATATTTAGAATAAAAACAAAGCCTATGAAATAAAAATATTTTACAAATAAAATTATGAAGTTATTATAATTATAGGATTTCTATTGCATCAAAATATTGTTCCTAAAATATTCCTGATCGATACTTTTTTAAATACTGAAAATTTATTAGAGTCATGAAAATTGATATATATTATTTTTTTTCTTTACGAAAAAAAAACAATTGTTTTTATAAACCGAGATATAAAAAATATTTAAAACTAATATGTAGATACTTGTCATGAGATATGTACACTGAACTATCAAGTCTTTCCTAGAACCTTTTAGATGGCTGACCTTAAAAAATCCTTTTTCTTTAGTACTTTATTTTTATTCTCACCATAATTTACACTAATACATTTATTACTTCTTCACTAACCCAAAAACACAACAATCTAACAATTCTCACAATTAATCTAAAAATTCCTTAAATCAAAGTGCATTAAAATTAAATTACAACTTATCAAAATGATTAAGTAATGTCCATTCATCATCTTCATATCAATACACATTTAATACATACTCTTTTTTCCTCCCTATTTCGCCAAGTTTCCTTTTTCACTATTTATAACCTATTTCATCCCAATTGAATCCATTAAAATCAGTTTTACATTTTCCTTAATTTCCATTTAAGAACCCTAGATCAAAGTTTAAGAATTTTTTTATATCAAAATTCATCTAACTTTATTTGAACTAATTGGATAAATGGATCTAAAATACTTTACCAGTAGATTTTGTATGCTTCAAATGCCTTCTTGGTGAATATCTACCACACCATCTTTTTCTTCTTTCAATTTTCTTAGTTTTTCTCTCTAAGCCGCACTTTTTCTGACTTGATTTTTCTCAAAACCTCCTATCCTCAGTAGATTTGGAGTGGTTTTTCCTAGTAAAAGTTCCTCTCAACGCTTCCTATTCCTTAAATTTGAAAGAGAACATCAAGTTTTGTAAGAGAAAATGAATAATTTGTGCCCCTTTTCTCTTTTAGGGGCTTTCAGCATGAACAATGCCAGTGAGGGAAGATTTCTGATAAAATTACAACAATGCTATAAATGAGTTCATGTATTATTTTTTGTATTTTTGTCTAATTATTGATACTCTCAAAAAAACCTTCTTAAACTCTGATTGCCTTGAAATTTTAACCCAAGATAGAACAATATATCAGAAGACTCCTTATTAAATTTTAACCCGATCTAATTATTGAATTAAAAGTTATGCTTGATATCATAAAACTAGACAATAAGTAATTGTCACGCCAAAATTATAATTTGTGTACTATTTCATTTACTTAAATCATCAAGATTTTCAAATTAATTCATTGAAGATTTTCATCTATATTGATAATAAAAATATTTCCCTCATATTTCCTTCCATTTTGGTTAAAACTACAAGAATGTACGCGAAACTTATACCAGCGGTTAACATTTTTTACGTGTAAAGTTATACATTAATTTATTTGGATTTTCCTTCTATTTTTTTATAAATATTCTCACCCAAATTTACAAAAATTATTCCTTGAAAATAATTATTTTACCTTATTTTACGCGATTTATCACTAATTAACATTTTGCATACTGATTTTATTACTTTATCTCATTTGAAATTTAAGTTAATTTAACAAGGATGTTGGTCCCAAGTTACAATAATTTTCCTTCTAATTTATCATTTCTTAATTAGAAATTACCCTATTTAACACTAACTTGTTGATTTTTAGGCCTAGGGTTTACAATCATGATACAATGAAATGCACTACAACACTGTCTCATTTTTCTATCATGTTAGAAATTAACTTGAGACCCTACAAGTCTTTATGTTCTCGTTTTATTTTATTATTTATAAACATCGACTTTTTGATTCATATTTATATTTTTTATTCGACGTCAAAAACTTTATTAACAATATTTACATATTTATTATTTTGTGTTGAACTTTTTTTATCAAACATATAATGAAGCAAATAAAATAAATATGTTAACATTTTTTTATATATTTATTGGCACAAATAGATTTCAACTTCTTTCATAAACTTTCTAATTTATAATTATAATTTTCCTTGTCAAAAGATGCTTTAAAAAAGCTTGTATATTTGTTTTTGCTGAAAAAAATTTATCCAACTTGCCCCAAAGTGCCAGTCAAATACTAACTAGATAGAAAATGGATTTATCAGAGAGATAAAAAAAAAAAAAAAAGACAGTAAATGGATCAGATATACTTTCAATAAACTTGTTTGAATATCTTGATGGAATAATGTGGCCATGTGGCCACAGCCGGTCATGGCAAACCCTAGCTAATTATGTGGGAAAAAAAGTACCATTAATTATATTGTTTTATGCACTTTTGAGTGGAAACCCAGTGACCCCCTCTCACCTGTGCTTTCATATTATTCATCCATATATGACTGCATTTTCCTAGCGAACCAGTCATTTTGCATAAAATATGTGGTTGATCATTCAATGATCAAAACATTTTTATTTCTCCCTCCTACATTTGTGCACAATGGCATAGGCTTTGACTCAGTGATCATCTTGAAAAGACATCGCCCCAAAGTTTAAGCCTGCGTGATGCTTCAAAGGGCACATAATGGGCATTGATATATTCTCAATAAGGAAGCTCTAGCATTGAACATTGTCTCAATAAAATGGAGCTTAATTGCAAATTAAGCAATACCACATGGTATATTTGGGTAGCTGAAAGTACAAGTAATGAAGGTTCTTTTACATGCTATTTGTACACTGATGGTGCTTAGACCAAGACGCAACCCTCCAAGGCACCTAAATATCAGTAACAGATGATGCAGAACCAATGTGAAAACCAAAGGAAATGCAAGTAAGTTCATCTCCTTCTCCATCAACCATTTTCATAGTAAGAGAGTATGAACCCTGCAAATGATAAACATTGCCATAGATATCATTAAGGCAACAGGTAAATGTAAACTCTTTCTTCTCACTATCTTGACTCCACTATAAATTTAAATCAGTGATTCAAAGTAGGGACTTCCATACAACAACCATTCAGAATCAAACTCTCAGCAATTCAAATGAGAAAAGAAACAGGCTGGAGCAGTCTTTCCTCCATATGTTGCACCATTCAAAAGAAGAATTAACAGAAAAATGAGAAAGGTGAAGGTGGAGTAGAGATAGATTCAAGCACGAGCATGGATATCATGATGATAAATTCTTCATCAGAAACAAACAAATAAGTTGGATTTGATTCACAGAAAGTTAACATTATTGTCATTAAACTAGATGTACTTCTTGAAAACAAAAATTATGTGGAGCGAAAACATCTATTCATCAATGATAGCAGCAGTGATAGTGTTGTTCTGATTTCTGCACAGTAATACCCTATCTCAAACTTATAAGTTGGATTTGATTCACAGAAAAGTAACATTATTGTTATTCCGAACAATAATACCCTATCTCAGAGTGCTTTGGAGTCACTGATCATTGACCAATGCACCCAAAAAGCAACACTGATTGGTAGAAAAAAATGACTCACTGCACAACTCACCATTTTGCTCCAGAAAACATGGATGAATCTTGTAACATCTAATGAAGATTTTAAAACATATGAGGTTGCATGAAAAAATAGGCACATATCATTACACAAGACAAGATGAGTTACTAAACCATTTAATCCCAAAACTAAGATTGCTCATTTAGAAAAATGGGCAACCGAGATTTCTCAAAAACAAAGACCATCTACTAAAACAACAATCCATCATCCCAAATAAGCAGCCCAGAGCTACGAAAAGACTTAAACAGCTGAACTTGAAGAGCCAATTGCTTAGTTCAACCTATCTCTTTTAAAGCCATAATCGAGAAATAATCACCAGAATTTTTCAAAACACACATACGCATGATACAACCACAATCTCTTCTAATCAACACCATCTTCAATATAATACTTATAAAAATACATATAAATCACTTACAGATGGTGTGAATCCAGGCAACTCTTGGGAATGAGACACCACAAAGTCGCCACCACTCACAGGGCACGATGTCTCCTCACAAAGATTATGATACTCTCCATACACAGGAAATCCAAAGTATCTAACATCAACTCTCAATTTCCCTCCAGTAATTGTTTCACCTGTATTAATTAATTGCAATTCAATAATCAAACTTACCGATTCTAATCATCCACACGCGCGCAAAATAAAACCCATTAATCTCCTTAAGAAAAAAAAAATCTAACTTGTGGTTGCAGAGATGATGAAGGTGGCTGGTTTCCCTTTCTTCACCGGATTCGGGCTTATCTTCACCCCGCTAACTTTAACGGCATAATCCTTGCTACCTGCATTAAAAAAGAATTGATTAAATCAAGATAAAACATGAGACTAAGACAAGTTCTGATATTGATGAATTGTATATTAGAGAGAGACAGACCGCAGTACTCGAATTTGGAGGCTTGAGTCAAAGGTAGGATCAGACAAAGCGAGATAAGCAAAGTTACAATCAGCTTGTACAGAGCCATCTTCATAGGTTTGGTTTCAGAAATCGTGGTGATTTAAGGATTCTTTTTATAGAGAGAAGATTGATTTGTGTTCGTAATGGAAATCAAAACAAGCATCTATCTATTTGGGTTTTCGAGAGCGGATGATTTTATCCTGTTTTCATAGCAGGGATTGGGGTTTGATATTGATCTTTGATTTTTGGGTCTGGAAATAGATGGTCCAGATTTGTTGAGGTTGTATGATTGATTTGGAAGAGGATTTGGACGCTTTGATGTATTACTAAGAGTATTTTTTTAGTTAAAAATATGTTAAAATAATATTTTTATTTTTTTATATTAAATCAATAAAAAAACATTAATTTATTTTTTAAAATAAAAAAGAAATGATCTAACCGCATTGAATGGCCGTTGGCAGAGAGAACATTAGGTGGAATGAAGAATAAAAAATGATTTCGCCGCTCTAATGAGAGTACTATCTCTCGAGGCATATCTAATGAGAGTCAAATGAAGAATCAAAAATGATTTTTCATTTCAGTCAAAAAAATCATTCATACATATTTATCTAAAAAACTAAAAAATTAAACTAGAAATTGAAAAATTAAATATTCATCATTTCATCAATTAAATTTCTCTCAATAGCTTTCATAAAAAAAAATTTAAAATATTAATATTAAATACAAATGAATTGTTAAAATGATTTACCTAGATATTAAAAAAAAACTTTTATTGTGGATGAGAATAGTAAATTTATCATCTTACCCTAAAAAAACTTTAAAATAATGGTTGAGGGTAGGGTTGTCTTTGCAATGAAAGTGTTTTGGCATTTTAAAATTAACTGAGAGCACGGCGGATATTTTCCTTTTAAATAGCACAATTAAATTAAATGATATAAATACCCTTAAGAGTAATACATTGTTGGATGCAATTAAAGGATAAATTTGTATCTGTAATTATAAGATAAACAGTTAAATAACCTATTTGCCCTTTTATATAAAAATACTTTGACTATTAAAGAGGGGTGTTTAGTCTTATCCTTTTTTAATTGCATGCTAAAAATACCTCTTTGGCCTTGGGGTTTAATTTTTTATGCCTCAGGTATGAGGGCATTTTTATCATTACTATATTGGTTTTTCATTGTTACCGGGTAAAATGATAAATAGTTTTTTCTTTTAATAAATTAAAGGTATTTAAAAAAAAATTATTGGCGTGTGTTAAGCACGTGTTAGCTGCTCCGCTGTTTTCAGACAACGCGTGTGGTTGATTCAAGTAACCAAAAACATTGTTCTAAGGTGTTAGATTCGTCTCGTCGTCTTCTTCATGTAACAGTAGTGTGTGTACAAAACGAAACTCTGATTTGACTCCAACAACCATTCTTTTTTCTTTCTTTCTTTCCTTTATCTCCCTTGATTTTTATGTCTTGCCCTGCAATGTTTCAAATCAACGTCTTAGCTTCTCTTTGTTTTCGATTTAGTCCCTAGTCTTTTGGTTAATATTTGTTTTATTTAAAATAACTTATGAAAATCAAAATTTGTTTCAATTTCATTCTCATTTGATTTTTTATTTGTTAAATTTGATCTTTGTTCTTTTAATTGTTATTTATGTCATCTGAAATAATTTTTATAATTTATCATTCTTTTTGGCGATTTCACCCTCTATCATTCTTTTTTTTATTAGATTTTATCCTCATTCTTTTTATTGTTTTTTTTTTTTGCTTTGCCAAATTTTTTTGTTTGATATATTTTTATATTTAATTTTATCCTTCAATATTGAGTTGATTTGGATTTGAGCTTCTTAATTAAGTTTGTGTTAGGAATTCACAGGTTGTAATTTAGAAAATTAAACTAACTTAAGGAGGTTCGCTAGGGGTTGCTTTTGTTTTTTTATCATTATTTTAAGCTAATGTTTTTTTTTATTTTTTTATTTGATATTTATTTTATTTGAGACTGAGTTTTGTTTATACACACACACACACACACACACACACACACACACACACATATCCTTTCAATGTCCTTTATTTTTTTTATTTGTTTGGGTTATTTAGGGTATTTTTTTTATTTGTTAAAAATATTTTTTTCAAAATAAATTTATTCTTGAATTAAATAGAATTGATTGATTGAATACAGACGAATACCTATTTTATTGTGTTTTGTTCAGTTTCCTGGGGCATTTCTCTAGCAACCCTTATAGCTTCTTTTCATGTCGTCTTGTATCATTTTGTAGTGAGGTTTCATCACACTTTTTTAATCGTAGGCGATGTTCATGATGGAATGGTGGTGGGTCTCCAATGATTTTTTTTTTCAGGTATAATATTGATGTTTTATTTTTTTTAGTTAATTATTGCTAATTTTTTTTATGATTCGTTTGCTATCATTACCTTTGACTTAAATTAAATTATTTAATTAACTGATCTTATTGAATACAATCAAGTTGATGACTCAAGTGTTGGGTTTTTCATGCTTATTTAAAAATACTATCGTCACTTGACCATCCATTTTTGTGTTAAAAGAAATTGAATCGGCTTGCGATGGAGCTCGGGTTTCTAGTATAGTCTGTATTATTCAAAAAGCCATATCAATAATTTGGCTCTCTTAAATAGTGTTTTTCCATTAAAAACAAACACTATGACACTTTAATTGTTACTTTTCTTTCTATTGCTTCATGTTAAAGTAAGATGTTGTTCCCTTCTTTCCTTTTCCTTTCATGTTAAACTAAGACTTGTTGAAAAAAAAACAATTCGTGAAGTTGTCCTAAATATGTACGTTAGTTTCTTTGAGTTATGTTTTTGCCTTTTACATTGCTTTGTTAACAAGGATTTTGAAGGACCTACTAGTGATTAGATGATACTGTAGTTCAAAACCTCTATTTTCATATTAGAATCGAGGATAGCATATAAGGATAATTATTAAAATAGTTTTACATAAAAAATATATATCTAAAAAACTTATGAAAATATTTTTATATCTAACTTGATTTTGATTTTGAAGGCTTGGCTTCGATATAGAGCACATCTTTATAATTATTGGATGGATAATAAATAAGGTATGAATATTATCAATATATATATATTACACATATATAAGAGCTTTTTTTTAGAAAAATATATATTTTCATTAGTTAATTTTATGTTTTTCTATTTTTAATTTTTTATTCTGTATTATTATACTTTTCTAGTTTTTTTTATATTTATAGGAAATATTTTTTCTAGTTTATTTATTTTTTATTTAGTATTAATTACTAGAGTTTTCTAGTTTTTTCCTATATAAATAATTTCAAGATAGAACATGTATATCTTACTCAATATATAATGGTGGATCATATATATATATATATATATATATATATATATAGAATGAGTGCAGATCATGTGGTGGAGAAATTGATATTGTAGATCGATGAACTTGTATTAATTTCTCCTACCCTAGGAGGATTTTTTTCAAAAAACATAGCAAAAGGAATTTGTCTAAATTATACTCATGTGTTGTTCAACTGTCCAAAGTTTGAAGCTTTATATATAAACTTACTATTTTCATAAATATAGGTGATTTATATATTATTTAGAGCTCCGAGCACAAAATTCTTCTGCAACTGATGTGGAGGTTGAAACATTATGTGAGGATGACATTGTAGGGTGGTTAAGAGATTCGGTGTTTATAATAAATATTCACTCCATAATAAAGCCTTATAGCAAATCTTATCATAGTTACTAGATAATTGGCTTCCTTTACGTTTGTGGGTAGGATCAAAAAAATTTTATTGTAAAAAATAAATGTTTAGGTCATGAAAAACTTCTTGCCAATGCCGGTAAACTTGGTCCGTTGAATTAATCTTGAAATCTCTTGATTCAACTCTTTACTTAGCCCGAGTATAAAATTAAGTACGTGTGAAATTGTCTCGACATGAACAGGTCTGAAAGTATCTCAAATGATTGACAAAAATATGGTTTGACTTTAGTTTTTTTTTTTAAGATGATATCTTTTTTTTTAAAAAAAAAATATTGATATGGTAACATATTAGATTGATCTAGGTTCTGTGGCTTAATGCGCCATAACATGCCAAACTCGTGACCTGTTAATGGACCACACTGGATTTAATAATATTTTTTAACTATTTTGTATTTAATTATATGATAACAAAAATAGACACTCACAAAATCAAGCACCAACCCAATACCAAAATGTTTTTTTTAAATCAAATTAATCTCACAGAATGCAAATCAAAATAAATTATGAAGTTCGATTCTAAATTAACCCAAGTTAACCCGTCAAATCTAGGACCCAGGTCATGGATTCCACTAGGTTTAATAACTTATTTTTTATAAAACTATTTTTTATTTAATAGACACTTGCAAAATTAAGCACCAATTAAATATCAAGATATTTGTTTGAGACTGTGATAAATCCATAAAAAGTAAATTGAAACAAATTATAAAAATTAATTCAAAATTAATCAAATATTTAATGATGAAATTGAAAAAAGAGTCAACAAAAACTCAATGTTGAAGGATGAAATTAAAAAAAAAATTAATAAAAAAAAAAAAGGCA